>Ga0123353_10001979_pt1 | contig 25304 bp, 17 predicted proteins | sample TergutLab28metaG_3_FD_92763 | JGI IMG/M metagenome (GOLD analysis project Ga0123353, IMG submission 92763) | Labiotermes labralis P3 segment gut microbial communities from Petit-Saut dam, French Guiana - Lab288 P3 | ecosystem: Host-associated > Arthropoda: Insects > Digestive system > Gut ...
CCCCCCCCCCCCCAATTTAACATTTTCTTCTTAACGTTCATACAAGTGTCTCCTTATGATGGAATAGTTAGTGTCAACGACAAACCCCAATGTACCCTAGCGTGAGACAAAAGTCAAGAGTTTCATCGGTGGTAATCTTGGGAAAAATTTACACATGACGAACCTTCTCGTCTCATCAAAACGCCTCAACTCTTTCGTGCCGGAGTATTGCCTGCGAACGCCTTCGGGTTGCGGAGTCGGAGTCCCTCGCCGCTGTGATAGGATGCGTACTCGGTAACAATGGTTCCTTCGGCACCGCCCATCATGAAGTGGAAGGCACCGAGTCGATTCAAACCGGCTTCCCCTATGCCGAGACCGGTAGCGGCTTTCAGTTGGACGCAGTTGAACGCCGTGATGGCGTTGGCTTCGAGTTGCGATTTCGGCAGTGGCACCGGCGGTTTATCGTCTTTGGAACCGCCTTCGCCGAAATTGTAAATGCTTCCATGCCGGACTTGCCAGTATTCATGCTTTGCCGGTTTACCCTCCGCCACAACGTGAGCATGCTCCGGGATCATCTGGAACGGCAATAGATAAATTTCGTGTCCGAAATAGCCATGTTCCTTGTCATTGAGCCAGAAAATTCCTGCCATACCGACGCTTGCGAAGTCGCCGAGTCCGAAGTCCATGATCCAAAAGCGTTCATCATTCACGACATCGGCAAGTGAATAATTGTGAAACCGGAACATTTCGGCATACGCCGCCTTGGCAGCATCCTCGTTGAAACTGCCATCGGCTTTGTAAAAGCGTGAGTTGGGATATTTGGTGAGTTGCCGTCTTCGTCCCAATCCACCGCCGGGAGTGCGAACTTGTGCAAGGGCACTGGCACCTGTCAGTAGGGCGGCAAGTCCTGCTACTCCGCCGAGTGTATTCGAGAACCAATTTCGTCTGTCCATAAAGTTCCTTTCTGCGTTTGAGGATTATTTAGTCGGTACTCCGTTGCTCGTGAAACGATTACGGAAAACCGTACCGACTGCATTTTAATTCGGAAGAGGAAAAAAACAAGGGTATCCGCACGTCAGCACGTAACTCCCTTCGTGTGCGTTGACGAATCGCCGCGATTCCGTTACACTGGAGTCGTTTTATGCCGCGATTCAATTTATACGTCATCCTGTTTGCCCTTCTTGTCTATGCGTGCACAGCAGGAGTCACGCTCCGAGACCGACTGTTGGTCTCCACGCTTCACCGTATTGAACGAAATGCCCTGTTTGAACCCTCGGCAAAAGATCTCTTTGAAGGGGCTTTGCATGGAATGGCGACAATTCTCTCTGAAGAATATGGGGATAGCTATTCCTCATATATTCCGCCAAGAATTCAAACGAGTTATCTCAATCAGCATTACAACCGGTATGAAGGACTCGGATTCAAGATAGGACTCTACGAAGAAAAAGGGGAAAAAAGTTTTTTAATCGACTATCCGCAATACGAATCGCCAGCCTATCGGGCAGGACTCCGTTCAGGTGACCAAATTGTGCAAATCGACGGCGCACCGATAGCGAATGTAACCCGCGACGAAGTTCTCAAATTGTTAAGAGGGAAAGAGCAAACAGAGATTCACCTGTCAATCGTGCCATTTGGAAAGACTGAACCTGAAGATTTTGTCCTCCGGCGTGAAAAAATTCAATCCATCAGCGTAGAGGGGGATTATTTTGATTCTGACAAACGCTATTTCCGCTTGGAAACCCATCCGATGATCGGATATATTCGGATAACATCGTTCGGTGCAGAAACGACAGCAAAAGAGTTCAGCAACGCTCTGGACAGTATGATGCAAAGCGGAGCGGAGTCCTTAATTTTGGACTTGCGGGACAATGGAGGGGGTGCTGTTTGGGAGTTTGTTCAAATCGCCCGAATGTTGATGTCGCCTAATCAAAATTCGGAGTCTGACTCGGGAGATGTTATCGTTACACGATGGCAGCGCAATAGTCCTCGCCGTGTTCATTTCCGTCTACTTGAAGGATCGCAACGGTGTACGTTGCCGATGGTCGTGTTGATCAACGGCGAGACGGCGAGTGCGTCCGAGTTTTTGACGGTAGCCTTGCAGGATCATCGCAAAGCAACCATCGTCGGCACCCGGTCATTTGGAAAAGGCGTCGGACAGGGCATTATTGAATTGCCGTTTCAATCGGGGATGTTGCAACTGACCGATTGGGAATACCGGCGACCGAACGGAAAGGCAATTCATCGAAAAAAGGATGCCGCCGATTCTGACGACTGGGGAATCATTCCCGAAATAGTTGTTGAAATATCCGAAGCAGAATGGTTGGCGGTGGAACAGTATCGGTCATTGCGTTCCAATGTTATTTCACCGCAGCGTTCGTCGGTGTTGGATCATTTCCGGCAACGGATTATCGTAGAACAAGACGAAGGTTTCGTGTTTACAGGCACTGCTCCCTATTACGACGTGCAACTTGACGAAGCGATAAAGGTGTTGACCAACACACCGTAGAGGGCAGTAGGTATAGTGTGGACTGTTTGGTGGGCGTTTCACTCTTTCAGGGCGGCTCATGGAGAGAAGGAGACTAATTTATTGATACAGTGTCAAAAACCACAGATTTATTCACGCATTCATCGGTCAGGTCATCGCTGTAGAATCCGTCGACTCCCAGTGCCGCACACTGCTTCATCTCCTCAACCGAGTTGACAGTATGCGTGTAAGCGCGGACGTTTCGTGCCTTCAACTGCTGACAGAATGTCGGCGAGATGCGGCGCACGGGAAATGTAACGCCTTTGATTTCCGGTCGCCGATCAATCAAGGCAAGAATTCGTGATTCCCATGTTCCGTGTTTATAACGAGTGAAAATGTATTCTTTGAAGGGATGAACCTGTTCAATGGTATCCAGCATCGGGACTGTATAAAGTTGCGGAATGATTCTATCCAAAATCGTTTCGTCCACGGACTTTGCGTCGGAAACTAAAGCGGAAAAAACACGTCTAATACTGGACGATTTCGTGTCCGTGATGATAAAAACATCCGGGCATATTTTCATCATCATGGCAATATTGCGAAAAGACATCGGCGTATATTTTCCGTGAATCTTTGCCTGCATAACGGACTCGTAATTTCTGGTTGCCGCAACGTTTTTGAGACCGGTCTGCTTCGAGAACGATTTCCATTCATAGACGCAAACCAACCGCCCTTCCTCAGTAAGGTTCAGGTCAACTTCAAAGACCCGGGCTCCGCGTTTGTAGTTTTCAACGAGTGCTTCCTTGGAATTTGTGTATGTGTATTGATCGATGCGTCCCAAGGCGTGTGTAATGATTCGTGATTCTTTCCAATCCGTGATGACATCGGGAACCGAAATGCCGCCGAGTTCTTCTTCCCAGTCAATGAGTTTATCCGTTGAGTAGTCGGGAACAGGATACGGCAGTTCTGCGCAACCGGCAACCGCCATGACCATCGCCAGTAGCAATCCCCAACGTAGAGCAACATGCTTTTTCCTTGTCCAATTTTGCATAAGCGGATAATGGAAGACGGCATTTTTTCGTCAGCCTCTGTTTGTTTTATTATGCTACCTTTTTCTGTACTGACCATGACTCAATGGGCATGACTTTGCCCGGAGCGGATGCGGGCTGCGAGATTGTCGTGAGCACTTCGTCACATTTTTCATAAACCGACTCCACCGTTAGGGCATCCATCCACTCATGAAAAGTTTCATGTCTTCGCTTTTCGGGTCCCGCCACTTGTATTGTCCGATGTTCCTCGCCAACCGGGGCATTTTCCCACGCCGATGTGGGACCGAACAGTCCGATGCACGTTGTTCCGACGGCGGCGGCAATTTGCAACTCGGCGGTATCCGAACCGACAAAAAGGGTGGCAACCTTAGCCAATGACCGTCGATCTACCAGCGATGTTTGCTGGACAAGGGCAGCCGCTCCACCAGAGGCGAGAACTACCCTTTCTGCCCTGTGCGATTCCGCTTCGTCACCTGTCCAAGTAACGAGTGAGGGCAAATTCCATTGGTCGTAAAGGTTTTTCGCCAGCGAAGCGTACCGTTCTTCATGCCAACGAGACGACGGCGTGTCCGCGCTGATGTGGAGCAATACAAAATCGTCTGGCATTCCTATCCTACGGAGAACGTTCTTTGCAGTGAGGCGGTCTTTTTCAAATTCCGGCAGGTCAAAACCAATGTCGCAACCGAAAATTCCAAACGGCTGGAGTAGTTGCAAATTCCTTTCAATCCGGTGAGTTTCGTCGGTAATAATATGGACATTATGCAGGCGGCGGCTTTGTTTTTTGCCGAATCCGATTCGGTATGTTGCCCTGGAAAGCCACGCTGCCAATGAACTACTCCAAGAATTCTGCGGATCGACGGCAACATGTGGGGCAAACGATTGGAGCCGACACCTAACCCGGCGGATTTCTGATAAATGCTTGTACCAGTTATGTTGAACGACAATAAGCCGGTTGACTGCCCAGTGATCAAGAACTAACGGAGCGGTTTTTTCTTCGATAAGCCAAGCAATGTCGGCATGGGGAAAACGATACCGCAAGGCAACGAGAAGCGGCATACTGCGGACGATGTCGGCAGTACCGCCGAAGTGGGTGATCAATATCCGTTGTGGATCCGCCAATTCTTTCGGAAGAAAGGGGTTGCCAAAAAACAAAAACGGTTTACGAAACAGACCGAATAGCATTGGGGGAGTCTAACAATGTTCCGGGGGAGAAGGCAAGAGCAAAAAATTCATAGGGGGAGCCAAAAACCGTTCGGAAAATTGCTCTTGACTCATTTTCCCCCTTTCTGCATGATTCGTCGAGAGAGAGAATATACCCACGAGATTTTCCGATGCGGCTTTCATTGCGAACCCTGTTGGCTTTTGAAGATAACGTCTTCGATGTCGAACAGCATCGGCGGCTTGCGCAACTCTTGCCTACCGATAGGACTGCCGAGGCGACCCTCCAGCGAATACGTTCCGTCGTGCACGATCCCATGCTTGGTGTTCCCGGTCTCGTTGATCACCAGGAAGAACTCGACCCCAATTACGTCGCCGAATACCTCGATCATCAAATGCCTAACAACGTACAAGACCAATTTGAATCCTACTGTCTTTCCGCCGATAAATATCTCGCTGAAATTGCTTCCGTGCATCACATTTTAACCAACGTCCTCGGTGAACCTGCCCGCACGAGTAGGGACTGCCGACTCAAATGTTACGATGCACTTACGCCGGGCGGCGAATCAGTCGCCGGTTCCCTAGACAGCAACGCAGCCGCTGACTCTCTTCCGAAGCATTTTCGTCCGTATGATGCTCCGCAAGAAATGATCGTGGTCAAACCAACGACAAACCGGCAACTGACGATTTGGAATCGGTTTTTTCCCGCTAAAAATCAAGTCAAAAAAGGCGAAGAACAAGCACCAGTGGAGCAAAAATCATCGCTCTGGACGTTCTGCATCATTGGGTTGATTGCATGCACTCTATTACTTGGCTGGCAACAGATCGAAAAGCAACGACTTGCCCAAAAGTTACGCGAAAACTTGCTCCACGCAACCTCCGAAGTACAGGCCCTCAATAGCGATGCCCTCAATAGCGACAACATTGCATCCCCCTACTATGCAGATCAACTGCCGGGTGCGGTGGAATCACCCGAATCTATTGAGCAAGCCATCTTTGTGTCGGAACACAATACAACGGAACACAGTGGAGTGAACGATCCGTTCGCTATCATAGCCGCTCGCCCGGAGCGAACTGCTCCGCAGGCGGAATTCTTCAAGCCGATTCCTTTGACAAAGCCGGAGGAGACACAGCCGACTGAAGAGGAGATTACAAATGCTCTTCCGGGTATGGAAATAGCCGCCGCCAAAGAATCACTGCCCGAGTTAGATGACTCTGTCATTACGTTCCAAGCGATCAAGCCGACAACAAAAATACCGTTGGACGTTCTCAATCGGCAGAATCTGTATCCTTCTTTGCCGGTTTCGGCTTGGCAAACCAATGGCGAGTCCGTCTCATCGGCACCGCCGTTTAACGCTCCAGTACAACGTCCGCGTCCGTCTCTCAATACGCAGTCGAGTCCGCAACCAATTACGCAAGCATCGGCGGTGGGAGTGTTACCGAGAGTTCTCGGTCGAGCGGAACCCATGGGGCAACCGAGTTTGATTTTTACTGCACCGACATCGCGTGACTCTTGGCAACTTCCACCATTGCCCTTTGATTTGAACGGCGGGCAATATCTGCTCACGGCAGCACCGTTTCGCGGAACACTTGAAATGACTGTCGGCTTTCGTATTGAAATGATCGGCGATACCAAACTTTGCATTTTACCGTTGGACATATCAGGAGTACCGGGGATCTTCGTCGATTATGGTCGAATCATTATTCGTCCTTTGAAGCCGAACCAATCGTTGCGGATCGAAACGACTAAATCACGTGGTACGGTAAGTACCACAGGAACGGAGAGCATGTTATTTATCGACACGTTTGCTGAAGTGTTTGATCCGCCGAAAACTGTGAAACCAGTGGAAGAACAGAAAACGAGAACGAGTCCGATTCTCGGTTTCGTACCGAAAGATGGCGAGCGGATTGTTTGGAAGTTGAACAGTCAACAGCAGCCGCTTTCCGTGGACACACAAGGAAGTGTATTGCTACAATCGGATCAATATCGGTTTGGCGAAATCCCCCATTTACCGAATTGGCTCGGTGAGATGCCTATGTTACCGGACAACCGCATGTTGGCAGAGGCGTGTCGCCGGTGTTTCTCGGACGCGAACGGAAACGGTGAGCAAGCGTTGACGTGGTTGAGTGAACATGAATCTCGTGCTGTTCGAACGTTAGGTTTCCGGCTCTGGGGCGACCTCGGCAGGTTTGATATACCACTTGCCGTCGTGTCGGCAAAGCGGCAAGAGGATGAAGCGATCTGTCAAGTATTGAAGCAGTATTTCAACGAAGTGATGCGTCGGGATGAAGAAAGCGTCCACCGTCTTGCCGATGCCATCGACATCGTCAAAGCAGCGCGAAAATGACCGTCTGTCTTTTTCCCTTATTATCGCTACAATAGAGTGTTATCATAGTTTTCCCTTTGATTACCGTGCCGCAACAGATTATCCGCGTCGGGCATAGTCCCGATTCCGACGACGCTTTTATGTTTTACGCCCTAGCCAAAGGGAAACTCGATACCGGTCAGTATGAATTCGTTCACGAACTCGTGGACATCGAAACGCTCAACCGCCGGGCATTTCACGGTGAACTCGAACTCACCGCCGTCAGTGTTCACGCTTACGCTTACCTTAACGACGTGTATGCCCTCTGTAACTGTGGTGCCAGCATGGGAGATCAATACGGTCCCATTCTCGTCGAGTCGGCAGACCGCAGAGCGACGAAACTACGCCCGCCGACAGAGAAAATGCGTATTGCCCTACCGGGCGAACTCACCACCGCGTTTTTGACGTTGAAACTGTTTTTGATACAACAAGGGCGTACAAACGTCGAGTTTATCACGGTGCCGTTCGATCAAATTCTCGAAGCCGTTAAGGCAGGACACTACGATGCCGGACTTATCATTCACGAGGGGCAGTTAACATTCGAGCGGGAAGGATTGAGACTCATTACGGACTTGGGCGTTTGGTGGAAGGAAAAGATGAACTTGCCGTTACCGCTCGGTGCCAATGCCATTCGCCGGGACTTGCCCGGTCAAACGATTTCCGATGTGGTGCGCCTTCTACACGGCAGCATCAAGTACGCTCTCGATCATCGGGACGAGGCATTGGATTATGCGTTGGGATTCGGTCGCGGCTTACAGCGGAGCGATGCGGACAAGTTCGTCGGCATGTACGTAAACCACTGGACGCTCGACTTCGGCGATGTGGGGCGGCGTGCTGTCCGGGAATTGTTGCAACAGGCTTACGATCATGGGATCGTTCCCAAGCGGGTCGTGCCGGAATTCATTTATCCTCCGACGAGGTGATTATTTTTATCGTCAAGTAAAAGTCGTTTTCAGGACAGAGAAATCAAAACGTTCTTTCGTGATACAGTGTCTAAATTTCCTACGAAAACCTTATTGCCCGATTTTACTTGTCGAAGAGTTCTTGTGCGGTGCGTTTCACGGCGGCAAGATCGAGTTTGCCGGTTCCGAGCAAAGGGATAGAATCGACCTTGACGAATCCCTCCACATGAGGAATCCAAATCCGTGGCAGTCCCAATGTGACCATCCGCTCTATCAACTCCACCGGAGACAACGGCGAGTCTCTGTACAACACTATAATCTGCTCGCCACGCGTCGGATGCGGTAATGCCGTTACCGCCACTATCGGTTCATTCGACTCCGAATCAACACTCTTGTTTTCCGACAGGATTTTTGTAACTTCCTCTTCGATCAAAATATGCGGCACCATCTCGCCGCCGATCTTGGAAATCCGAGTCTGCCTGCCCGTGACCCAAATGAAACCGTCTTCGTCGATTTTGCCAACATCGCCAGTAGTGTACCAACCATCTTTCAGCACCTCCGCCGTCTTGTCCGGTTGCTTGTAATACCCCTTCATCACCGTCGGTCCTTTGGCGACGATCATACCGACCTCATTCGGCTGTAGGTCGGCACCCGTATCCAAGTCAATGACCTTCACCGCGATGCCGACAATGGGTCGTCCAATAGAACCATCCTTTTGGTAAGTATGAAAATTATCTGACACCCGGCTTGCCGGTACATTTGTTGCCATCACCGGCGACAATTCGGTTGTTCCATAACCTTCGGTAGGACGCACGCCATACTTTTCTTTCCATGCTTCAATCAGGTCAACCGGCATTTTTTCCGCTCCACAGATGATCGCCGACACGTTTTCAAAATCTTCCTTTGGGCAGTGCCGCAAGAAATTTCGCAGAAATGTCGGAGTCGACGGCATAAAATTGACGGCGTATTTCCGCGCCATTTCACCGATTTTTTTCGGTTCCAGCGGACTAAAATGAAACACTCCCTTCGCACCGCTGAGTATTGAAAGCCAAAAATTCCCCATGAGACCGAACGAGTGGAAAAAGGGCAGGAAACCGAGTAGCGTATCCTTTTCGGTCAACCGCTGTGTGCCGACGAAGCCGTAACCGACCGCAGCAATGTTATCGTTCGTCAACATCACCCCCTTCGGTTGTCCGGTTGACCCGGAAGTATAAATGATGGCGAGCAACTCCTCACCGAGGTTCCGCGCCCGGAGTCCGAGTTTCCATTCGATCAACCATTTCGGCACCGCGATGGAGACCAAGAGATTGGTAATTTTAGAAAGTGGCTTTAACTGTTTAATCAAGTCTTCGGTACAGATAACGTTTGCTTCCAACTGCTTCATCATGTCAGGAAACCGTTCGAGCACTCTTCGGCTAGTCAACACGGTTTTGATTCCCGCCTGCCGGATGCAGTAATTGATGCCGTCCGCTCCAAACGTAAAGTTCAAATTCACCGGCACGCGGCGATCCAAATTGACCGCCGCATTGAGCATGCATCCGCCGACCGACATCGGAGCGAGAAGACCGACGTGCGGTTCCTCCTGCCGGGAACGGAGAATCGATTTTTTCAAATGCGACCGCAGGGCGAGTGCTGCCGTGAGAAATTTGTAACCGCTCGCTTCGATCCCGGTTGAGTCGGCAAACATCATTTGTCGTCCATGTTTTTTGCATGTCCGAATGAGTTGACGTATCGGTATCGGCAGCAATTTTTTGTTATGTTCCCGGCGGGAATCCACGCCGAGTTCCTGTACGGCAAGTTGAACCTGTTGCGGATACTTTACGTCATACATAGGCTTGCCAAACGACACGAGTACATCACTCAACAGTTTACGCGGACGTAAAATGACTTTCTGGTCGCCGTACTTGTACCCAAACATGCTCTCGTGCAAGCCGTCAATGTAGCACGGGATCACCGGTATTGGTTTGCCCTCGGGACCGGTTACACCTTTGAGCATTGCCATGAATCCCGGCTCGAAACCTTTCATTTGACCATTTCGCGTGATTCCGCCTTCGGGACAAACACCGATAATATCGCCGTTTTGTAATGCTTCACGTGCCGCTCGAACTGCCGCGATAACGCTCTTCGGACTGCCCGGCACAATTTTGATGAGACCGGTTTCACGAGCAACACACTCAAATATACGTGGAACTGTTCCCGCGAAGGCAACGAACCGGATATTTCTTGGACACGCAAAGTACAAAAAGAAACCATCAAGAAGGCTGATGTGATTGCAGATAAGCATTACCGCTCCCTTGGCGGGAACATTTTCCATACCGATGTACTTCGGTCGGTAAATGATTTGGCACAACGTGCGAAAAAAGAAAATCATAAACGGGACACGAAAATGAATCGTCAGCAAAACGGTAACGAGAAGTACCAGAAGACTCATGGCACACCAAATTTGGTTGGCATTGAGTCCCAATCCATTGGAAAAAAAGAGGAACACGCCGCCTGCGAAGAAAAGCATGGCGGAAAACGAGAAGAAATTGGTAGCCGCAAGGATTCGTCCCCGTTTTTCCGGCGGACTCTGCTGTTGTATGTACGAGACCATGGGAATATCGTAGAGTCCGGCAAAGGTTCCCAGCAAGAACAAACAGATTGACCCATAAATAAAACTGAATGTTCCCATACCGGCTGTACGACCGGCTTCATTGATTTCCGGCGTAAATGCAAGCAGGAATCCGCAAACGGTGATGCCCAATGCTCCTATCGGAACAAGACCAAGTTCAATGCGATGTTTGGAAATAACCCCTGCCATGATAGACCCCGCTGCAATACCGAAGGAGAGAATGGCAATGAGATACATCGCTTCAACTTGCGAAATGCGGAGAATCCATTGGGCATAGAGGTCAATGTTTGTTTGCGAGAGTGCGCCGACACCCCAAAAGAATGCGCTGCCGAGTGCCGGGATGAAAATCCAGCGAAGTTTGGCAAGGGTATAAATATCCTTGCAAATTTGCGTGGCGGGATTTAGCGGAAACTTCGCCTTCGGGTCAGCAACGGCAAGCGGTGTAACAAAGAGACTCGAAATCCAGCCAAGCGTGGCAACGCCGAGTAGCGAGACGATCCAAATCCAAGAATTTTCGAGACCGCTACTGTTCAATGTGAGAGGATTGCCATCGTTCCCAAATGCGGTTGTCAACGTAAACAGTAAACCGCCGAGGACTTGTCCACCGACGACGGCGATCATGGTGGTCATGGCGATGACACCGTTTGCCGCCGATAATTTTTCAGGGGGCACGAGGTCGGGCAGACTACCATATTTAGACGGACTAAAAAACGCTCCTTGTACTCCCAACAGACAGAGAATGGTCAACATACCGGGGACGCTTTGTGCGAGAATTGCAAAGATACCGCCGATCAGAAAGACGATTTCGGCGACTTTGCACCAGATCATGACGCTTCGTCGGCTGAATCGGTCGGTGCAGAATCCGGCGTAGGGAGTAAAAAGGACAAATGGTAGAAGAAATGTTATCGCTCCGAGCGAGAGGATCAATGCTTGTCCGCTTTCGGTATTCCAACCTTCGCAGTATTTTCCGATGGGAATGATGAGCCAGCGAAAGACGTTGTCGTTGAACGACACCATGAATTGCGTAATGAGCAGAGCGATGAATCCTCGATTCCAGAGTGATTTCGGCATGAAGCGACGGAGAATGGTAAAGGGGGCATTATATCGGAAAGAGCGGCGGTGCGTTAGCCCCCCGGTGTTGAAATATCGGACTGAATTGACTCTCTTTCGCTTTTACAAAATCATGCTAGAATGCGCAAAGGTTAATTTAAATCTTTTCGACATGTCCGTAGAAAACGTTCCAGAGACCATTACAGAAAACGCCGCTCCGTCCATCAAACCAAAACGTTTGATTGGCTCACAACGCAATCCCGATGCCTATCGTCCGAAGCCGACGATTTCCGTCACGGGAGGACCGCCGGCTCCGCCACTCACCGAAACCTATCCGCCGGAGAGCGTGCAACCGCCGCCGAAACCCGTCGAAGACGATCCCGATGATCAATTACCCGACCATCTTTCCGTAGAAGGGGAAAAGAAACTCAAAAATGTCCCGGTCAAACCGATCCACGCTGTCGCCGTTCCCAAACGCCGCCGGGATGGAAGAATGTCTGATGACCTCGAAGCCGAATTCAATGCCGTCTTCGGAGACGATACTTCAATGAACGCAATCTTGGAAAAGACCGGTGAATCGACGGGTAACGAAATTCTCGAACCGGACACCAAAGTCAAGGCGAAAATCATCGCCTTGCAAGGCGATAGCGTGTTTTTTGATGTTGGGGCAAGAGAGCAGGGAGTCGCTCCGCTCCGAATGTTTCCGGCGGATGCCGAACCGAAACAGGGCGACGAAATGGAAGTTACCGTCATCCGGTTCCTGAAAGACGAGGGACTCTACGAAGTTTCCGTGCCGCTTGCCGCCGCCGATGTGAGAGACTGGTCGCAAGTCCAGCAAGGAATGGTCGTGGAAGCCCTCATCACCAAAACGAACACCGGCGGATTGGAATGCGAAGTCAATCGGCTTCGGGGTTTTATACCGATGAGTCAAATCGAACTCTTCCGAGTAGAAAATATCGAGGTTTACGTCGGGAAAAAACTGACGTGCATCGTCGAAGAGGTCAATGCCGAACGCCGGAATTTGGTTTTGAGCCACAAGGCACTATTACTTCGTCAGCAGGAGGAGAAACGTACTCAACTGCTGGCGGAACTTGAAGTCGGGCAAATTCGGGAAGGTTTAGTGCGGAAAATTATCGAAAAAGGCGCATTCGTCGACCTCGGGGGAGTCGATGGCTTCGTGCCGGTGGGAGCGATTTCGTGGGGGCGCATTCACCATCCCAGCGATGTGTTGACCGAAGGGACGCGGATCAAAGTCCGCATTGCCAGAATTGAAGAGGGCACCAACCGCATTTCGTTGGTCTATCGGGATGACTCCACCGACCCGTGGGCGAGCATTCTGGAGCGGTTTCAGGAAAAGTCGTTGGCACGTGGTAAGGTTACGAAGACGGCGGAGTTCGGAGCGTTTGTCGAACTGATGCCGGGCGTGGAAGGGTTGGTGCATATTAGTGAACTCTCTAACAAGCGGGTGGGCAATGTCAAGGAAGTCGTCAAAGAGGGGGACTGGGTGGATGTGTACGTATTGAGCATTGATGCGGCGGAGCGGAAAATGTCGCTGTCGATAAAACAAGCGGCGGCACCGGCAACACCAGCAGCAGAGAACTCGGAGGAAGAGGAAAAAGAAGTTGCGCCGGCGAAGATCAAGAATCCGTACAAGGGACCACTCAAGGGCGGCACGGGACAAGCCACCAACGGGAAGTTCGGATTGAAATGGTAAGACTGGAAAAATGGGAAACTTCGCCATTGCGGTATATCCTTTCCCAGAACGGTTGAACGCTTGTCCATACGGACTTCGCTGTGCTTGTTTATTCCTTTTGCCTCCTGTACAATGGGCAGTGAGGTTGTTCCACTGTTCTCTTGCACCAAAGCCATGCCGGACTCGATCGCCCAAACGATGTTCCAGAAAATCTGGTATTCTCACATCGTTGATTCCGCCGAAGACGGTGTCGATCTGCTCTACGTCGATCTGCACCTTTGCCACGAAGTAACCACGCCGCAAGCCTTTGAAGGACTTCGGCTTGCCAAACGCAGAGTCCGCCGACCCAATAAAACCTTTGCTGTTCAGGACCATTGCGTTCCCACGATGGACCGTAACCTGCCGATTGCCGACCTCTCCGCCAAAACGCAGATCGAAACCCTACAAAAGAATTGCCGACTGACGGGAATAAAACTCTACGATCTCCACGATCCCAATCAGGGTGTTGTTCACGTCGTTGGTCCCGATGTCGGACTCGTTCATCCCGGCAAGATCATTGTTTGCGGCGACTCACACACCGTAACGCACGGGGCATTCGGAGCCCTTGCCTTCGGCATTGGAACCAGCGAAGTCGAACACGTTTTAGCAACACAAACGATTCGGCAGAAGAAGCCCAAAACGTTCCGCATTCATGGTGACAACTCGCTTCCCAACGGTTGTTCCGCAAAGGATTTGATTCTGTACATCATCAGTCAACTCTCCGTCTCCGGCGGTGCGGGCTTCGCCGTTGAGTTTACGGGAGAACCTTTCATGCAATTGTCGATGGAAGGACGAATGACGGTTTGCAATATGGCAATCGAGATGGGCGCACGCTTCGGAATGATTGCGCCCGACCAGAAAACGAACGAATACATTTTGGGGCGAAACTACGCACCGGATCGTAATTTTTGGGGAACCGCCACCGAACTCTGGGCAAAATTGCCGAGCGATCCCGGTGCCGTTTTCGATAAAACGTGGAAATTCGACGCTTCCCAAGTCGAACCGATGGTAACTTGGGGAACGAATCCGGGACAGTCGGCACCGATCACCGGTCAGATTCCCGAACTCGATTCATACACCGACCCGAACGAACGCAAAGCGGCAGAATCGGCACTGAAATATATGGACTTGCGTCCCGGTATGCCCATCAGCGACATTAAAATTCAACGTGTTTTCATTGGTTCATGCACGAATGGTCGAATCGAAGACCTACGAGCGGCGGCGGATATTGTGAAAGGGAAGCGGATTGCCAGCGGTGTTCGGGGAATGGTGGTGCCGGGTAGCGGACCGGTCAAACGACAAGCGGAAGCAGAAGGGTTACACCAAATTTTCGTATCGGCAGGTTTCGACTGGCGCGAGCCCGGCTGTAGCATGTGTTTGGGTATGAATGCCGACCTGCTCAAACCGAAGGAGCACTGTGCTTCAACGAGCAACCGTAATTTTGAGGGTCGGCAAGGGAAAGATGGTCGCACGCATCTTGTTTCCCCTGCGATGGCCGCCGCCGCAGCAATCGCAGGACATTTCGTTGATGTTCGCGAGGGATAGATTACGAAACAAAGTGCCGGAAGGGGATCGCAACGAAACTATTGGGTAAAGACCTACGTTGACAGCACTCCGGGCTTTCATTTCGCAATCTTTCGATTGCGACTCTGCTACAAAATCAAACAATGTAAAGCGATTCAATCAATGATTCCCGTACCCCTCAGGATGGCTCGTATGCCAGTGCCAAGCCGAGGTGATAATCTTTTCCACGTCGGTGTGTTGCGGCTTCCAACCCAGTTCCCGCTGCACTTTGTCCGAATTAGCAAATAATCGTGCTGGATCGCCTTCCCGTCGTTCTCCAAACACTGTCGGAATCTCCTTGCCCGTGGCGTTCTTTGCCGCATCGAGAATTTCTTTCACGGAATAACCTCGACCGATGCCCAAATTGTAGAATCGAGCATCGCCGCTTGCCAATGCCTCAATGCCGAGAACATGAGCGGTTGCAAGATCATTGACATGAACATAATCACGAATGCATGTACCATCCGGCGTGGGATAGTCCGTTCCGAATACAGTGATTGTCTCTCGCTTGCCCATCGCCGCAAACAACACTAACGGAATCAGATGCGTTTCCGGTTGATGATCTTCGCCGATGGTCGCATCGTCCGAAGCACCAGCAACGTTAAAATAGCGAAATGCCATAAAACCGAATTCGGGATCGGTAGCCGCTATGTCCCGAAGGATTTGTTCGACGAACCACTTGGAACGTCCATACGGATTGATCGGACACTGTTTTGTGGTCTCGTAGATCGGCGTTTCTTCCGGCTCGCCGTAGGTTGCCGCCGTCGAACTGAACACAAAACGCTTGACTCCGACTCGTTCCATTGCTTCGAGGAGACTCATCGCTCCCGCCGTGTTGTTCCGGTAGTAAAGCAACGGCTTTTGCACTGACTCGCCAACACTGATGAGTGCCGCAAAGTGCATGACCGCTTGGATTTTGTGTTTTCGCAGAATCTCTTCGATTTTATCCGTCTCTTTCAGGTTGGTTTTGTATAACGGCACGTTTTCGGGCACAGCGGCTCGATGTCCGTAACTCAAATTATCAAGAACGGCAATGGTGTGTCCCGACTCAATCAATTTCCGCACTGCATGCGATCCAATGTATCCTGCCCCGCCCGTTACGAGAATGTTCATATCCTATCCCTGATTGTCGATAGATAACGAAGTGCACATTTTATCGGATTTCTCAATGCCGCGCAAGAGCGGGGAGCGTGAGTCGCACGATTTGCCCTCCCAGATCGAAACTTGCACTCGGACTGGAAAACGACTGCACTTTTGCGGAATTCGTCTAAAAGGTCTCGTCACGAAACTTCGCATTTGCGCAATACTCCTTTTCAATGCGTTTCCGCAAAATTACCCGGAATCGCACGGAGAATCTCATCGGGACTCGTGATTCCCGCATCCAATTTCTGTTGGGCATCCGCTCGAAGATCGATCATTCCTTCTTCAACCGCCCTCTTGTGAATTTGGTACATCGACTCACCGGTTCGAATCATCCGCTCAATGTCCCTGGTTACACGTAGCACTTCACCGACGGCAATTCGACCAACGTATCCAGTGTTACGACACTCCATGCAACCGCAAGGGATGTACATCTGCTCATCATGGCTGGGACGAACATCGGGAAAATCGTCCGGGTTGAGCGGAATCTTGCATTTCGGGCACAGTTTCCGAATCAATCGTTGCGTTACAACTCCTAGAAGTCCTGAAGCAAGAAATTGCGGCTGTATTCCCAGCACCAGCATGGCTTCGCAAGCCTCGACCGTTGTCCGAGCATGTGAAGTCGCAAAGACGAGTTGCCCGCTGTTCGCCGCTCGAACAATAATATCGGCAGTAACACTGTCCCGAACTTCACCGACCATAATAATATCCGGCGACTGACGCAAAATACCACGCAGCAGGTCAGGAAAGTCCACTCCACGCCGCAAATTGACCTGCGATTGGTGAATCCCTTCAAGCGTGTACTCGACGGGGTCTTCGATCGTGTGGATTTTACGTGTCCCGTCGTTCAATTCTTTGAGGACGGCATAGAGCGTTGTTGTTTTTCCCATTCCCGTCGGTCCTGTTACGAGGACGAGACCGCCGGGACGATGGATGATGGAATGGAGACGACCGAAATTCGTCGGATGAAAACCGATCTGTTCGAGGCTGATCAATCGGCGGCGATCCAAAACTCGCATCGTTAAGTCTTCACCGTAAAGTGTGGGTAACGTCGCAAGCCGAAGATCGATGCCGCCGCCGGAATTCAAGCGAATGTGGGTGCGTCCATCTTGCGGCAAAAAGGATCTGGTAACGTCCATATCGGCAGTTGCCTTAATGTGCGTCATCAATCGGGCACCGAGTTCACGATTGACCTTTCCCCAGTGCCGCACGAATCCCATGGTGCGCACTGCTATTTCAACACCCTCTTCCCGAAAGGTCAGAAACACGTCGCTTGCAGAGATTCGTAAGGCTTCGGTGAGAATGTAATCAACATAGTCTGCCGCATCTGAATCGAACTGCTCGACGAAATTGTCGCTGGATATCATCAGTGCACCATCGCCCATAACTTCGCGGGTTCCCGACGTGTCGGTAATCATTGGGGTACTCATATCAGTTGAAACTTCCCTTCTCGGCTAGGGTCTGAAAGACACCCTCCCATTATAACCAATGGAAACGAAAATGGGAGAGTCATCGAAACCCGCCCGGTCTGAAAACATGCCTTGCCGAGCAACGTTGCTTGTGTTACAATGCAGGGGGAAGGGAATACTTTCGGGTTTAACGTATGGACAGCGAGAAAAGCAGTAGCGAAAACAGCGGAATTTTTAACTACATTGAGCAGGAAAAATCGCCTTCCAGCCGCTCGTCGAGAGTACCCCATGCCCTTGCCATCGTTGCCTCAACGGTCATTGTTTTGGCGGGGATCAAGGCTGCCAGCAGTTTGATCGGTCCCATGCTCCTCGCCCTTTTTCTTGCGATCATTCTTCTTGTGCCGCTTCGTTGGTTGCAAAAACACGGCTGTCCCCATTTTTTGGCATTTCTCTTCGTGCTGGTTTGCACGATCACCCTGTTTGTCGGGATCTCCTATTTTGTCAGCCAGTCGCTCACCGAGTTTATCAAAACAATTCCCGGTTACGCAAAGCAAGTGGTTAAACAGTACGACGACTTCAAAGTGCAACTGGAAAAAGTAGGGTTTTCTCTTGGAAAATTGGTTGAGAAAATTCCGCAAGAACCAGATGATGTCCCCAAAGAACAAAAGTCTGACGACCCCACGCCGCCAAAAGAAGTGACGGCTGTTGCTCCTCCCCCGGCAATCACCGATGAGAAGTTCGACGTGGTAGACGTTGAAACATCGGAGTCCTTTGTAGTAAGGGACGAGGAAGATGCAGACGAGGTTCCGACACCTGCCGGGACGTTAGAGGAAGTTGATGATTGGATACAAAAGACGGTGCAGAAAGAACCTTCGCTTATTGACCTTGAACCCACAGTACTGGCTGCCTGGCTCGCCCGGGCAATGCTCTATGTTCGAGGAATGCTCGAAGGCGGTTTTCTTGTCCTTCTTTTCACCATTTTTATGCTGTTTGAAGCCTCCTGTTTTCCGGCAAAGGTCAACCGTGCTTTCGGTAAGGATGGTCCCCTCAATATTGAGCATTTCCACCGGATTGCCGAAGATCTTCGGCGATATTTGTTTTTGAAAACGTTGTCCAATTTGATGTCCGGTGGAGCGGCTATGTTTGTTTATTGGATGTTTGGTATAGAAGCATGGTTTTTATGGGGGATTATCGCCTTCGTTATGTACTATATCCCCAACATTGGGGGCACCTTAGCGGCAATCGTGCCGGGAGTACTGATACTTATGACTCTGGGTGTACCCTACATGTTGCTTTACGCCGTTTGTCTGCTTGCCATCGAATGTACGATTGCCTACGGAATTGAGCCTAAACTACTCGGTCACGGTTTGCGGCTTTCGACACTGGTGATTATTTTGTCGCTGTTTTTCTGGGGTTTTCTTCTGGGAGCGATTGGTTTGTTCCTTGCCGCCCCGCTGACAGTGATGTTGAAAATCATTTTGCACGCGTTTCCTGAAACGAGATGGCTGGCAATCTTTTTGGAAGGTAGCCGGGAAAAACAACATTGATGCTTTCAATCGCCGACGTTTCCGTGAATGGCAATTGATGTCGATTCGGATTTGTTCTCGATTTGAACCGGTCCCGCGAATACGTTATCGGAGACAATGGCTTTCTTGATTTTTTCACCGAGCAAGACATGTGGTTTGTTCATCTTGAACTCACAGCCGCGTACCAGCACCGTCCCTTCGAGCAGTTTTAGTGCCGGGTCATCGGTCTGTTCTCTCGGCGTACCCGCAGCAACGGTGGTAACATCCAAAGGTTTGTATCCCCAATGCACAAACGTGCAATCACCGAAGCCGACAGTTCCCTGTCCTTCAACAATGGCAATCTGCTTGCACGGTCCCCAGAAGGCGCAATTGACAAACCGTATCGGACCTGTGTTCGTCGGTGCAACGCGTACCATTGTCGGGTCGGGACCATTAAATGAAACGAATTCACCGTTGGTAATCAAGAGCCCAATCGGATTGCACTGATCGACTAGGAGTGCTGTGTTACAATCGTCGGCACCGATTCCGAGGAAATTTCCATTGCATGCACCTCCTCGTGCCTTCGGTGAAGGGATAAAACGGTATCCGACATTGTAACCGAAGCAGAACGTGTTATGGACGAATTGCCAATCAGACATTCCAATGACGAATGCTTCGCCATTTTGTACTTGCCACCTATATACCGGCGTATTGATGCTCCACCATGGATTAAAATGGACGTTTTCGAGCCGACCAATGTCGTAGATAAAATCGATGTAAATCCCCATCCGAATCGGTTGACCGCTGATATTACGGATCAAATGCCGCTCGTTTTCTGAAGCATCAATCCCCTTGTAAGGATTGAGGAGTTCGCAATCGAGGATTGCCGGATTCTTTCCCCGCATAGCAACCGCCCAAGGATACGCTATCGGATCATCGTCGGTCTTTTGTTCGGGATAATAGATGCAGACTCCCTTGAGCGTGCAGTTGGTATTCAATGTGATGAACGCCTCTTTTTCTTCCTCACCGGCATTACCGCAAGGAAGAAACGTTGTTCCGTCATCAGTGGGTCGTATCAATCCTTTATCTCGAAGTCCATTGTGTGCGGGAACCGATTCCCAAACACCTTTGAGCGTAACACCTTGGGGGAAATTGAGCGAACCGTCGAAACGATAATTTCCGCGTGGTGCGAACACGGTTTGAACGTTCGATTGGGCGGCGGCATCGAGAGCCTGCTGGAATGCGGCGGTGTTGTCTGCCTGACCATCGCCCACCGCCCCGAAATCTAGCACATTGAGCGGTAGCGTATTCTCGATCGCAACGGCAACCGATGCCAATAGGAGGAACCCAAAAATGATAGTGAATGTTTGTTTAAGCATAGTTGTCTCTTTCATGTTACATTGAAACCGAGGGGAAATTTTTCGGAATTCCCTCTTGCCCCAGCTCCCTGTGTGTCATTGTACTGTTGCGTGTTTTCCGTGGCAAGTGGGGTGTTTTTCATCAAGGGGAAGTCGATTTTTGACACCTAAATTTCTTAAAGTCTTTGATAACAAAGACTTTAAGAAAAATACTATGGCTTGTATGGGGCTATTTCTTGTTTTTTCTGCTAGTACAAAAACCCTACTACACCGTTTCTTAAATGCTGTTCTTTAAGTTTTTTTGTAGTCTTTGGCATTTCCATTTCATAGGCACCGCCGTTTGGTTATAGAATGCGATGTATTTCAATATTTTCGACTGCAACGAACGGTGAGTTGCCGGGAAATCTTCTCTAAAAGTGCTTGTTCGCAAGCATCCAATGTAAGGGTTATTGCCGTCCGTGACATCTGGGGGCTTAAAAAGGAACCTCGTGCGAAGAAGGATAACTATTTTTCCCAATTGAGAGAACAGCAATTCGGGAACGAGGTACTACCTATTGACAACCTTGCCGGTTGTGCGTCTTCTGGGACACTTGAAATCTTGTTGTCAGTCTGTTACAATGCACCCTTCGATATTCATGGTGCTTTGTCACCCTTCTCATTCACCCTAACAGAAAGGTATTACGATGTCCAAAAAGACTTCACGCCGTCAATTTCTGAAAACATCAAGTGTCCTCACCGCCGGCGCAACGTTGGTCGGCGGACTGACGATTTCACAATCCGCTCACGCCCAAGGTAGCGATCAAATCAAAATCGCCCTGATTGGCTGCGGTGGACGCGGTTCCGGTGCGATCCGCGATCGTGCCCAAGTTGGCGATAACTACAAAATTGTCGCCATCGCCGATGCCTACGAGAGTCCGGCAAAGTGGCAAGCCGGTGAACTACGAAAAGGTGGAGGCGATACTGATGACCACCTTTCCGGCAAGGTTGATCTTCCCGATGACCGGGTCTTTTGGGGACTTGATGCCTACAAGAAAGCAATCGCTTGCCTTAATCCCGGCGACCAAGTTGTGATTGCCACCCCTCCCGGTTTTCGTCCCTACCACTACCGCGCCGCTATTGAAAGAGGGTGCCATGTCTTCATGGAGAAACCCCTCTTTGTCGATGCTCCCGGTTTTCGTCATACGATGGAAACCAACAAGATGGCGGACAATAAAAAACTGAAAGTGTGCGTCGGTTTTCAGCGACGTGTCGATCCGCGATGGAAAAATTGGATAGAGCAGATTCATGCAGGCAAGATCGGTAGCGTTCAGTTCACCCGGGTTTACTGGAACGGCGATATTTGGTGCCGTCCCCGCATACGCGGACAAAACGAGTTGCAATACCAGGTCCACAACTGGTATCACTTCGTTTGGCTCAGTGGCGAGAACATTTGCGAGCAACATTGCCACAATCTCGATGTTGGTAACTGGATTCATGGTAAAGGTGATCGCATGGCACATCCCATCAAAGCCAATGCCCAAGGTGGGCGAACCCGCAGAGCTGGTCCCGAGGACTTGATGCGGCAGGCTCCGCCGTTCTCTGACAGGGCGGCTTGGGACGAATGGTATTTTTCAAAAAACAACGGAGATGCTTTTTATCGGTACGGTCAGGCGTGGGATCATTTCTTCGTCGAATACGAGTACGCCGATGGTTCACGAATGTTTAGCCAATGCCGACACATCCCGAACACTTGGAGCCTCGAAACGGAATACGTTCATGGTACTGCCGGAACCGGAAATAATTCAAGTAAATTATTCGGACTGGACGGCGCGGAAATTTGGAGGAACACAGATAGAATACCCAAGGATAACATTAAGTGGGAACACGATGTCCTTGTGAGCGCAATCCGCGAAGATAAGCCAATGAACGATGGCTACCATGCAGCCCATTCCTGCATGATATCGGTTCTCGGTCGTGAAGCGGCGTATTGTGGACAGATCGTTGAGTGGGAAAAACTCGTCGAGGAAGGGAGATCTTATCATCCGAACGGCGAAATCACCAGTTTTGAGGATATTGCTCCAGTGCAACCCGATGCCGATGGCTTTTACGAGCAGTCCGTGCCTGTTCCGGGAATGTATAATCCTTACGTGGTGTAACGGTTACGTCCGTTCCCGGCGAATAGTATCCGTCATTCCACTTCATTTCATTCTCCGGCTTTTGTCTCTCAAAACATAAGCCGGAATGGAGCGGAATGCAATGACAGTGTATTTTTTCAGCGAAGCCTACATATTCCCCAAGAGTTCCTTCGCTGTTTTTGCATCGGTGATCAGATGCGTCCACAAGCGGAGATTTTCATGGGCAAGCAGTGGAAGAAGGGCGTTTCTCTTTGTTTCGCCACACTCGCCGCACGGACCAGCCACGAGAACGACGTACTTTCCATTGGCGGGATCACGGGCAATCTCCACGAGTTCTTCCAATTCAAAGAGCGTTACCGCCCTCACAGGGCAAACGCTCTCGGGCAGGGGTCCGTGGGCAGAATACGGACGAAATTGAACGTCGCCGATCCATCCTGCATCGCGCATCTTCGTCAACACGTTCTGCGATAGGAGACGTTGCTCGGTCAGATGTGTCAAATACCGTCCCAGTAGTCCATGCTCGTGGTCCGCCGAAGCCAACGAGGTAACGATAATGTCGATTTCCTCCCGCTTTTCAAATGAGTAGCGGATTGCCGGGTTCGCTTTCTGGTTTTCGTAGTCGCTGTTGCTGACCACCGTTGCGGAAAATAGAGCAACAAACTTAACATCCATCATTGTCGGATCAAAATACGAAAAGTACGTTGACGGTGACTTATAGGGCTCGTTCGGCAGAAAACCCCCGGAGGAAATCGCATGAAGTACAATGGACGGTACCTTCGTGCCGGATCGGATTTTATATGCGAGCCGCCGGGCAACGAGCATCGTGGCAAAACCTGCCCCCATTCCGAGGTGGACATCATGTCTTTCAGGATTGTCCGGGTAGCGTGCCTGTTTTTCCTTCCAAACCCGCTCGATTAGTTCGACAATCTGGTCGGCGGCTGTGGACGTTACATGCTGGGCGGCATTTTCGCCGCTGACATTGACGACGGTAACTTCGCCGGGATGCTTGTTGAGGAAAAAAATGTTTTCCAGTTTCTTTCGGAGATGGTATTCCGCAGGCGGCTGCAATAAAAGAAATCCCCGATTGCAGGCTTCCCAGAACATCGGATAAATTTTTTCCCTGGTGATGTCGGAACGTCCTTTTACCTTTTGTAGCCAGTCGGCAACGGACGAAGCCGCTCCACGGTGCTTGTCTCCCGACTCGGAATCGGTACCGTCCTCGGTAACGCTCCCTTTTTCTCTGGAAGTCTGACCGAGTTGCGAAAAGTACCGATCACAAACGGCAAATACCAATTCGTCCGATTCCTGCGAGGCATGCCACCGCGCAGGGCGAAGTTTTGCTTTCTTTTTCACCATACATCCATTCTACACAATTTTGACAAAACCGGGCACTCCCCACACATTTTTCAAAACCCGGAAACTGTGCCACAACTCGCTCATTTAAGCCGATTCTGCGTGTCAACCTTGACGATTTTAGGAGAAAAGTCCGATAGTTCGCTGGAATCGACATGGGCGTATGTCAGAATGACGACAACATCGCCCTCGATTCCTGACCTCGCGGCGGGACCATTAAGCAGTACCGTCCCAGAACCCCGCTCGGCAGCAATGGCGTAAGTGATGATTCGGCTACCGTTGTTGACGTTTAAGACGTGGACTTGCTCGTTCGGCATTATATCCGCCGCCTCGAGAAGAATCGGATCAATGGCGATACTACCTTCGTAGTTCAGATCCGCTCCGGTCAAGACGGCGCGATGGATTTTCGATTTGAGCATAATTCGCTGCATTTTTTCTCCTTAGCGTTGTTATTATATCATTTTTTACTCGGAAATCAATTTTTAACTTCGTCAAGGCTTTGGTACACGTCCCATCATTACTGTCCGTCCGTCGATGAGCATTGCCGGGGTTGTCATCACACCGAGAGCAATGATCTCGCCGATGTGCGATACCTTTGTACCATCCGCATCGATTCCAGTAGAATGTACTGCTTCCACAGTCGTTTCGTACAACTGATTGCACTTGGCGCAGCAGGAACCGAGAATTTTTTTGTTCTCATCATGACCCGTTATCGGAGCAGGCTCAGTCCGGCTTCCTATATTTTTCCTTCGGCAACATGGTAGCAACAAGGCGCAAAGATGCAAGCATACTGTGACTGTATCCACTCAAAAACGTCACAACCGCTATATCCGGCAGTTCATTTCATGAATTTTGTCAAAAGAGGGGGAGAATTTTTTCCATTTCCCTTCTCACGAGTAACAATCTGGACGAGATTCTCTGTATATCCATCATCGGTACGATGTATTCCAGAATTGTTCAATCGTTTATATTGGGACTGTGGTTGGTCTCAACCGTTTCCGCAGGCGAAACCGTTTGGCATGATTCCTCCCGGAATCGCGCGATTCCTGTCAAGATATATTTTCCCCGTTCGGCGGAGAAAGCCCCTGTTATTCTTTTTTCGCACGGAATCGGATCTTCCATCGACAGTTGCTGTTATTTGGCAAATGCGTGGACGGCATACGGTTTTGTTTGTGTTTTAGTGCAACATCCCGGCAGCGACGAAAATATATGGAAAGGGAAAGTCCGCATTTTGAACGAATTCAAGGGAGCGTTTGAGCAAAACTGGAGCAGCCGAACCCGCGCTCAAGACCTTCACTTTGTCCTGAATTGTCTCGAAGGTCTCGTCGAGTCACGACCGCAAATTGCCGCTAGGGTGAACATGGACAGGATCGGTATCGGCGGAATCGACCTCGGTGCGCTCGCTTCGCTACTCTTGGCAGGGCAAGTTCCCCCGGATTACGGTGATTCGCTCCATGATCCCCGAATCAAGGCGGTACTGGCATTGAGTCCGCCGGTTCGGGGCATGAATATCAGTTTTCGGGAAATATATCAACCGATCACCGCGACAAC
>Ga0123353_10001980_pt1 | contig 25293 bp, 27 predicted proteins | sample TergutLab28metaG_3_FD_92763 | JGI IMG/M metagenome (GOLD analysis project Ga0123353, IMG submission 92763) | Labiotermes labralis P3 segment gut microbial communities from Petit-Saut dam, French Guiana - Lab288 P3 | ecosystem: Host-associated > Arthropoda: Insects > Digestive system > Gut ...
AAACCCGCCCTTGGCGACTTTTTCAGACAAACATTTTTTGCAATGCACCATACGAACTAACCTTGTTTGGCGATATATGTACAGCATCACATAAAATTATCTATAAGTGAACACTCTCGAAAAGAATTATTCGTGAAATCAACATTTCAACCAATTCCCTTAAATCAACTCTTTTTTAACGTTCCACAAAAATCAAACCTAACCGAGAATAGGAACACCCTACGTTTCACTCAGGTCACTCGAACACTTTTCTCTTTTTTGTAATTTTTAGAGCAATATTCAATAAAAATCATATTAAGTAGCGCTTAAGTAGCGTAAATATTTTTATTGATGCCCGCTCACTTTATGGTTCAGCTAGACGCGGTGGGGTCGTAGTCTAGACAGGTATGACGATGGGCTCCAGAAGCAAACACACACGGGTTTGCTGACTCCGCAAGGAGAATGACGAATCTCTGGAGCGGTCATAGAGAAACCCGTAGAGAATCGATTAGCGCGATTCTTGGGCAAAGGTAGTCGGTTCAAATCCGGCCGGCCCCACCAAACTTAAAATTATCAAACAAGTTCCTATTGCCCTTAGAACAACAAATACAACCACATAATCAATCATTAAACCTGCATCTCACGGATTATTCCAGAAAATATTTCCAATTCACTAACCACACAAGATGAAACAGATTACATAATTTCCTAAAGCAAGTTCATTTTTTGATAAAGAAAAATAAAAGAAAAAAGGTGCAACAAGTAACTGTCAGTTGAGGCACTCTATTTTAGGCTTAACCTCGCCAGCTATACCCAGCGCGATAGCTTCCTGCACCTGCACCATACAATCCACCTCAGAGGCTTGATTGAAAATCTTATAATTCACTGCGTTTAGAAATGCGGCATCTATAGAGACAGGTGAATCCGACGCGAATATACCCACATCATGAAATATGTCTGGACCGGGGTTTGGCAGACAGTCACAACCCTCGGCGATATCTTTGGCAAAGTTTATGTAGGAAACTTTTTTGGGCTTAAACGTTGAAAGAACTCCATAAGCAGCCGAGGCAAGGGCTTTACACAGATTGCCTTTATTTAGGTAGTGAATAGCCTGTGTTGGGCAAGCCGCGATGCATACAGGACAACGCATGCAGTCTTTGGAGGTGTTGTGTGCTTTGCCCTCTATGATGTCTGGGAGATGAAAAGCGCAAACATCTATGCATTTGCGGCAACCTATGCATTTTGAAGTATCTATTTCGAGTCCGATGGCGCGATGTTGGCGGAGTTTACCTATGCGGGGTGTACAACCCATACCGAGGTTTTTGATGGAACCACCAAAACCACTTAGTTCATGGCCTTTGCAGTGGCTGACAACTATCATTGCATCGGCTTGGACTATGGCACCTGAGACCTCGATTTCATCTAGAATACCTTTGGTTTTAATGAGGGTAAAGTTTTCACTTTTTAAACCATCAGCGACGATAAAGGGTGCGAGGTTGAAACCGTTTATCAATGCAGTTTGCATGTGATCAACGGCATTGTGACGTTGTGCTATGTAGTAGGTGTTTGAGTCTGTGAGGAAGGGTTTACCACCGCGTTCTTTTATTCTGCGGGTAATTTCATGGATAAAGCAGGGCTGGACATAGTTGGGGTTTCCCAGTTCACCCACGTGTAGTTTAACGGCAACTAAGTCGCCTTCTTCAATACAGTCAAATGTTGCAGCCTCGTCGTAGAGGCGGTTTGCTTGCTCAAACAAGTTACGGCTCTTATCCCAAGGCAAAAGATGAACGGTCATGTTTATTCCTCAGTGGCTTGATAGGTTAGCAGTCAAAAACAGTATAAAAGCAGTGTGATTAAGAGCCTAAGAAGTAACGGTTTAGATACAGCGCGTGTTTGACAGTTCAGAGAACATTAGTCAGCATACATCAAAAGTTTTCAGGGTTAGTTTCGTTGGTAGAGAAGCGTTAGGGGGTTGTTTGTGTTGGTTTGTTTCGAAGCGCGGGTGGTATATAGCCGCATCTTGGGTCTGAGCCTAAAAGGTCTCCGGTGTAGAACAGTGCGGCTGAGCGGCATCCTCCACAGAGGTCTTTGTAGTCACAAACGCCGCATTTGCCCTTGATGTTGGTTTTGTCTTTGGCTTTGCTGAAGAAATCACTGTTTTGCATGTCCTCCCAGATTTGTTTTAAGCTGGTGTTTTTGATGTTTCCGGTGCGGTAGGCATCGTTGTAGCTACAGGGAATGATGTCACCGTTTTCGGCAATGCTCATAAATCGGCCAAAGAAGCATCGGCCCAAAAAGAAGCTGTTGTACCATTTCTCAAAGTCGGGCAGACCGCGTTGTTTGGCGATTCTTGCGTAGAAGGGGATGTAGACGTTTATGCTGGGTTTATCTTGGTATTGTTGGGTTAGGTCATAGAGTTTGTTGCATGCCCATTCGTACTGCGCTGGAGTGGGGTCGGCTTTGAGGCAGTCTGGGCTGTTGCTGTAGGGGATCATGCCATGGAAGACAACCCAGCGGGCACCGAATTTGTTGGCAAGGTCTAATACATGGGTCATATCTGCTTCGTTAACGTTTGTGATGTTGCCTCTATTGGCAAAGGTGTAAACCAGCACGTTGAGTAGCCCTTCATGCTGGAACCGTTCTATGGCTTTAGCGGCGGCTTTGTAGGCGCCTTCACCGCGTATGACATCGTTGGTTTGGGGTCCGCCATCTATGCTTATCGATATTTTTGTTTTGTTTTTGATGATTTTTTGGATAATTTCTTCGGTGAGGAGACGTCCGTCGGTTATTATACTGGTGTTTAGGCCCTTGGTTGTTGCGTAGTCAAGCACTTCAAAGAGGTCTTCTCGCAAAAATGGTTCGCCCCCGGTGATACCAAAGAAGCTGGCACTGAACTCGCTGACTTTGTCAACTATATGAAATGCAGTTTTTGTATCGACTTCATCTTTAGCGGCAGGTTTACCTGCTGAAACACAGTGAGCACAACTACTGTTACAGGCAAATGTGCAACGCCAAGGAACGATAAGTAAAGGACCAGCGTTTGTCAAATCTATGTCTCCTCTTTGTTGTGTATTGGTTTAACACTGTATTTAACAGTTAACACCATCAAAGTTCCTATTAGATGTCAGTCTTGTTCTAATTTATCAGTTAGCTGTCAGGAGTTGAGTGAGTAGAACACAAAAATGTACAGTTAAGTATGTGCTGATCAATTTAGGCAGAGTAATATGGTTTGAATGTTATGTGGAACTGAGGAGCTGGGTGAATGCATTGATTGTTTTGCAACTCTTCTTTGGGAAAGCACTAATGCAACCACTAATACGACAATTATGGTTGTTAGGAGGATTATAGTTGTCTGTTCCCAGCTAAGATCGAACAAGCTATCTGACGGAGTATCTGGTTGATCAATGGGAGATGTGGAATTTTGAGAGGCCCCAATGGCAGTAGTTGATGAAGGGGGTGGTGTGTTTGTTGCAGTCGGCTCCGCACTAAGAGTTATTGTTTGTATGTTGCTCCAACCGCTTGATTCGCCAAAGAAAGTATACGTGTAGTATGGTCCGCCAGGGACCGGCAAGTAATCTCTTGCACTGGTGTAGTATCCTATTAGGGCTTCTACACGAAAATCAAGTTGGCCACTGTCAGGGAGATTTATGTTGAAGCTATACTGTGATTCGGATTTTATTTCGTTGCCTTCTTCAAAAAGGCGTATATCTGAACCGAACGCTGTAATGGTATAGTCGCCTTTTGATGCTGTTAATGGAATTTGACTATACATTCTAGGATAATATGCCCAATCGTCGCTATAGTGTGGTTTTACGCTAATGTTGTAGCACAAAGCAACATAGTTATTATCGGAGGTTTTATAAGGTGAGAACGGCTGATTTTTTATCGTAACTTCTATGGATTTATTTTTTACATGGTAACCTGGATAGTTAATTATAGTTTCTCCTGTGTAGGGGTTTGTTGTGTATGTTGGGTCAACATCATAGGGATGGGATACAAATTTTAAACTGAATTGTGGAACAGACGGCTTAGACGCGGCTTGCACCACATCTATACAAGCGATACCTGCAAAAACCAATGTACAGGCTAATAGGGAAAATATGAATACGTTAAATATTTTTTTCATACCATACCCCCATAAGAACAGTGTTCTAAATGGATATGTAGTTTACTCCAGCACAATAAGCAAACACAATTGGCAGTAGTTAACTCTAGGGGATTGTTCAGCTTTTGGTCATGCATTGCCTATCACAAATAGTTATTGATGTTGGTTTGATTTAATGCCAAGTACAAGAACAAAGTATTCAGTTGTTAGACAGCCAGGTAAACACTGTATCTTCGAGCACTAACCAAGTTGCTTTTATCCTTGAAAATTGTAAGGCTTTTTGAAATTACAATACAATTGTAGCAAGTTTAGAAACCGTTGTATTTCTGAGTGCCTTTTAACCAATAAAGCTTAGAATGAATTCTGAAAAATATACCAACCGATGCAACAGTTTAGGGTTCGGTGGTATTTTTTCAGAGATAGCTGGTTGATTAATTAGTTGCTTGCTAAGTCAGATCATTAATTAAAAAGAGGTAAAATAAAAAAAGAAAGGTATATTTTTTGCTACTTTACTTTGTAGTCCTCTGCGTCGACCACATGCTCGCCTGAGGGGCCCTGTTCGGGTCCGCTGGATGGGGATGGTTGAGGCCCTGCACCGGGTTGGGATCCTGTTTGGGCTTGTTGTTGTTTGGCGGCTTCTGCGGCGGCTTGTTGATAGACTTTGGTTCCGATGTCTTGTAGTATTTTTTGGAGTTCGTCGGTTTTTGCTTTTGCTTGGGTCATATCGTTGCTTGCTAGTGCGTTTTTGAGGTCTGTGACTGATGTGTCGATTTTGGTTGTTTCTTCGGGACTGATTTTTCCTGCTAGGTCGTTTTTGGTGCGTTCTGCTGTGTAGATGAGACTGTCGGCTGTGTTGCGTGTTTCGGCTTCTTCTTTCTTTTTACGGTCTTGGTCGGCGAATTGGTCGGCTTCGCGGATGAGACGTTCTTTTTCTTCTTTGGAGAGTTTGGTGGAGGCTGTGATGGTTATTTTTGATTGTTTGCCTGTGCCTATGTCTTTGGCGGTTACGTTTAGGATACCGTTTGCGTCTATGTCAAAGGTTACTTCTATTTGGGGGATGCCTCTGGGTGCGGGTGGTAGGTCTACGAGGTTGAATTGTCCCAATGAGACGTTGTCAACGGACATGGCGCGTTCGCCTTGGAGTACGTGGATGGTTACTGCGGTTTGGAAGTCTGCGGCGGTGCTAAAGACTTGGCTGCGTTTGGTGGGTATGGTGGTGTTTTTGTCGAGCACTTTGGTCATGACTCCGCCCATGGTTTCAACACCCAGTGACAGGGGTGTGACGTCGAGCAGGAGCAGGTCGGTGACTTCGCCTGTGACGACACCTGCTTGGATGGCTGCGCCGATGGCGACAGATTCCATGGGGTCGATGCCGCGTTCGGGTGCTTTGCCTAGGATTTGTTCTACGAATCGTTGGAGAAGGGGCATACGGGTCATGCCGCCGATTAGGATGATTTTGTCTACTTGTTGGGGGGTGAGTTTGGCGTCTTCGAGTGCTTTTAGCAGGGTGGGTTTGGTTTTTTCTACGATGGGTTGGGCGAGTGATTCGAGTTTTGTTCTTGTTAGGGTGAGGTGGAGGTGTTTGGGTCCTGAGGCGTCTGAGGTGATAAAGGGGAGGTCGATGTCTGTGCTCATTAGGGTGGATAGTTCGATTTTGGCTTTTTCTGCGGCGTCTTTTAGTCGGGACATAGCCATGCGGTCGTTTGCGATGTTTGCGCCTGTTTGGCGTTTGAATTCTTCTAGGATGTAGTCCATGATTGCTTTGTCGACATCGGTTCCGCCGAGTTGGGTGTCGCCGCTTGTGCTTAGGACTTGGAAGACTCCTTTGCCAAAGTCCATAAGGGTTACGTCGTGGGTTCCGCCGCCGAAGCTAAAGACGAGGATTTTCATTTCGTGTTCGAGTTTGTCGATGCCATATGCGAGGCATGCGGCGGTGGGTTCGTTTATGATACGCATGACTTCAAAGCCGGCGATTTCGCCTGCGTCTTTGGTTGCTTGGCGTTGGTTGTCATCAAAGTGGGCGGGTACGGTGATTACTGCTTTGTTGACGGTACCGCCTAGGTAGGTTTCAGCGTCTTTTTTGATTTTCTGCAACACAAAGGCTGATATTTGTTGGGGGGTGTATTCTTTTCCATAGATGTTGGCTTTGTAGTTGCTGCCCATTTTGCGTTTGATTTCAAATAGGGTGCCTTCGGGGTTGGTTGTTGCTTGGCGTTTTGCGGGTTCACCTACTAAGAGTTGGCCGTCTTTTGTGAAGGCGACTACTGAGGGGAACATTTTGCCGGCCATTGTTGGGCCTTCAGCGCTTGGGATGACTGTTGCGTGTCCGCCCTCGTAGATGGCTGCGGCTGAGTTGGTTGTTCCTAGGTCGATACCTAGGACTTTTTGAGTATTTTTTTGGGTGCTCATATTTTTTTCTCCTATTATTTTTTTGTTATTTTGGTTTTGTTACTTTTACGATGCTGGGTCGCAGCACTTTATCTTTGATTTTGTAACCTTTTCGGATTTCTTCGAGGATGAGGCATGCTTCTGCGTCTTCGCGTTCTTCTACTGCGATGGCGTTGTGACATGCGGGGTCAAAAACTGTGCCTTGTGTGCACGGTATTTGTGCGACCCCTTCTTGTTCGAGGACTTTTCTGAGTTTTTTTTGGGTCATCTCGACTCCATCGACCAGAGCTGTTTGTTGATCTTGTGTGGTCTTAGCGGCTTTAACTGCTAAGTCTAATTCGTCGAGGACATCGAGGAGTTCGGTGATTATGCGTTCGGTGCAGTATTTTTTTATACTCTCCGCTTCGCGTTCGAAGCGTTTTTTTTGGTTTTCAAAGTCGGCTTGGAGATAGTGTAGTTTGTTGAGGTATTCTTGGCTTCGTTGTTTTTCTGTTTCTAAGAGTTTTTGGAGGTCTTTTTCGTTGTCTTTTGTTGTTTGTGGTTGTTTCTTTTTTTCTTTGTTTTCTGTCATGGTTTAACCTCTAGTTTGGTGTTATGTGACGTATTTTTGTGTTTTTCCAGTGTCAGATTCGGTTTGTTGGGGAGGCAAGGCGGGGGATTGTTCTTTTTGTGGCAACTGTTGTTGTTCGGCTATGTGGGCTTGTTCGATGAGTTTTTTGAATATGATTTCGGTTACTTGGTCGCCGACGGCGTCTTCTTTTAGTTCGTTGTTAAAGGCGTATTTTTTGAATGTTTCAACTATATCGTTTTTGTCGATGATGACGTTGGGGTTTGTGATTTCGGTCCAGGCGGCTGTCATGACTTTGTGTCCGAGTTCAAGGAAGATGTTGACCATGGTTGTGTAGTCGATGTCTAGGGGGGCATCTCCTGTTAGGAACCGGCCTTTTGTTAGCAGGATTTTTTTGTCGTTTTCGGGGGTTATGGTTATGCTTCTGCGCATTTTGATTCACCGAGCGAATGTGCACATATGCACCATTTCACCAACTGCACATCTGCACAGTCAATCATATAAACATTATCACCAAAAAACAACAACAAACAACAACAAATACCCCTCCAAACCCCAAAACCCACACACAACCACAAACAAACCACAATAACCAACACCAAGCAAACAACAAAACAACCCCCAACAATCACCACCACGTCAACTACAAATAAACACAAAAAAACAACCCAAACAAACAAAAACAAACAACCATAAATCAATTCAAAAACCTTCCAAACCCCATTTTAATTAAACACACCAAACCCCAGATAATCAAACCCAAAAAAATACCACTCACAAAAGGAAGAACTTAAATCCAAGTCCAAACCATTCTATGAAAGTCAAAAAAAACACACTCACGGTAAGGTTGCATGCCAGAAAAAAGAGATTACTATGAGGTTCTAGGCGTTCAAAAAAGCGCACCCAAAGATGAAATTAAAAACGCTTACAGAAAACTCGCCCTCCAATACCACCCAGATAGAAACAAAGAAGCAGGAGCGGAGGATAAATTCAAAGAAATCAGCGAAGCATACGCAGTTCTCTCAGACGACCAAAAACGAACGCAATACGACAACCTCGGCCATGCAGGCTTTGACCAAAGATACACCTCAGAAGACATCTTCCGGGGCGCAGATTTTGACACCATATTTCGCGACATGGGCTTTGGCGATTTTTTCCGCACAATTTTTGGCGGAGGATTTAGCAACGGATATGACGGACGCCGCCGAGGCCAAGACCTCGCATTTGACCTAGAAATCACCTTAGAAGAAGCCGCAAAAGGCACTGAGCGTGAAGTTGAAATTCCAAGAACCGAACAATGCGACGTCTGCAACGGCTCAGGTGCACGACCCGGCACACAGGTTAAAACCTGTCCGCAATGCAACGGATCAGGCAGAGTTCAAAACATGCACAAAGTAGGGTTTGCCACCTACATGCAAGTCACAGCTTGTCCCACATGCAAAGGCAGAGGTAAACTCATCGAAACACCCTGCAACAGCTGCCACGGTTCAGGTTTGATGCGTAAACGCCGAAAAATCACCGTTAAAATTCCACCAGGCATAGACGAAGGCTTCCAACTACGCCTCCGAGGCGAGGGTGAAATGACCACCAGCGGTGGCGAATCTGGAGACCTCTATGTCATCGTTCATCTCAAACAACATCCACAGTTTGTCCGGGAAGGCGACGACCTCTGGCACATAACTATGATCTCATATCCACAAGCCGCACTGGGCGCAGAAATTTCTGTGCCCACCCTTGATGGCCCCACAACAATTAAGATCCATGCAGGAATACAAGTCGGAGAGGTTATAACACTGCGAGGAAAAGGGATGCCAAGGTTCCGCGGCTATGGTCGAGGAGACTTGTTGGTACGAGTTGGCATTGCAGTCCCTCAAAAACTCACAGCTAACCAAAAGGCACTGCTCGAGCAACTGGCAAAGGAATTTGGCACCGACACAAACAAAGGACGCAAATTTCGACTCTAATTAAGCAACACATAACAACCCGCCACATCAACAGAGCCCTTAACTATTTGCTAGTTAAGGCACCCCTTTGTTTAGTCCTTTGCATCTGCAAACTAATTGCAGTCAACATCATCACAGCAACGACCAAAGCATCACATCAATTATTTTTTAGAAAAATTAAAGGGTTAAGTTAATACGCTGAGACACATATGAAATCGTAGATAATGATGTCAGAAGCAAAAAACAAAGGTCAAGATGCTGATGCTGCAAAAGAGGTCAAGCTACCTTGTGGGTGCATCTATCAAGACAAGAGTTGGATGCTGACGCGGGTTAACGAATGTGAATATCATCACCGCAGAAGAGTTACAAAACGTCCCTATAGACCTAAAGCCGAATGTGTCAGACCATAAAAAAGAAAAAGTGTGAATAGAGAGGATTTGTTAGGCTTTGTAGATTTTGGGATCTAGTACAGTAAAATTGTTTCCGCCGCCATGATAGAGTAAGTGAGCTTTTTTGAGGTCATAGCCACTTTCATTAAAGACACCCATATCCGCGTAGGCTTCGACGATTTTGCCTATGAATAGGGTGTGGTCACCTGTTGTGAATTGGCCGTCGACTTCGCATTCGAGATGGGCGATGCATTCGCGGATTGCGGGAGCTTTTATTTTTTTGCTGGGCAGAGGGGTGAGATTGGTTTTTTTGAATTTATCAAAACTTCTCCCCGTTAGTGATCCGCAGGCATATACTGCTTGGAGGGTTTCTAGGGTGGGTATGTTTACGGTGAATTCGCCGGATTCCTCTATGAGTGTGTGGGAGTGGCGGGTGGGTGCTATGCTGATGGCTAGGAGCGGCGGGTTTGCGGAGGTGGGCATTGCCCAGGCGAGTGTGATTATGTTGGGTTTATTTGTGTTTCCGGTGCATGAGACCAAGACGGTATGCATGGGGTGGAGTAGACGGGTACATAATGAGAGATTTATCGGGTTTTTTGCAGATATGTAAATCACCTATGAGGGTATTGGTGTTGGTGTGGGCTTATTTCTTTTTTGTTATGGGTGAGGTGTTTGTTAGTTTTCTAGGCGTGATTTGGGGTTTTTTTGCTAAAAAATTCTGTAAAAATAAAAAAACTTATAAGAGAGTCTGTTACAGTAGAAGTAGGTCTGCCGGTCATAGGGCACGGGTTCCACCTGATCCCATACCGAACTCAGAAGTTAAACCGCGTTCCGTTCCCAACTGTAGTGTGGTCTTAGGCCACGTGAACTTGGGAAAGCTGGCAACCTTTTTATTAACTCTTTCTCGAATTTAGCATAGCTTTATAACCCAGGTAGAATATTTTTTGGAGAAGTGGTGTATATAACGTGAGCTTAATTCCAGGAAGCGACTCTACTATATTTCAAGTGTTCAATTTAGTGCTGTATGTATTTTTTATAGGATTCATTTTCTATGGTCAAAAACTTCAGATGTATATAATGATCAGAGAAGTCGAAAATTCACTCCATAAACTCCGAATTACAAAAGATGAAGGTAGAAAGATTGCTCTCGATACAATAAATGAAATCGGTAAACCGACAACAGACCCCTCAGCACGAGTTGACCGTTGCCTGGATTATTTCACCATCGGCCCACAGGGCATGGATCCCCAAGGCATAGTCTACAAACTCGACCACATTCTAGATGTAAGAGACGACCGACTAAAAGAAGAAGTCAGACTCTTAGCACCTCAAGTAATAAACGACGAAGTACAAATCAACAACCTCGAAAACACACTCGAAGCAGCCATGGCACTAAACTACATCTACAAAGTCGTTCGACACTACTACATCCAAGGCAGAAAAACCATGAGCCTCTATGTAATCATGCAACTCCAAATGATCCTGCCCATGGTTATGAAAGAAGCCGAAGCATACGCAAGCGCACTCAAAGCATTCGCGTATGGTCAACCCATAGGAGACAGCATCGGACCCCTTATTGCATCTAAGCTCATGTACGGCCAGGAAGTCCGCAAAGTGCCCAAAGACTGCGTAGTCGCAACCGTTCCCTTTGAAGGCCGCACCGCACTGGTACTAAAAGCCGAAGGCCCCGGAGGAAACGTTGGCAAGCCAGGTGATGCCATCGAAGCAGTCATCGAAGAACAACAAGGCAAACTCGCTTGTCTCATCATGATTGATGCAGGACTCAAACTAGAAGGTGAAATGGTCGGTGAAGTCTCCGAAGGCATCGGTTCAGCCATAGGCGGACCGGGCGTAGATGCATTCAAAATAGAAGAAAAAATAACCAAGTACAAAATCCGTAACTATGCCATCATCGTCAAAGAAGACATTGGCGATGCAGTATCACCCATGCGCAAAGAAATTAACGACGCCGCAGACAAAGTCATAGAACGCGTCAGAGATATGGTAAAAGAACGCACCAAAGAAGGCGACACAGTCTTAATCGTCGGTGTCGGAAACTCCATCGGAGTAGGACAATAGAGGGAAACAACATGACAAGCCAAACTCAAACCAAAACTACAAACAATAAAATCTCTAGCTACCTGATGCTTATAATCCTCATCGTGGTAGCTCTGGCGGTAGTGGCGTTGTTCTTAGCGGTTCAAACCTTCATCGAAGGAGGCTCAGACAACCAATTAGCCGCCATCATGCTGGCAGGAATAGGGTTAATTGCCTTAGCCATCGCAGGGTTTCTAATCCACCAATCAAGAAAACAAGCCGCAGAAGTGAAACTTGAAATCCCCAAAGTCATGACGATCATCGAATGCCAAAATAAAGGATGCAACAACAAAACTATCCGCGAATTCCAACGCGGCGACTATGTCTTCAAAGAACTTGATGTAACCTGCCCCAAATGCAACGGCAGACAGATGATAACAGCCGCCTATAAAGAAATCAGAGAAAAAGAAAAAACCTATGCCGTATAAGTGGCTAGGTTAAAACTTCACACCCATCCTCTTTTATTAACATTGTATGTTCAGCTTGAGCGACAGGTTTTCGGCTTGCTTCAATAAATACAGGGTAGGCCATAATCGATTTAGATGAAAGTAATTCTTTGAATGCTACTTTAGAGGTTTCTTTGGGAAGGACACCCGTTATCCAACGTTCGGCAAAGGGTAAAGTGTGAAAATTACTTTCGATATACTTGACTAGTTTTTTGGCAGAGTCAGTTTTTAGGGATTTAGCTTTAAGAAAACGGTAAATCGTATACTGAGGATAATCATCCACCCTGGCGATGGCATCAGGCAAAGTTACGAAAGGTTCAACCGCATAAACCTCGCCTGTGTGAACCTTGTTGGGATTATAGCCAGATACACTGGGAATTGATGTGCCAGCATGAATGAGATATCGGCCAACACTATGACCGGTTAGATTGCTGATGGGTTTAAACCCTCGGTTTTTAATTGTGGTCTCGGCTAAACTGCCGATTTTGCTCAGTTCCATACCCCCATGGATATTGTCTGTGATTGTTTTGAGTGCAAGCTCCGCAGCAACAATCATGCTTCGTCCCTCAGGACTAAACGCAACAGTAAAAGCAGTGTCAGTTACATAGCCATCAATCTGCACACCTATGTCCACTTTGACAGTTGAACCCTCCGGAATGGTGGCTGTTTCTCCGGGTGGGGCAGTGTAGTGTGCTGCAACTTCATTTATGCTCACGTTAACTGGAAAAGCGGGTTTACCGCCTTTATTACGGATAAGGGCCTCAGTTTTTTCACAAACTTCGAGAAGGGGGATGTTTTCTTTGATCTGTCCTCTCATTTCTTCGCGTGTTTCCCTTAGAATGCGCCCGGAGAGGCGGAATTTTTCAAGTTCTTCTTTATCGTAGGGCATGGCGGTTCACTGCTTATAAAGTGGGATGCAGATGACACTTAAATGCATAGTTGCGCACTAAGGCACTAAGAAGCGTGGCAACAGATTTGTTGAGTGAACGCATTCACTGATAATGGAAATAAGGCAAGTGTTTCTGGAGAAATATCGATTTTTAAGGTTCGCATAAGAGGGATGGAATGTTGAGCTACATGATTTTATGAATTAATAAGTATTAATTGATAAACATAGTTGCAGCACCAAATACATAAAGATATAATTATTATTCCTAAATGAGATATACGTTAAATCGCTACCACAAAAGGCCGCACCTAACATGGGTAAAAACATAGGTCCACGGTTATGCTCAGATACAAACATGGGCACCAACATCATATACGATAACGGAAACTGGCTAACATCAGAAAACGGCGTTTATAGAACCATACTACAAGACAACGGCAGATTCTTTGTTTATGCAGGCAAAGGAACAGAAATAGAAATGGTTCTCAAGCAAACCAACAGAAGAACACACCCACTGCATTTGTCTCCATGACAATGGCGAACTATGTATCTACCCCAGTCACCCCGAACGCGGCAAAGAAATATGGATTTCAAAAAGTAGCCAAATAAAAAAAGCAGACAGATATTGGCTCCACCTCCACAACGATGGAAACCTATGCATCTATACCCCAATTCATCTGAACCCGGCAAACAAATCTGGGAATCAGGAGGCAACACCAGCCCCATAGAAAAAATCACCAACACAACAAATATAGAATACCACCTTGCACAAGCAAAAATAAAACGGACCAACATCACCCTATTAGAACGCACACTAAAAAACGACACAGACAACACCATAGAATACCTAATAGAATACGACAAAAACCTAACAATCGCACACAGATGGACCAGAAAAGACGATGTAAAAACCGCATTCACATCAACCTACAAAACCGGCATCCCCAAAGTCCTCGATGACGGACGTATAGACATCGTAGGACACTACGACTATATGGAAGACATAACATTTACCGAAGGCCTACGCCTAAAAGACACTGTCAAAGTACCCGTAAAGCCACACACCGAAGTACACGTTACAATGATCATAAGACACCAAACTCAAAGTTCCATACACATTTAAAGGCAAAGCAAAACTCAAATCAGGACACACCGTCGACAACTATACAGCACAAGCAGAGTTCTTAGACAACAATGTCCACAGTCCCAGAATGGCATGTAAAGAAACAAACCTTGTAAACGAAACAACACTATACTGCCCCACAAACAGCGTTTCCATTAACGACTAAAACAGACAAATTATCACACAAGCAACCTACAAACACCCCATTAACAGCTAAAAAGCTGTTTCAAGTAGTGGAGTGATTTGGGTATACCATGTTTGCAGTTAATGAAATGGTGGATTATGGGGACTCAGGGTCTACTCCACCGGCCAAAACAACTTTATTAGGCATCTATCTGGGGAACGATCACAACGTTACCGCGCTAAACACATTGACACTTGCAGAAGGAGCATATCACGGATTTTTACGCGCCAAAAGTAAATCTTTTAACATACCGCACTAGGATTGAATAGCGGGATGAAGGCCATTTTACTTGTCTAATAATTGGACAGTTTGTTCGTACACTTAGCATTAAATCAAATCACACCATTAGTGTTTGTAGAAGGGGAAAGTGGAGTATAGCACAGATACACAATCTGTGCTATACTTTCATTGGAGCAGCTGGTTAGGCGTTTCTTCCCTTCCCCTTCCCTTTCACGCCTACCCAGCTGACTTAACCCTTCATCTACAACAACAAACAATAAGCAACAAAAAGCGATGTACTGCACCTTTTTGCTGTCTCGATTTTTGGCACATATTGCAAATATTCACATTGATTCATACATAAATATTCAATTATAACAAGTTTTTATGAAATTAACTAAATAAACGCCAACATTAAATGTATAGTTAATGTTATTTAGCTGTTTTAGGCTTTCTTGTTTGGTGGCTCATTTGGAGTTCAAGGGCAGAGATATAAGCTCAATTGAAGATTTCAGTCAACAGGAAATCAACCATATCCTTGATGTTAGTAAATCCATGGAGCCTCTGGCTAGAGTTGGCTCAAATATTCTCAGAGGCAAGATTTTAGCGACACTGTTCTTTGAGCCTAGTACGCGCACAAGGCTGAGTTTTGAGACGGCTATGCTAAAACTTGGTGGCAACTATATCGGTTTTGCCGAACCGGATCTTTCATCTACACGGAAAGGTGAAAACCTTGTCGATACAATACGTACTGTTGAAAATTATGCTGATGTAATTGTACTTAGGCACCGCTTGGAGGGTTCAGCAAAACTGGCCGCAGAGTTTAGTAAAGTTCCCATTATCAATGCAGGTACAGGTGCAGAGGAACATCCTACGCAGGCACTCATTGATCTCTACACTATACGTAAGGAGAAGGGACGAATTGATGGACTAAAGATTGCAATTGTTGGAGATCTACGTTATGGCCGAACGGTGCATTCACTGGCTTATGCATTGGCACTCTACAATGTTGAACTCTATTTGGTCTCGCCTGAGATGTTGTGCATGCGTAAAGACATGCTGATAACCATTAAAGATAAAATTCCTGTCACCGAAGAGACCAATATAGAAAAGATAATTTCTCAAATTGATGTCCTCTATGTGACACGTATCCAAAAAGAACGCTTCCCCGATGCCGCTGAATACGCCAAAGTCAAAGGTGCATATCGTATAGACCTAAAAACGCTTGCCAATGCCAAAGAGGACCTAATAATACTCCATCCCCTGCCGCGGGTGGATGAAATTGCACCCGAAGTTGATGCGACCCCGCAGGCACGCTATTTTGAGCAAGTCTGGAATGGAATTGTTGTTCGAATGGGGTTACTCTCACTGGTTTTGGGCACAAACCCATAAACTCAGGTCGATATGAAACGGTCAAAGGTTGTAAGGGTACTTGTGGAGTTACATACGGGACATTTATGGAGTGTTCGGTAATAGGTTTTTTTACAGTTACCACAGAAACTAAGGGTACGATTGTAGGTAAAGAAGGCACTAGTTTGAGTATCAATTACACCTTTGGTTAAATCAAGAAGATCGGATGCTTGAAATTCAGCATCTTCTAATTCATATAGGTCAAGACTGCCACCGCCGCTCAATCCCCGAAGTAACTGTGTTGACTCTAGGGTATCCACAGGGGCAGATAGTGTCTGAGCGGCTTTTATGGGAATGCGATTAAGGGATGAATAATAGGGGTTGTCTCGTGTTCCAGAGAATTTGACTTTTGCAACACCGAAGCGCTCAACATCGAGTTGAGCTAGACGCTCGGCAGCTTTATGGTTGCCTATCAATACTGGGTAGAGGCGTCGACCATATTTTTTGGTCAGTTTTTGCTTAAACGCTAAAGTAGAGTCTATGATTTCTTTGGCAAAGGCTTGGCTCTCGGGTGTGTTGGGGCTTTTTTCGGTAACGGTTTCGATTGCTTCCCAGAAGCCTACAAGATTGATGAGACGGTTGCAGTTTTCTAGGCGGAAATAATTGTCGCCTTCTGCTTTTTGTAGCAAAAAGGGCAGGTTGCTTTTGCCGAATTGTTTTAGAGCATTATTTTTGATCGTTAAGGCTCGGGCGGCTAATTCGAAGCGTTCGCGCAAAAGTTCCATAAATGTATTGGCGTCTTTTTTGGATTCTATAGCGATTCGGGGTAGATTAATTGCGACTAAGCCCAAGCAACCTGTGCGCAGGGTGTCGGTTTCCCAGTCTCCGGTTAAGTCTGTGGTGAATTTTACGCCCGATGAGGTAAAGGCGGCGTTTTGGTTTTCTTTTTGGGAAGTGTTGGCAAAGTATATCAAGCCGTTTTTGGCGACTAATTCGTGGGCTTTTTGGATGAGGGGTAGGTTTTCGTTGTTAAAGGTGTTAGTGTTGAGTTTTATGATGAGTTGGGGGTTTAGGAGGGGTTTTTGGGCGCTTTCTTCTAAGAATATATCAAGCAGAAGCGATGCAATCAGGCGGCTCTCGGTTTGATAGTTGTGGTATTTGCCTGTTTGTTTACCATCTGCGCCTATGGCGTCTTTTTCTATCATTTGGCAGGTTGTGGATAATTCTAGTTCTAATGTGGCATTGATGTGTTGATTGAGGTTTAAGATGAATAGACGCAGGGTTTCTTTGAGTTGGGGTTCTTCGATGCCGCGGACAAATGGTGCAAGGGTGAGGTTAAAGTTGTTATATGTCTGGGTAGCGTTGGTTTCTTTTTGGGCATGCAACATAACATTAAAGGCGGTGTATAGGGCGGCTTTAAAGTCGCTTGGGGGCTGCATGGGAGCTTGTTTTGGGTCGTCGAGTTTGATGCCATGTCGATAGAAGTAGCGGAGGTCATGGATAACTTCATTTGGTTTGAGCACCCAGGTGCCCAATCCATCAATGTGAATAGCGCCTGAGAGGTGGGCATCGGCGATGTCGCGGGGAAAGATGTTTAGCAGAGTGTATTCGCCTATCACGGTTTGTCCGGCTGTGCTTATAGCAACAGCGCAGTCAGAGGCGACATCGCGGGATTCAATGAGCATTGTAACTTCGTGAATGGGCATGCCGACGCGGGTGAGTTTGTGACGGTAATCTTCATAGCCTTTCTCAACAAGAATACCGTTAACTACTTCGCGGATAAGTGAAGCTGTGAGGTACTTTGTTTTTGATTTGATGAGCCGCTTCTCGGCTTCTTTAGCGGCTTTTTGAGCCAGCTCTGGGGGGACTTTGGCTTCTTTTATGAGTGAATTGGCAATTTTGTTAGCATCAAACTCTTCAACTGTTAGATGCGAAGTGCGAACCAACATACCGCGGGGTTTTACTGCTTTTTTCTCCACCCGATCTGCGACATCAAGCACCATCTTGCCCAAATCAGTTAGATAATATTTTTTGGCTTCCACATCAGCCTCCACCAACCCGGCTTTGAGTAGGAATTTGAGATGGTAGGCAAATCGGCCTGCGTCTCGACTGGGATTCATCTTGAGTTGATTCATAAGCTCGCTGTAAGAAAGCGCGGTACTATCAAAGAGTAAATTGAGAATTTGCAACCTAAGCGGTGACGAAACTGCTTTGAGCACCTTAACGCCCCGCATACGATTTGGCTGCTGATTAACCATACCCTTCCCTTATACCCAAGTAATGTTTCACCTATAATCCGCTGGAACGTTTAAACCTAACGAAAAAAAGCCAAACTGACAACAAATCAACACCTGATGCGTAGGGATAATTTCATTTTTGTGGAGGAAATTTGCTGTAAACTGCTAAGAAAAGAGAAGACAACAGCGGTTAGGCGCTTGGAATTGTGTGTTGCTATTTGTTGTGCGGTATGTTTTGGGTTTGTTGAGAGATTATGGATTGTGGTTAGGATGATGGGAGGGTTGTTGTTGGCTGATGCAGTGGATGGTGCCAAAGCCATAGACTAGATCACCACAGAATATGCCTACCACTTTTCGTGTGGGGAATAGTTCTTGGAGGATTTCTATGGCTTTTTTGTCGTTTGTGTGGTTAAAGATGGGGACTAGCACTTTTGTGTTGCCGATGTAAAAGTTGGTGTAGCTTGCGGGCAGGCGGTAGTCTTCGTCGCTCATGAGTCGGGGCATGGGTAGTTTGATGATTTGGAGTTTTTTGCCGTCTTGGTCGAGTGCTTGGGAGAGAATTTCATAGTTTTCCTGCAATACTTCATAGTCTTCGTCGTTTGGGTCTTCGGTGTAGGCACAGACAATAGTTGTGGGGTTAACAAATCGTGCCAAGTCGTCGATGTGTCCATCGGTGTCATCGCCTAGGATGCCTCGTTTTAGCCAGATAAAGTTGTGTACCCCTAGGTATTCTGAGAGGTAGGTTTCGATGTTTTGTTTGTTAAGGGTGGGGTTACGGTTACTATTTAGCAGACATTGCTCAGATGTTAACAGAGTGCCTTTGCCGTTGACATCTATGGAGCCGCCTTCTAATACAATACCGGGTTTAAAGCAAGGCAAACCTAATTTTTTGTTAATCACATCGGGGATTTGTTTGTCTCGCAGAAGGGTTTCATATTTTTCACCCCAGCTGTTAAAGTCCCAATGAACCATCGCCAGTTCATGTTGGGGGTTGCAGACAAATATGGGACCGTAGTCGCGGAACCAAACATCGGCATAATCAGAAACATGGATATGCACCAAATCGAGGTTTATACCAGCTTGTTTAAACATCTCTGTAACTTTGCTTTTGGTAGATTCATCAATGACAAAGAGGTTGACTTCTTCGCTTGTGTGGATTTCTTTAACTATTTCAACGTAGGTTTGCTCAACCCGCTCGACCCGATCGGGAAAGGTTAGGGGATCATAGGGCCAAGATAGCCAAATTGCATCATGATGATCCCACTCAGCCGGCATCATAAACCCTTGAGCTTGGCAAGTTTTAGCGCCACATCGACCAGTTGAGGTTTGTACGTTTTCGATAAGCGGCTGGTAGGTGTCGGGGCGGCGGTTTTGCAGAAATCCCCAGCCTTCCTGGACCTTTTTGTTTTTAGCTAGATCAAGCTGTGTAACTATGATGTCTTCTCTATCTGTTGACGCTTCGGCAAGAATGGTTCCAAAGGAGTCACAGACAAAACTTCCGCCCCAGAACTCAAGTTCACCCTCTTCGCCAATACGGTTCACTGCAACTATGTGGACACCGTTTGTTATGGCATGGGCACGTTGTACGGTGCGCCAAGCGTCATGCCAATTCCCGTCATCTGAGGTGTGATCTTTTATATAACCAATAGCTGTGGGGTAAAAGATGATGTCAGCCCCGGCCAGTGTGTTAATACGTGCAGCTTCGGGGAACCATTGATCATAACAGATGAGCACGCCGATTTTTGCAAATGCCGTATCAAAGACTTTGTAGGGCGCTTTGCCTTGGGTAAAGTAGTCTTTTTCATAGAAGTAGGGGTCATGGGGTATGTGTATTTTACGATAAGTACCCAAGATTTGACCATCAACATCGATTACGACGGCAGTGTTGTAGAATTTTGCATCAGAGCCTTCCTCAAACAGAGGGGCAATAATTACGACGCCGTGTTTTTTTGCTAATTTACTAAAGGCCTCAGTAGAAGGTCCTGGGATGGTCTCAGCTAGGGGTACAGCATCCACGTGTTCTTTTTGGGGAAAATATCTTGTGCGGTAGAGTTCTTGCAGACAGATGATTTGGGCGCCCCTATGCGCGGCTTCCTCAATTTTTTGCATTATTTTTGTCATATTTTCCGCTATATCATCAGATACTGATGTTTGAATCAGCCCTATCGTAATTATTTTGCTATTTTTATGTGAGCCGCTCATGTTAGTGTCTATCCATCCTTGTCTGTAGATATTCAGCAAGACAATTCTATTAACGTTTTGAGAAACAAACAAGCGGAAATAAAGGACTTAAACAGCATTAAACGTGCCAAAAAAAGACAAATAAACAGCCAAAAAAAGGGTTAAAATTTAAAAATACAGTAAGGTTCTTCTTCGAAATAATCTTTTTTGGTTGAAAATGCTCTGGCCCGACAACCGCCACACACTCCACTGTAGGGGCATGTACCACATTTTCCCTTTAGCAACCGGTGGTTTCTTAGTTCTACAAATAGGGGGGATTGTTGGTAGATTTCTTGGAAGCTTTGTTGTCTAATTGAACCGGCGCACAAGGGGAGAAAGCCGCAGCCAAAAACATCACCTGTGTGGGAAATGAAACAAAAGCCGTTACCAGCCATACAGCCTCTTCCGCCTCTTACGGGTTTTTCTTTAGCTTGCTGAGCAACTATTCGGGTGTATTGAGGGGCGCAGGTCACTTTAACTGGAATGGGTGAGACCAGACTGAGTTGGTAGATTGTTTGCAGGGTTTCTTCGTATTGATGGGGGGTTATCTCCATGTCGATTTTTCCTCGACCGGTGGGTACGAGCATAAATGCGTCCCATTCCACCGCACCCTGCTCAACTGCTGTTTTGTGGATGGCAGTTATGGTTTGGTAGTTATGCTGAGTTATGGTTGTGTTAATTCTAAAGGGAACGCTGTGAGCTTTTGCCAGGGTGATGTTTTTTAAGACTAAGTCAAATGCGCCGGGTACATTTCGAAAGTTGTCGTGTATGGCGGTGGTTGCTCCATCGAGACTAAGTGAGATCATGCATATGCCGGCTTGTTTCATTTTTTCAAAAGTCTCATGGGACATGTCGCTACCGCTGGGGGACATAACTACGCGAAAACCAAGTTTAGATGCATATGTGGCAACCTCAAAAATGTCAGTTCGCTGCAGGGGATCGCCGCCGCTTATTATAAAAACGGGGGTGCAAATTGCAGCAATTTGGTCAACCATGTTGAGGGCTTCGTGTGTTGTGAGTTGGGTGGGGTCGGGGTGTTTTTGGGCTGTTGCTCGGCAGTGTGAACAGGCATAGTTGCATGCGCGGGTTGATTCCCACGCCACTACTTTGGGTGTGAGATCAGTGGAGTTTTTGGTTGCCATGTTTGGGTTGCCTACTTGACGGTTGTTTCTTCATCGGTGAGATAGCATGCAGGATCTGGCGCCCAGACATCGTCATAGACGGCCTCAGCTCTTACTCTGAGGTTGCCGTTGCAGATGTTGAGGAATTGGCATTGGGCGCATTTTCCTTTTAGATGAGAAGTGCGATTTCTGAGTGCTATGAGCAGGGGGTCTTGTGTTTCGGCCCAGAGGGTGCTGAATTTTTGTTCTCTGATGTTGCCTATGCTGTGGTGTTGCCAGAATTGGTCCGGATGTACATTTCCATTGAAGTCTACGCAGGCTATGCCTTTGCCGCTACTGTTGCCGCCGTTTATTTTTAGAAGGTTTAGTACTTCTTGGGCTTGTTGGGGGTTTTTTTGGTTGAGTTTTAGGTAGAGATATGCGGCATCAGTGTGATTATCCACGGTTAGGATTTCTGTGTTTTTTGCTTTTTGGCGGTTTGCTTCGACTTTTGAGAGAAGGTAGTCCATAAAGTCTCGTGTTTGTTTGGGGGTTAGGTCGTCGTTTACGATGGAGGTGCCTCTGCCGACATAGGCTAGGTGGTAGAAGCAGGCTCGGGGGATGTTTTCGGTTTCTATTAAATCAAAAATTTTATCGATATCCTGTATGTTATAGTTGGTGACTGTGAAGCGGAGTCCGGGTTTGAGGCCTGCTTGGAGACAGTTTCTTATACCGGTGATGGCTTGTTGGAAGGCTGTGGGGCTACCGCGGAATTTGTTGTTTGTTTCTTCTGCGCCGTCTAGGCTAACTCCAATGTAGGAGAAACCAGCGGTTTTGAGTTTTTGTGCTTTTTCGGGTGTGATTAGGGTGCCGTTTGTTGATAGAACGGTTCGTATGCCTAAATTTGAAGCATAGGTGGCGATTTCAAAGAGATCATGACGTAGCAGGGGTTCACCGCCTGAGAATAGCAACACTGGGACTTTGAAGCTGGCCAGGTCTTCTACAAAGGTTTTGGCTTCTTGTGTGGTCAGTTCGTTTTGGTAGGGTTTATCTTCGGATTTTGAGTAGCAGTGGACACAGCTTAGGTTGCATCGTCTAGTTGTGTTCCATACCACTATGGGTTTTTTATGGGTTGTTGGACCATATCGTATGTGATCCATAGATCCGGGAAGGTTGCACCAAAGTTTAGTAACGTTTAACATTAGGGGTTCTCCTTGGGTTTTGATAAGTGTTTGAGGTCTCGTGTACTGTAGAGCATCTTGTACTCTATATTCCACTTAGAGGAAAATTCATGGACCATTGTCTCGATTTCTGCGCGGGTTTGGGCGTGCAGTACTGTGTAGAGGTTATAGGTCCAGCTGGGGTTATCGGTTGTGCGTTCATAACAATGGGAAATTTCTTTGATTTCAGATAGCGCTTTGCCGATTTCTTGAACGCTTTGTTGGGGTACTTTCCAAGCTACTAGGGCATTGGCGGATATGCCGATGCTGTTGGGTTTTATCGAAGCTCCAAAGCGTCGGATTTCTTTGTTTGCTTTGAGTTGATTTAGTCGGCTTATGACTTCTTCGACGGGAATTTTTAATTCCAGAGCTATATCGTTGAAGGGTGAAGGGGATAGGGGTATACCTTTTTTGAGGCCTGCTAAGAGTTTTAAGTCAATTTCATCCATAAGCTTCCCTAGGTCTTAGTAGTTAATTGGAAAAGAACATTGATTTTGAAGAGTTGACGAGTGGGTAGATTTAGGACATCTTGTTTGGGTACATCTATTTTTTGGCGAATCTGTTCAAGGGTTTGATTTAGTTCTTGATCGTTTTGTGCTGTGAGGGTGAACCATATGTTGTATTCGTTGTCACGTTGATAGTTGTGTGAGACGTTGTCGTGTTGGTTTATGATTTGGGCCACTTCGTCGACTCGGGTGGTATCCACACGCAGGGCCACTAGGGTGCTTGCGTTTAGGCCGATTTTGGCTGAATCAAAAATTGGTCCGATTCTTAGCACCACTCGGTTTTCTTTGAGGCGGGTTATGCGTGTAGTGACTTCTTGCTCAGGGATGCTTAGGCGACGACCGATTTCTTTCCATGGCTGAGTAACTATGGGGAAGTCGTCTTGGAGTATTTGGAGGATTTGTTTGTCGATTTCGTCAAGGGTTATTTTTAGCGGTTGTGTTTGAGGAGTGTTTGTTTTTTGATTTTGCAGATGGTATCACCTGAGCGGCTTTATAGGTTGATCGATTTCTACGATTAACTACACAGTAGCAATTGCTTATCGTATATACCTTACTGAAAAAGTAGAATGGTTCCATTAAGTTGCGGATTCCGCAACGATTCTCAGAGGTTTAATGAAACAAACGGATCAAACTTTAAAAATTGTGTCGTAATAGAAACACGCGCATCCTTAACACCCACAATAGCTTTTGCACGCTTAACCAAATCATTGAGATGCTCCAAATCCCGAGCCACAACCACAGAAACCACATCATACTCACCAGTACACTGGAACAAATACATCGTCTCAACAAACTCTACTATCGTTTTACATACACCATCAAGATGCGCAGGATCGATCTTTAACAATATAGCCCCGCTAACTCTTCGGCCCACCTTATTTGGATCAAGCATTATAGTAAATTTGGCAATAACTCCCTCACTTACTAGACGCTTAACCCTAAAGCGAACCGTGGCTTCTGCAACATCAAGCTCACGACTCAAATCAGCAAAAGAAACTCGACTGTTAGCCTGCAATAAACGAAGTAAGCATATATCTAAATCATCCAAACCCATGGAACCCATCCAAGTACCCGCTCAATATCTATAACAAAAACCCTTATGAAAATATTGCCTTTATACAATAACAGATAGTCAGTATAGAATGGCGCGGGATGTGGGATTCGAACCCACGCGGCCTTTCGACCACAGACTTAGCAGGCCTGCCCCATACCAGGCTTGGGGAATCCCGCACACTGCCTGATTTAACACTTGGTTATTCTGCTTGAATACCCAAGTAGCCAGTCTTAGCCATCTGAGTGTAAAGTAATTTAATTAAAGCTTTCTCATTTAAACAACCACACCACTTCTTGCACCGATATGGACTGCAAACTTTTCGATGACCCACACCAAAAAGATTCAAAGGACCCCAACTGAGCTCAATTCTGATTTTGTGCCACAATCATTGCGTGAGCTTTATCGTAGGGTTCCAAGTCGATAATTTCTTTGACATTATAACCACGTTTGCACAGAACACGGGCTTCTTGTTTATAGACATCCTGAGGTGACATAGTGACATCGATGCTCTGGGACTTACAGGCAAGCATAACCCAGCCTTGAGGTTTGAGGAAATAATCGGCATTGTCCGCTAAGAGTTTTGCCTGTTCGGGTTGAGCAACATCACAGTAGACGACATCAACTTTACCGCTGATAAACATGGCATAGCGCTCAGGCATACGAGCATCATCAAGTATGGGTGAGATGTTTGCACGGAAAGCCGCTACATTGTTAACTAAATCACGCAGGCTACGCTGGGCAAATTCAATACAGTAAACATGACCAGATTCGCCAACGATATCACTAACATGACTAGGGGTAGTCCCTGAAGCAGCACCCAAATAAAGCACCTTTGAACCCGATACGATAGGTACAGTTTGCAACCCTTTTATAATGGCTCCAGCGAGTTTACTTCGGAAAGCATCCCAAACCCGGTATTCCACCCGTCTAACTTTGATAAGGCGTTCCCCGTAGACGTCTAAGCCGGGCGTGAGATTTTTTGTGCCCAGCCGCTTAGCGCCGTCTTCGAGGAGGATTTGATAGATTTCAGGAAATTTATCGTTGGGCTTAACTCTGACTCCCACGTTTGTCTCTCCACTGTTTGCGTCTGCGGTTGTCGCCTTTGGGTGAACCTTCACGATTAGGTTTATTTTGGGACGAAGAACGTTCACCGCCCTCACGACGAGGACGATCCTGGGACGATTGACGCTCACCACCACCACCATCACGAGAGGACTCACGACGCTGGAAACGAGGCGCACCCTCTCTGCGACCACCACTACCACCCTCACGACGA
>Ga0123353_10001981_pt1 | contig 25291 bp, 14 predicted proteins | sample TergutLab28metaG_3_FD_92763 | JGI IMG/M metagenome (GOLD analysis project Ga0123353, IMG submission 92763) | Labiotermes labralis P3 segment gut microbial communities from Petit-Saut dam, French Guiana - Lab288 P3 | ecosystem: Host-associated > Arthropoda: Insects > Digestive system > Gut ...
ACCCTTCCTGACGGTGCGAGTTTCACGTTCTATCTTGATGTCGATACATCAGTAGCCGGTGAATTTGTCTATGAATTCGAAGTTTGGTCGCGTCTGGACAACAAAAACTGGCGTGAACTGCTCCTCGCAGCAGCAATTGACATTGAGGTTATCCCGCAACTACCGGGTTTCCCCATAGACATTAGCCCGGATAAAGACGGCAACTTGATTATCAATCGCCTCGGAATCGTGCCCAGTGGGACTCCTTTTGACAATGCCAGTGCCAGTCCCATTACCATCACACTCGACGGCGTTGTCCTTAATGGATCGGGTCAGGGTTCGGGTAAGGGTTCTGACTATCAAAACAGCCGCGACAGCATCAAAATCTTTGCATCTGCTCTTGGCGAAGGCGTGTTCGAGATTGTCATTGTTCCCCATAAGCAAGGGAATGGCAATAACGCCAACAATACCCGTGGTGCAGGATACCTCGCATTCGAATTGATCTTCGACGCAAACGGCAAACTTGTCGGTGCGACACTTCTTGATTGCCATGGTTGCCTGAAGGACTACGAAGATTGCGTTTGCGATTGCGAATAAGCGTTAGCCTTTGGACTAACCATTTGACGATATTTTAATCGTTTAACCGTGCGGGGCGTGAGTCTCGTGCGGTTTTCTTGTCGTGGCACTATTCGGCTACACGAAGGACTTGTAATTCGTGATAGAATTGAGTAGAGTCTTGATGAGCATCTCGGTTGGCAAGACATGAACTGGAACACCATCTACAACGAGGACTGCGTTGTCGGCATGCGGCAGATCGAGACCGGTTCGGTCGATCTCGTCTTCACTGATCCGCCGTTCAACATCGGATACTCTTACGACGTGTATCATGACAAACTGGAAGACAACGAATATCTGCGTTGGTCGAAAACGTGGATGAGCGAAGTCTGCCGCATTTTGAAGCCGGACGGCACATTTTGGCTCGCCATCGGCGACGAATTTGCCGCTGAACTGAAAGTCTGCGCCACCCGCGAACTCGGCTTGACATGCCGAAGTTGGGTCGTGTGGTATTACACTTTCGGCGTCCATTGCAGAACAAAATTTACCCGATCCCACGTACACTTGTTTCACTTTGTCAAAAACCCGAACAAGTTTACGTTCAATGACGAAGCCGTCCGTGTGCCGAGTGCCCGGCAACTGATCTATAACGATAAACGTGCCAATCCGAAGGGACGTGTTCCCGATGACACCTGGATTTTGCGACCGCAGGACCTCAAACAGGAATTCGGGTTCGATAAGGATACGTGGCATGTTTCCCGTGTTTGTGGCACATACAAGGAGCGAGAAGGCTGGCACGGCTGCCAAATGCCGGAGGCGATTCTTGAACGAATCATCTTGGTTTCAACCAAAGAAAATGAGAAGGTACTTGATCCTTTTCTGGGGAGTGGTACAACGGTTGCGGTGGCAAAAAAATTGAATCGCCAATTTATGGGCTTTGAAATTTCACCGGAATACTGGGAACAGTGCCGAAAAAGACTTGATCGAATAGAGCAACGATTGGTGTAATGTCACTGGGATTTGCGTTGGGAGGCGGGAGTTGCATCCAATGCGCCGCTGGGACGATCACCGACGATTTTGGGACCCATCTCGGATCGGGTAAAAGGATCGAACTGATTCGCTCGTTGTTGCTGTTCAGTAAGATAACCGGGATAAAACAGGTCGGGATACCGACAGTGTTCAGGGGCGCACAGACAGCCCCCAAAAAACAAGGGCAGAAAAAGGAAAACAGAACGGTACATTGTTTTGTTTCAATGACTCGGCGGCACTTCCGGTCATGTTAAAAAAATAGAGGAAATGGGTCAAGAGAAATTCGAGCAACGGGAAAACGATTATATGGTTCGTCAACGAGTACGTATTCGATTCAGCAAACTAGGACGACTTAAGTTTATCGGACACAAAGACCTGCTCCGAACACTTGAAGCACTCTTTCGTCGAGCGAGGTTGCCGTTGGCAATGAGCAGCGGATTTCATCCCAAAGTGCGGATGAGTTTTCCGACTGCTTTGGCTCTCGGATATGAAAGTACAGACGAGGTTCTCGAATTGGAGATGAACGATTCCGCCGCACCGGTGAACATTGCTACTCTTCTTGCCGAATTGAACGGTCAAACCCTCGAAGGACTGACGTTTCTTTCGGCATCCTTGCTCAAAGAGGGAACAAAAAAAGCAAGCCTTGCCGCTTCGACGTTTCAGATGACCGTCCCACCGGAATTGCGAACACAGACTGCCGAACAGATTAGAAAATTTCTCGCCGAAACATCGCTTGTGGTCTTCAAGGCGAGGGGCAAGCCGGTCGATGTCCGGTCCGCCGTGTTGCAAATCGTTTTCGATGAAACGACCGGTGAATTGACCGTGGAATTGCAAACGCAAACCGGTCCCGAAGCGGGGATCAAAGAGGTCATCACGGTACTTGGACTCGAGAAGACACTGTTCAAAACGTTGTTTCCCAAGCGGATTCGCTGCCGATTGATCGATGAGGACGCACAAACGTGATGGAGGATTTTGACACATCCGGGGGGGAATTGATTGAATCGCAGTAAAATTTTAGAATGGGACTGTGGAGAACGGAATCGCTATGATCCAAAAACCATGAAATTGCGACTTATCCGAGTGGACTTGCCGCTCAAACATGTTTTTGTTAATTCCCGACGAGAGACCAGTATCGTTCGCGCAGTGGTCGTCGAATTGGAGCAGGATGGCTTGCGCGGACATGGAGAAGCCTACGAAGATTCGTTTTACGGCGTAACCATTGAAGACATTCATACCCAACTGGATCGGTGTCGGGATAAACTCGATCACTATGCTCTTGCCGATCCTGTCGCTTTTTGGAGGTTTATGCATCCCGTCCTTGGGAATAAGACATTTGCCCAATGTGCGTTGGACTGTGCCGCTTACGATCTTTGGGGCAAAATGTGGAATCGTCCTGTGTGGAAACTTTGGGGCTGCACTCGGGATCAGTTGCCCGTTTCAAGTTACAGTATCGGCATTGATTCCCTGGAACGTATCGGCGAACGTTTTATGGAAATGCCAGACTGGCCTCTCTATCGAATCAAATTGGGCTGCCGAAACGATCTGGACATTCTCCGCTTTCTTCGGTCAAAAACAAACGCCCCTTTTCATGTGGACGTAAACGGCGGCTGGACGCTGGAAAAAGCCCTCGATATGATAGAGCCGTTGCGGCATTTTGGAGTACAACTGCTGGAGCAGCCGCTCAATGCCCATAATTTTGAAGGAATGGCAAAATTAAAAAAGGAGATGAAACAGAAACGTTGCAGCATCCCGATCATTGCCGACGAATCCTGGCGGACGGTCAACGACATTGACCGTTGTGCCGAAGTGTTCGACGGAATTAACATCAAATTATTGAAATGCGGCGGTTTGACACCGATGCGGGAAGTCATCAGCAAAGTGCGTGATCTCGGCTTGAACGTTGTCAGCGCAAATACCGTTGAGTCGTCGATAGGTGCGTCCGCAACGGCACAGATCGCTTCGCTTGTGGACTACATCGGCGTGGATGGTCCGCTCCAAATCGACAAAAAAGTTGGCAGCGGCATACGTTTGGAGAGGGGCAACATTTTTTATCCCGACGAAGGGGGAACCGGTGTCCGCGTCTCATTTCGGTAAAGCAAACAATTAGATTGCTTACCATTTCTTCACGAAACCCGCTTCGCCCAGGTGGAAGGTTGCCCGGTCGTACCACTTGGCATCATAGTTCACATACAACATCTTGTCGTCGCGATTGCCTAATTTCCGATTCATCCCGAGACCAAAATTAAAATAGTCCCGACCCATTCGACTGCCCCAGATGTCCGCCGTCCGCTGATCTTCCAATCCCTTGACAAACCGGGCACCCAACGCCGGATGCTCCCGATCATTGAGTTGTGCGGCATACTGGAGTCGGGCATTCAACCGCAGTTTGTCATGGACACTGTACTCGCTTCCTACGCCAAAACGGATCATTGCTCGTGCTAGTGTGGCACTGTCGTAAACCAATGCGGTGTCTCCGGTCGTACCGACGGCGGATTCCCGATAGCCCCGCATCCATGCATGTTCAAAATCGAAAGCGATCACCGGCGTGATCGGCATCCCCCGCCGCCAAGGCATTGTTCGAGACAACTCAATGCTCGCCGCCAGCGCATCGCCGCTCGTCTTGCCATATAGTTGGTCGAACAACGCTTCATAATGTGCCGTTGCCGGTAGCCAAACGTAACGGTTCAGATCGTAACGTTGATGCGAATAACCGAGATACGCTTTGGCATCAATGCTCTCCGTCAGACGGGTCATCCCGTAGAGCCCCAATTCGTAGTCATCCATTTTGACTTTACCCGTTTCTTGTCGCAAGCGAGGTTCGGCATACTGGAAGGTTGCTCCGACGACCGAACGTTGCGAAATTCGCTGATCGACACCAACAGCAAGTCCGTAACGATTGATCGTGAAAGGGTGAGCGTTGTTATCGAAACCGACGTTCTCGTATCGGGCGGTAAATTCTCCCCACAGTTGCTGCTGAAATTTGGTCCTCTTGTGAATCGGACAGCCGAGGGTCAATCGGTTGAACGGATGTCGCCACGGTTCTTTGAGTGCCATGAACATCGCATTCGCTGCCAAGTCGCCGTGAATTTGATCCAACTGTTTGCAAACTTCCGGGTTGTTCGGATCGGTCAACCGTTCAATCAAATCGTGCATACCGGGATCGAGAACCTCGCCGCTCATCATGATTCCATCTAACGTCTTGCCGATTTCGCTACGATTATGCCGGGTGCAAAGTGCGCCGAGACCGCCCTCCGGGTCAAACTCATAACGGAACAAAAGATTGAGATTGCCGTCGCCAGTGTCCCAGTCCTCGACAATCTTGATTCCGTGAGGAAGACCGGTAACTTTTTCAATATCAAAATAGTCGCCGCTATGAGTTCCAGTCCCCATCTCAATGATCTTGAATTTGTCGCTTTGATTGACGATTGTCAATGCGCCCCCCCCACCGTAAACGGCATCGATGTTCAGTTTTGCTCCCTCTGCAATGTCCACGTTTCCGTGAAGAACGTGGACGTAGTCGCTATCCGGCACTGGTTGTGCTACATGGGAGGGAGCAATCCGAACGTGAAAAATGCTGTTTTCCTCGAACGTTAAGTTGCCATTGACCGTCAGATGTCCCATGTTTGGTATTGAGCGGTCGCCGGGCATCAGTGTTCCACCCGCTTCAATGGTTCCGCCAGTGACCGTTGCACCGATGGTTCCCGAGCCGGTGAGCGTTGCACCGTCTTTCACATTGAACTGCGACGTGTTGCCGTAATTGGCGGCGATGTCGAGCGTTCCGGCGGAAACAATAACCGCCGCTTCCAATCCCAGTGAATCCTTTTCGAGTCGCAACGTTCCCGCACCGGATTTCTCCAGAGTTGTGTCGTCGTTGCCTGTCATTTGTCCGGTGTACGCTAACTTTACATTTTTCTGGATGACTTCGATTTTAGCCAGCATACCATTGTCAATGAAAATATCGTTGGCAATCGTTGCATCGCGTGTGCCCTGGTACTGTAATTTTGTACCGTTGCCGATGAAATTGATGTCGTTGCCGATGAGTTCGCTGGTGAGAGGATCGAGTCGATTGCCGAGTTGATTCGCCAGGTCGAAAGCGATCGTTCCGCCGTGAATGTCCATGCCGTCCTTAAAATCGTTGCCGCCGGTGTTCTTAAACGTCAAGGTGCCGCTACCGTGCTTTTCGAGTTTGCCGGTCGGAACAAGCGGAGTGGATGTTTTATTGACGTAATCACCGAACGCGGAATCCTCGTTTGCCGTAATCCCACCGGTGCCGATGAATGTAACATTGCCGCCATTCTCCGTGCCACTCACCATGTTTTTACCGACGACGAGTCCGCTGACCATGATATTCGATAGTCCGGGAGGCAGTTCGATAGTAGTGGTGGGAGCCGCACCGGTAACGTAAACGAAGTCCCCCGGCAGGAAGTTGTGTTCTGCACCCAATCCTTGAAGTGAATCAAAATGGTTGCCCCCTTCCCATCGGTTGTTTGCAAGTCCTGTCCACTCCATCGTGAGCGAATTAAGACCGCTTGCCAACCAGAGATTTGTTGTTCCGGCTTGCCATGCTCCTGTCCCGGCAACGGGATCGCCGCCGAGTTTGAAGCCAAATGTACCACGTACAAGATTTCCGGGATCCGGCTTGACGACGAAGTCGTCGATTTGGAGCGCGAAAAATTTGGACAGGTCGGCATCGGTGTTAATACCATTCATGCCGTTATTGGTCCGAATGACAAGGTAGTCCCCTTGTTCTAAATTGTTGCCGTCGATGGTTGTAACAACAATAGTGCCGTTAGAGATATTAACCTTGTTGGTTCCACCGGTGTCGAGTTGGAGCAGGGTGTTGTTGCTAATATCGATGGGGTTTGCAGCCGTGAGGTTAAGCGGATCCTGCGCTCGGTTATTCTCATAATAATTGGCGGAAAAGAGCATGGCGAAGTTCGCAAGCGTAATCGTCTCGGCTTTCAGAGAGAGTGTGGAGTGCAATCGCACCGCACCGGCGGGAGGCAGCCACTCGTCGGGAGAGAGGAGGGCACCGTCTATATTGATTGAGCCGCCGGTTGCGTCGATGAGTCCACCGCCTGCCAATAGTACCGAACCTGTATTCCAGTCTTTATCCCCCTTTATATTGAAGGAATCTGTTTTGAGTCCAACACGGAAATTGGCGGTAGTCCCGGTAGGAGTCGTCCGATACAGATTAAGCACGACACGATTGGCTCCGGTTCCAGACACGTTGACCGTTCCCATCTCGAAGGTATTACTCTTGCCATCGTTGACGAGAAACACGCCGCCTCCTGTTCCCGCCGGACCGGTGTTAATGATATTCAGCGTACCAGTGCCAGTGCCGTTGTCTGTAATGCCAAATAATTCGATACGACCACCGGTGGTATTCAGTGTCAAGGTTTTTCCTTCGATGTCCTGCATATCTGTAAAAGCGAGCGTTCCGAAACCCGTTTTCGTCAGGGTGCCAGTGTTTCCGTCAAATTCGATGGCACCTTCGAAAGCAATTTCGTGCAGGTTGTAGGTTGCTGGGTCGTAGCCGACATACACGGTCGTACCGGAACGTGTGCTACCGGTCGGAGTGATGTCCAAACTGGCGGCGTGTACCGTGAGAGTGTTGCCGAAATTGATGAAATCAAAGTTCTGAATTGTCCCGAAGGTACTTGCGGCATTGAAATTTTTCAAGTTCAGTGTATTGCCGGTGAAGACATCGCCGTGTCCGGTGCCAGCTGCTCGATTGCCGCCATAGAGGTTTCCCGTAATGGTGCCGCCATCAATGGTAACGGTGTTACCCGTTGCATTTCCGTATGAACTGAAACCACCGTGAATATCGCCTGTTACGGTGCCGCCGGAAATGTTCACGAAGTTACCCGTTGCGTGGTTGTAGTTGCTGGAAGGGGAGTTAGCAGTGGCATAACCTCCGTAAACTGCTACGCTGATGGTTCCGCCCGTGATGTTAACTGTATTTCCACTAACCACTCCGCCGCTGGCTCCGATGGAAATGTGTCCGCCGTAGATTGCTCTACTGGTGGCACTGACATCGTTGTGGATGATTCCGTCGCTGATAGTGACCGTGTTATTGAGAACTTGTGAGGCATTTTGTCCTCGAGCACCAAAGATGTTGTAGTTGTTTATGGTCCCACCTTGAATTGTGACTGAGTTGCCGGACACGTTGTTTGCAGCGAGGGCACTGTATGCTCCCGTGATGATGTTATTGTCAGCGGCACCAGTCTGTCTGATGGTGCCGTCAAGGATCGTAACAGTGTTGCCAGAAAGTTCGCCTCGGCTTTCTTGCGAATAAGCACCGTAAATATTGTTGTGAATGATCGATCCGCTATCGATAGTAACGGAATTATTTTTAGCATTGAAGCCGAATGTGGCGGCATCACCGTCGCCGCGAATCCATCCACCATAAATGATATTCCACACGTTGCCGCCGTCAATGGTAACAGCGTTGTTTAGTACATCACCCGCGAGACTCCAACCTCCAGTAACGTTTCCGCCGGTCGTTGACGAGCCGATTGTTCCGCCACTGATAAAAACTCTGTTATTGGAGGACTCCGCCCTAACCGTTGCGGTAATTCCGCCGAAGACGTGTCCGGCAACGGTCCCGCTGTTGACCGTTACGGTATTATTGGACGGCGTATTCGGAAAGAGCGAATTCGGCATTGTTGGTGCGAGCGGTCCGATGACGACGGACGGATCGCGGAGAACTGCACCAGGATAGACGATGTTTTGCTGCGCCGAGGCAACGGACAAGACGGAAAAACAAACCGCAAGCACGGCGGCGGCAACGAGGAGACGTAGGTTGATTCGCATTACAGGTCGAGCGGTAAAATCTGCGCAGACACTTACACGTCGGGACTATCGTCTGAACATACAAGGCACATGCTCAAAATAACAGTTGGAACGAACAACTGGAATAATCGTTATTTTGGGTCGAGTGGTGGTCGCTTGCCCATTCCGGGGGGTGATTTCTATGTTACAATGATTTCATGCCGCAGTTGACTCCGCCGAAAATTAAAGCCTTCAAAAAGGAGAATCGTAAGATCACCGTGCTGACGGTCTATGATTATCCCAGCGCAAAACTGCTCGATTCCGCCGGAATTGATATTTTGCTCGTCGGTGATAGTCTCGGCAATGTCGTCCAAGGCAAGCAGACAACGCTTTCGGTAACGTTAGATCAGGTCATTTACCACGCCGAAATGGTTGCCAGAGCCGCTCAAAACGCTTTGGTCGTTGTTGATCTGCCCTTTCCGTATTGCCAACTGGGTGCAGATGAAGCGATCCGTGCCGGGGCAAGAATTTTGAAGGAAACACTTGCCGGAGCAGTCAAATTTGAAGGGGGAGAGAACCGGGCAAACACGATAGCAGCACTCGTCGAGGCGGGAATTCCTGTGATGGGACATTGCGGTCTGCGTCCTCAGGAAATCAGGCAGACGGGCGGATATTTCATCCAGCGCGAGAAGGAACAACTTTTTCGGGACATTCAAGCGGTCGAAGAAGCGGGAGCGTTTGCCGTTGTCTTGGAATGTCTCGAAGCAGAACTGGCGAAAGAAGCGACACAGGCGATCTCTATTCCGACCATTGGAATCGGGTCGGGCTGTGATTGCGATGGACAGGTGTTGGTTTTCCATGATATTCTTGGTTACACCCCGGAACAGCGACCCGCATTAAAGCATGTCAAACAGTATGTGGACTTGCATTCAATCATTTCCGACGCTGTTCGGCAATATGTGCGAGAAGTCCAGAGCGGCGAGTTCCCCGCGGATGAGCATTCGTTCCGGCGAGAACCTAAGGGGGCAGTCTGCGGACACTCTTGATGAAAAATCAAATCCGGTGTACAACGTTCACACTGCGATGCCTCGGTTTAACTTTTATCTTATCCTACTTGCACTCCTTGTCTATGCTCTCACAGCAGGAGTGTCGCTCCGGGACCGCCTGCTGGTCGCCACATTGCACCGTATCGAACACGATGCCTATTTTGAACCCTCGGCACAGGAATTGTTTGAAGGCGCAATGTCGGGAATGGCGGATGTCCTTTCCGGCGAACACGGCGATGGTTATTCCCGATACATTCCGCCGAGCAGACAGGCTAGGTATCAAGACAATCTCAATGATCGGTATGAAGGTCTTGGCATTTCGCTACGAACCCATGAGGTAGGAGGGGAAAAAAAATTATTGATCGACTTTCCACTCTACGAATCCCCTGCCTATCGGGCAGGACTTCGTTCCGGCGATCAAATTTTGCAAATCAACGGTACTTCGGTTGCGGATAAAACCAGCAGCGAAATTGTTCAATTTTTGAGACAACAGCGGGAATCAGAGATTCATCTTTCTGTGTTGCCGTTCGGTCAGACGGAACCCCAAGATTTTTTTGTGCGTCCTGAAAAAAATTATTATGCCAGCGTAGTAGGAAGTTATTTTGATTCCGGCAGTCCAGTCTTCCACCTGGAAGCCCATCCGAACATCGGATATGTAGGGATCACCTCGTTTAACGGAGCAACGGCACACAAGTTCGGCGATGCATTGGACAAGATGATGCAAAGCGGAGTAGAGGCATTTATTTTGGATTTGCGGGACAATCCGGGCGGCGACGTGTGGAATTGTGTTTTAGTCGCCCGAATGTTGATCGCACCCGATGCCGTTGCAGGAAACGTTGTGGCTACGGTCCAAGATCGCAACGGTCGAAAGCGGTTTCGCCATCGTCATTTTGTACTTACCGAAGGATCGCAACGGTGTACTCTGCCGATGGTTGTGTTGATCGACGACGAAACCGCAAGTTCGTCGGAAATTTTGGCGGCTGCCTTGCAGGATCATCGGCGGGCTACCATTGTCGGCACCCGATCTTTCGGAAAAGGAATCATTCAGGGCATTATGGCACTGCCGTTTCAATCGGGAATGTTACAACTGACCGATTCGGAATACTTGCGACCCAATGGTGCGATCATTCACCGAAAAAAGAATGCGGCGGACTCGGACAACTGGGGAATTGTTCCCGATAAAATTATCGAATTTTCCGATGCAGAACAGGTAGCAGTGAAGGCTTACCGTGTGCTGCGTTCCAACGTTATCTCATCGGAACGTTCGGCGATCTTGGATCAGTTTCGGCAGCAGATCATTGAAACTCTGAATAGTGAAAAATCCCCTTCGGGGCAATTTGAGTTTACCGGTACTGCTCCCTATTATGATTTGCAACTTGACGAAGCAATCAAGATATTGCTCGCCGATTAGAGTGTATGACCGTTGGTCGTGTTCGTTGTACCGGCGAAATGTCATATTTCACTGGCTTTTTTGAGGTACTTATAAATTTCGACTTGCGAGCGAATGTGTTTGGCATTTTTTGGAATGGAGATCCGCTGGTTCGGTCGATCCACACTGATCAGACAAGCCTTCACGTTATCCGATATTTGAATCTGCAAAATATCCCAAATCTGCTGACGAAGCATCGGGTCTTTGATCGGAACAACAACTTCAAAACGTTGGTCCAAGTTTCGCTCCATCCAATCTGCCGAACCGATGAAGTATTCAGGATTATTATCGTTACAGAACACAAACATTCGGGAATGTTCCAAAAATCGATCCACGATCCGAATCGCCCGAATGTTTTCGCTCTTTTTCGGAATGCCCGGTATGAGCGTGCAAATGCCCCGGATGATTAAATCAATTTTCACCCCCGCCTCGCTTGCGTCATAGAGCCGGTTCACCAGTTTTTTATCGACGATATTGTTGATTTTGATAATCATCCAGGCGGGTTTTCCCTTTTTTGCATTTCGGATTTCCCGCTCGATCTGTTTCAGGAAAAATCTCCGTGTTCCGAAGGGCGAAACAACAATGTGTTTGAAATCGGGACGCTGGTATCGTTGATCATCCAGCACATGGAAAACCTTGTTGACTTCGAGAGCAATGTTTTTATCCGCTGTGAGCAGATGCTCATCACAGTAAACCCGGGTCGTGTTTTCGTTGGGATTACCTGTTCCAATAGCGGCGTAGTAAACGTTGACGTTGTGTTCCTTTCGGCGGATCAGCAGAATTTTGCCGTGAACTTTCATGCTGGGAATGCTCGGCAACACCCGGATTCCTTCTTCCTGCATTTGCGCTGCCCAGGAAATGTTTGCTGCTTCGTCGAACCGTGCCTGAAATTCGACGAACACGATGACTTCTTTGCCATTTCGGGCAGCATTGATCAGGGCATTGACGATTGCCGAGTGTTTTGCCGCACGATAGATGGTCATCTTAATTGTTCGCACCGCCGGATCAATCGATGCTTCCCGAAGCAACTCGATAATGTACTGAAACGAGTGATACGGATAGTGCAACAGAATATCCTTTTCCCGAATGGTATCGAGCATCGACACGCCCGGCGGAAGTTCAGAAACATCAAGCGGCGGCATCGCCTCGTAGTGCATTTTTTTGGTTCCCAAATTCCGCGGAAACTGTAGGAGATCCCGGATGTTATGATACCGTCCCCCTTTTTCGAGGGAGTCCCGTCTTTTGACCCCGAATTTTTTCAGGATACTCGCGAGGACTTTGCGGGGCATAGAACCGTCATAGACGAATCGGACGGTATCGCCATATTTGCGTTGCCGAATGCTTTCGCTGACCGCCTCGAGAAAACTTTTGGAAACGTTGGTATCGATGTCCAGTTCAGCATCCCGTGTGAACTTGATGGTGTACGCCTTAAAGTCGATAAAGCCGTGAACCGAAAATATGTCTGCCAGACAGTATCGAATCACATCGTCGAGGTACATGACCAGATTCCGTTTGTCCGCACCGACGGGCAAAACAAGAAATCGAGGAATGTGTTCGGTAGGAATTTCAATGAGGGCAAGATTTTCTACGGTCGGATTTTGTTTGTGAGTCAATTCAATCACTAAATAGATCGAATTGTCCCGCAAATTGGAGAAATTGCGGAAGCGATCCAGCATGATCGGAAACAAGTATTGCCGGACGGATTCCTGAAAATAATGTTGCACGAATGTTCCCTGTTCTTCATTTAATTCGGCTTCGTCCACGAAAAAGATATTTTCGTCGGCAAGTTCCCGGCATATATGTTCGTAGATGTCATCGGCTTTGTAACGTTGTCCGAGAGAGCGGCGATGAATTTCCCGGAATATCTTGACCGGATCGAAATCAAGTTCGACCTCATCCCCTTCTTTTTTCAGATTGGCAAGCCGTTTGAGCAATGCGACACGTACCCGGTAGAATTCGTCCATGTTGTTGGAGAAGATACCGAGAAAGTGAAGCCGTTCAAACACAGGCACAGTCGGATCGCCTGCTTCAAGAAGGACCCGCTCATTGAAATTGAGCCAACTCAACTCCCGATTGATGTATAACTGCCGACTTTTTGTTGTGCTGACGCTTATTGAAGATTTACGCTCCATCATAACCCCTTCCAATACTTTCATAATATCATGACATGAATTCCGCAAAATGACAAGAGAGGATTATCGTTGCGGCTCGTGAACATGTGCGTTCAATTTCCGATGATTTTCCGAAGATAAGTTGCCCGCACAACGTCTTGATCGGTTTGAGACAATAGTTCGCCATGCCTTTTTTGAAGATGAGCCGGTTGGGTATGCAATAGTAGCGCATTGATCGTCGCAATATCAAGACCTTCCAGTAACCCCGTATGGATGCCGAGTCGAAGACTGGAAAGATGATGCATGGTTTCGACGTTACTGATTGTTTGGGCTGTCCGTAGCACTCCGACTGCCCGGCTGCACCGGTCCAGCACGATTTCACGGCGGTTACGGATCAAAAAATCGCGAGCCTGCCGTTCATAAGCGATGATCTGCGGAATCAAATCGGTCATTTTGACGATTAACTCTTCCTCGCTTTTCCCCAGTGTGATTCGGTTGCTAATCTGGAAGAGGTCGCCGAGAGGCTGCGAACCTTCGCCATACAAACCGCGAACGGCTAAATTGGCTTTTTGTAATGATCGGAAAACTTTGTCTATTTCCTTGGTTGCGATCAAAGCGGGAAGATGCAACATCATACTGATTCGCATTCCCGTACCGACATTGGTTACACACGATGTCAGAAAACCATATTGTTCGTGAAAAACATAGTCGAGTTTACTACCGAGTTGGTTATCGATTTGGTCGATTTGTTTCCAAACTTTTCGGGGAACGAGTCCGCTTCCTGTCGAATGAATCCGAAGATGATCTTCTTCATTGATCATGACGCAAAAACGTTCCTGCCGATCAATGAGAGCGGCATGCGTGCGCTCTGTTGCGACAAGTTCCCGTGAAATCAGTTGACGTTCAAGCAGATATTCCCTGTCCAATGCAGAGAGTGTTTGAATATCGGTAAAGCAGTATTCGCTCTGGGAAAAGAGTTCGGCGGCGGCTTGTTGAACGACATCCCGAACCAAACGTCGATCATGTTCCGTTGCACGAATTGGAAAGGGGAAGCCAATTAAATTGCGTGCAAGCCGAATTCGGCATGAAACAACGATGTCATTTTCCTCACCATCACCAAGGAGCCAGGGACATATTGGGGCAAGCAGTTCGTCCAAGTTCATAGCATGCGTACAATGCATCCAGGCATTGTGCCGTCATTTTATTTTGTCTGCACAAAAAAGTAAAGACGGGGGGCGGCATTATTTGGGGCGGTTACGACCGTTTCCTGGCATACCATTGGATCATATTGATACAGAACATTAAGGAGAAAGAGGCGGCAAGCATCACGACGGCAATCGCCGTCGCAGCGGAAGTGTTGAATTGATCCAACTGCTGAACAATCAGGACTGGTACGATTTCTGTCTTCATCGGGATATTGCTGGTAATGAATACCACCGAACCATATTCTCCCAAAGCCCTTGCCAGTGCTAATGTAAAGCCAGTTGCCAAGGCAGGAAAGACCGACGGAAAGATGATCTTATAAAACGTTTGCCATTTCGATGCTCCCAGCGATTCGGCGGCTTCTTCGACCTCTTTATCGAGGTCTTCCAGTGCCGGTTGAAGTGTCCGCACCACAAACGGCAAGCCAATAAATGTCAGTGCCACAACAATACCGAGCGAAGAATTGGTGATTTTGATTCCGTGCGGCTCGAACCAAGAACCAATCCAGCCGCTTTTGGAATAGATGGTTGTCAAAGCGATTCCTGAAACGGCAGTCGGCATTGCAAAGGGAATGTCGATCAAGGCATCGACGATTCTTCGACCGGGAAATCTGTACCGGACGAGAGACCATGCGACGATGAATCCGAAGACGGCATTGATGGAGGCGGCAATGAGCGAAGCCCCGAAGGACAATTTGAAGGCGGAAACAACTTGCGGGGCTGTAACGACCTTCCAAAAGTCGCCGAAGGTCATCGAGGCGGTGCAAATCACAAGCGTCGTGAGCGGCAACATGACGAGCAGACCGAGGTAGGTCAGCGTAAATCCGAGTGTCAGACCAAAGCCGGGTAAAACACTGTGTTGCTTGACTTGCGGGGACATTGTTCAAGAGTCAGGAGAAAGGAGTGAGACTAACGAGTCCCGAACGTGAGAGAGGGAACGGTGTTGAATCACCTTCTACCGGTCGCATTGTAACATCTTCCACCTCTTTTGCCAACCAACAGGGGCTTGCCTATTCGAGGACACAGTTCCCGGCTCTTCTTTATGCACTTCGTTTGACTGCCTGCTCTTGACATCTCAATTCGTTTGGAGTAGAGTGTTCGGGTCAGTTCTCCCCTATTACTTCCCAATTTGCTCCGATGCCTCCTGCCGGTTTTGACCCTGCTGCCCTTGTTGACATTGCTGTATTTTTTGGCTTCCTCATTGCCGTTCTTATCGTCGCCTTCATCATGGGAGGACGGAACAAAAAGAAAGCCACCGCCACTGAGGACTTCTTCCTCGCAGGACGAGGACTCGCCTGGTGGCTCATCGGCATCTCGCTCATCTCGGCAAACATCAGTGCAGAGCAATTCGTCGGAATGTCCGGGCAGGCGGCTCGAAGTACCGGTCTGGCAATCGCATCCTACGAATGGATCGCCGCCGTGTCGCTCGTGTTGGTCGCATTCATCTTTCTGCCGAAGTTTTTGAAAGCCGGGGTCTATACTATCCCGCAATTTTTGGAAACCCGGTACAACCGATTGTGCCGGATATTGATGTCCTTGTCCATGTTGGCAATTTTCGCTTTTGTAACCATCACGTCCGTCAACTATGCAGGGTCCAAATTTTTTGCCGACATCTTCGGCGGGCAAGTTTATTTTGGCGTTGAATTGAACCTGGTCACGTTTTGCTGGATTCTCGGCTGCTTTGCCGCAGTGTACGTTTTGTACGGTGGTTTAAAATCTGCCGCCTGGGCAGGTTCGCTCCAAGGTACGGCACTGATTTTGTGCGGTGTGGTCGTTCTCTTCTTTGCGATGCAAACGCTCGGTGAAGTGGACAAACCCGTTTTGGAATCCGCAATGCAGGCATTGGACTTCTCCGCTGAAAAGCAAGCGGAACTCCTGCCAAAACTGGAACAAGCAGGGGCGTATGAACGTTTCACTACGTTAAACGAAGGCAAATTGCGGATGAACCTACCGTGGAACGATCATGTGCTTCCGATCACGGCGTTGCTGTTCTTCGGTATCTGGATTCCCAACTTGTACTACTGGGGATGCGACCAACACATTATGCAGCGGACGCTGGGAAGCCGATCTTTGTCGCAAGGACAGAAAGGGATCGTGTTTGCCGCATTCTTAAAATTGCTCATTCCATTCATCGTGATTTTTCCCGCTTTGATCGCATTTAATTTGTACTGCGGCGAAATGCAACACCGTGCCTTTGAGGGCAAAGGGGGATTTGAATCGTTGAAAATAGAACGAGAAAACTTGGGGCAACTGTTTGATTTCGACAACAAGTTTGCGGTGTTCTATCCCGAAGATGCAAGAAAAATGATCGCATTCAATGCCGAAAAAACCGGCATACAGGCACCGGAAGACCTTTCCGATCCGCTCAAAGCCCACAATGAACATAAAGAACAATTTCCAAAACCGTCGTTCTTAACTCCGCAGCCATTCAGCAAGGTCGGCAAACAGGTTTCCGGTTACGATTACGATTCCGCGTTTGCGTTGTCAGTGGCACATCTCGTACCGAAAGGCGGACTTTACGGTTTCGTTTTGGCGGCGTTGTTCGGAATGGTCATCAGTGCAATGGCGGCAATGCTCAATGCGATTTCGACACTCTTTACGATGGATATCTATAAGGAAGGTGTATCTTATCTACACCAAAAAGATGTGTCATTTGTCGGCAGAGAACCCTCCCAATGGGAACTTGTCTTTGTCGGACGAATCAGCGTCATTGCCTTTATGTGCCTCGGTTGTTGCCTTGTACCGGTCCTCGACAATCCGAAGTTCGGCGGAATTTTCCACTTCATTCAGGAGTTCCAAGGCTTTATTTCTCCGGGAATCTTGTGTGCCTTTATGTTCGGATTTTTCGTCCACAAGGCACCGCGCTGGTCGGGCACGGTCTCACTCTTGTCGAGTCCGATCATTTATGGAACATTGATGTTCCTGTGCCCGGACGTGGCGTTCCTTGATCGGATGACTGTTACGTTCTGTTCGATTGCAACCATTATGTTCTTGTTGCGATTGCTGTTCCCGATGAAGGAGGCGTTCAAACTCGAAACGAACACGACGATGGACTTGCGGACCTCGAAAGCGGCAGTGTTCTTCGGTATCGTGGTTGTCGTGTTGACGGTGGTGTTGTACGCTTACTACTGGGACTACAATACGCCGATGTTCGAGGGAATATACGAAGGAATGTATGATCGTTTCTTGGGGCGCATCTTTGGTACATAGTGCAAGAGCAGAACAAATTGTGCACGAGTGGAGACCGCATCTTACGATTGCGGCTCCGCTATTTTTCGGGTACAATGTCCCCTTCGTTTGTCCTTTCGGCAGTTACTCACGATGAAACGGATTTCACTCGCCCTTCTCCTTTTTGGAATCGCAACGTTTTCCTACGCTCAAAACCCTATGCAACAAGTTCCTCAAAACGAACACTGGAAACTTCTCTGGACAAATCCTGTCGAAGAAATCAAGTCCACCGCTTATATGTTCCTGCACGAAAAATCGGGAGCCCCTCTTCTCTATCTTGCCAACGAAGACGACAACAAAGTCTTTTGCATCGCCTTCCGCACTCCGCCGACCGACAGCACCGGCATCGCTCATATCATGGAACACGCCGCCCTCTGCGGAAGTGAACGCTTTCCTTCCAAAGAACCCTTTGTCGATCTTCTCAAAAGTTCCCTCCAAACTTTTTTGAATGCCTTCACGGCGGATGACCGAACGATGTATCCCGTCGCAAGCCGAAACGACAAAGATTTTACTAATCTGATGACCGTCTATCTCGATGCGGTCTTCTTTCCGAACGTCAAAAAAATTCCCGAAATCCTGATGCAGGAAGGCTGGCACTACGTCGTCGATCCCGCAACCGGCGACTTGACGTACAATGGCATTGTCTATAACGAAATGAAAGGCGTTTATTCCTCGCCGCAAAGCGTCTTGTACCGGACAATCCAAAAGTCGATGTATCCCGACTCGACTTATGCTAATGATTCCGGCGGCAATCCCGACTCTATTCCCGATTTGACGCAGGAACAATTCGTTGCATTTCACGATACATACTATCATCCTTCCAACTCGATGATTTATCTGTACGGCGACGGCAACATCGAAGAGCATCTTGCCTTTCTGCACAATGAGTTTCTACACCGATTCGACAAACTGGATGTCAATGCCCGCGTAATTCCCCAACCACCCTTCACCAAACCCAAGGACATTGCGGCGGAGTATTCTGTCGATCCCGGCGAATCGACTGCCGAAAAGACATTCTTGAGCATGAATTATCTTCTGCCGACGGACTTGGACAATGCTCAACGCAGTTACGGACTCGACTTGCTGACTTATATTCTCGTCAACAGCGAAGCAGGACCGCTGCGCAGGGCATTGCTCGATGCGGGGATCGGACTCGATGTCGATGCAGCGTTTGACAGTTCGATTTTGCAACCCTGTTTCATGATCACTGTTCATAATTCCGATCCTGAAAAGAAAGAACAATTCCTTGAAGTTCTCGACACGACCTTGCGAAAACTTGTCAAGGAAGGCATCGACCGGAAAATCATTGAGGGAGCGATTAACCGCACCGAATTTACCCTTCGGGAATTTCAGATTTCCGGTTTTCCCAAAGGACTCGCCGTGAATATGCAAATTTTGGAAACGTGGTCCTATCTCGACAATGCTGTTGGGGGCGATCCGTTGGGGCATCTGCGTTTCGAGCCGATTTTGAAAAATATCCGTGCCGAAGTTGAAAACAACTTTTTTGAAAATTTGATCCAAGAGTACCTGCTCAATAATCCGTCGCGCGGCTTTGTTATGCTCAAGCCCCAACAAGGACTCGAAAAGGAAAACTCCGACCGATTAGCGGCAAAACTTACCGAAATCAAGGAAAACAAATCGCCGGAACAACTCGAAGCGATCAAAAAGCAGAAAGAGGTGTTGTTGGAGCGGCAGGCATCACCGGATAAGCCCGAAGACGTTGCTAAAATTCCGCAGTTGGCAATCTCCGATGTCGAAAGAGAAGCCGAAGAGATTCCGTTCACAAAAATTCAATCGGTCATGCCGATGATCAACGTCGATGTCGATACGAACAAAATCGTGTACATCACGGTATTGTTTGAATTGACTCCGTGGCAGGAGAATCCGGCGATTCTCTCCTACTTTGCCAGTGTGTTGGGCAGACTGGACACGGAGAATTACTCTTATGCCGATTTAAGTAGCGAAATCGATCTGCACACCGGCGGAATCGGTACGGGCTTGTCCGTCTCTTCCATTTACAGGGAATCGGACAAATTCAATCTGCATCTTGTCGTTCGGGTCAAAACAACGTTGCCGAAACTTGAAAAGGGACTCGAACTGGTTCACGAAATTTTGACCAAGACGAAGTTTGACGACCTTGCCCGGCTCAAAGAGATTGTTCAGGAACACCGCGTCGGCTTGGAGCAATCTCTCATGGCATCGGGACATCGTTTTGCTCAAATCCGGTCGGCTTCCTATTTTTCGAAGATCAACAAGTACCGGGAATCGACCAATGGAATCAACCATTATAAATTTCTCGTCAGTCTGGAAAAGAATTTCGACACCGAAGGAGAGGCGTTGGCACAAACGTTGAAGGAATACGCAAAGGGACTCTTTTCGATTGCCAATGGACAGATACTCGTTACGCTTCCCAAAGAAGATTTTGAGACGGTGCAACCCGTATTGAAAAATTTTGAAACGAAGTTTCCGCTTCAAGTGCATGGAGCGGTTGCCGTGGAAATTCCGGTATTCAAACCGGAACAGGCGAACGAGGCGGTGGTGATTCCTTCGCGGGTTCAATATGTTGTGAAGTCGGCGGATTTCAAACAGTCGGGTTTTGAACACACCGGCAAGATGTTGGTACTGACGAACATTTTGCGGACGGGATACCTTTGGAACAACGTTCGGGTGCAGGGGGGGGCTTACGGCGGTGGTTTTTCAGCGGATCAGAACGGTGTCTTTTCGCTCTGGTCGTTCCGTGATCCGCATTTGAGGCGGACGGTGGATGTCTATGAAGGCGTTGCCGACTATTTGGAAAATTTGGAACTCTCCGATGAAGATTTGACGAAGGCATTGATTGCAACCATCGGGTCGTTGGACAAGCCATTGACTCCGAGCGACAAAGGGTCGCGTGTGTTGGGAATGTTATTGTCGGGTTTAACACAGGCGGACATTCAGCGTGAGCGGGATGAAGTGTTGTCCACGACGGTGGAAGACCTGCGCAAATTTGCTCCGATGTTTCGGGAGGGGATGAATCAGAACAATATCTGCGTCTTTGGCAACGAAACGAAACTTACCGAAGAGAGCGACCTGTTCAAGACGATGATCCGACCGATTGAGTAGGCTGCAAAAACAGAGTCGGGAATGGAACGCGGCATCACGGCGTGCCGCCAATGAGGGGAATTGTAGCACCGATTGATTCGGACTGCAAGAGAGGAGAAAGATTTTTGAAATCGCAAGAGCGGCGGGTGTCAACCCGCCGGTGCACGATGGACGACTTTCACGCACAACACCGGCGGACTTGCGTCCGCCGCTCTTGCGCAAACGTTTTGCGCAACCTTGACATTTCCCTGAATTCCCCGATAATCAGTGCATGTCACGCAAATTGCAGAACATCCGCAACATCGGCATTATCGCCCATATCGACGCGGGAAAAACTACCGTTACCGAACGAATGCTGTTCTACTCGCACTTCGTTCACAAAGTCGGAATGGTCGATCAAGGAACCACCGTTACCGACTACGATCCCGAAGAACAAGAACGCGGAATTACCATTCAAGCCGCCGCCGTTACATTCGATTGGAAAGATCACACCTTCAACCTCATCGACACGCCCGGACACGTCGATTTCACCGCCGAAGTCGAACGCTCCTTGCGCGTTCTCGATGGCGGAGTCGTCATTTTTTCCGCTCGTGAAGGGGTCGAAGCACAAAGCGAAACCGTTTGGCGACAGGCAAACAAATATCATGTGCCTCGCATCGCTTTCATCAATAAAATGGATCGTGAAGGGGCGGATTTCTATCGCACGCTCAATCAAATCAAGAACCGACTCGGCACGAAGCCCATCGTCGTTGCCATTCCCGTCGGGGCAGGTCCGCCGCACATTCCCGAAGCCTTTCGGGCTATCGTCGATCTCGTGTCGATGAAAATGCTCACTTTCACTGGCGAGAATGGTTCCGAAGTTACCGAGTCCGAAATTCCCAAAGACATTGAAGACGATGCCATCGTGTGGAGAAGTCAACTGCTCGACGACCTCTCGACATACAGCGATACACTGACCGAACTGTTGCTCGCCGAAGAGGAAATCTCCGAAAAAATGATTCGCGGCGTACTCCGGGAAGCCACGATCAATGCAATGGCGGTGCCTGTGTTGTGCGGTTCGGCACTCGATGGAATCGGCGTGCAAACCCTGATGGATGCCGCTTGTGCTTATCTGCCGTCTCCCGCCGACATTCCCGATGTGCAAGGACAAGACCCGACGCGACCCGATTGTCCCGAACTCTCCCGAAAGGCACATCCCGATGAACCGTTCAGCGGATTGATCTTCAAAATCCAATCGGACAGGCACGGCGACTTGCATTATGTCCGAGTCTATTCCGGCACGCTCAAACAGAACAGCCGGGTGCTGAATCCGCGTGAAGACAAAAAGGAAAATGTTCCGCAACTGTGGCGTATTCAAGCGGATCGTCGAGAGCAAGTGCAAGAAGTTGCCGCTGGCGACATCTGCGGGATCATCGGTTTGCGTTTTTCTGTAACGGGAGACACCCTCTGCGACGTAAAGTATCCGATTTTGCTGGAGTCGATTGTCTTTCCAGAAACCGTCGTGTCGATGGCAATCGAACCGAACTCGGCGGAAGAGTACAAAAAGTTGAAACTGGTACTCGACATGATGAAGCGGCAAGACCCGACGTTTCGCGTTCATGAAAACGAAGAGACGAGTCAAATGCTCATCAGCGGGATGGGGGAACTACATCTTGAAGTGATCAAGCATCGTCTTCTGCGGGAGTATAAAGTCAACGTTCGTGTCCACAATCCGCGTGTGAGTTATCGGGAATCTATTCAGCACACTGTGGAGGTGCAGGGACATTGCAATCGGAACCTTGCGGGTCAAAAACATTGGGCGGAGTTGACATTGCGGTTTGAGCCGTACAATCCGTTGGACATTCCGGCGGCGTTGAAAGAGAAGTTGGACAAGGCGGGGGTGTCGCCGCCGAAGAATCCGGCGACATCGATTACGTCGGTCTATACCAATGAACTTTTTGATAAGAGTTTTCGGCAGGTCGTGTTGGAATCGATTCGTGAGGAGAGTCAGGGCGGCGGTCAACTCGGCTTTCCGTTGATGAATGTTCGGATCACGTTGGTCGATGCTCAGGTCAGCGAGTCGGAGAGTACGGACACGGCATTTCGGATTGCGGTTTCGGATGCTTTTCACAAAGGTTTGCGAGAGGCGGGCATTGTGTTGTTGGAACCGATTATGAAGTTGGAGATTTCCACGCCGGACGAGTATGTCGGGGACATTGTGAGCAATTTGCAACAGCGTCGCGGCTTGGTAACGAACACGGAGGTTCGCGGACATTTGACGGTCATTGAAGGGGAGGCACCTCTTGCGTCGTTGTTCGGTTACACTTCCGCCCTTCGCGGTTTGAGTCAGGGTCGTGCGGGCAATTCAATGGAACCGCTAACTTACCGTCCTGCTCCGCCGGATGTCGTGAAGAGTTTTATGCTGGAGTAAGAAACGTGAAAACGAAAGAAAATAACACACTTTACACGAACGACAATTTGTACGTTCTATCGGGAATGAACAGCGAGTCGGTTGATCTGATTTATCTTGATCCGCCGTTTAACTCGAAGCGAATGTATTCTGTGCCCATTCTTGTTTTCCCAAATCACCCATATTAGACAGTTCTACACGACCCAAGGGGCAAGTAAAAAAACACCCATCACACTGGTCGAACCAGTGTCACGGGTGTTTTCGGAACTCCCGCCATTAAACAACGGCGGGGAGTCGGTGAAAGCACATCCAATCAGGAGGCTGCGCAAGATTTTTTGCAGGCTTTCTTGACTGCCTTCTTGGCGGCTTTCTTCGCGGTCTTCTTGACCGCCTTCTTTGCGGCTTTCTTTACGGTTTTCTTAGCGGCCTTCTTGGCGGCTTTCTTTGCTGCTTTTTTCGGCATAATTGATTCTCCTGGAAACAGAGGATTAGAAACGAAACACAAGCAACGTTATTTCGTTCCGAAATGATGAGGCTCCGATCACATTGATCGGATACAACCTCGAATCAGTCTGCACTCCCAAAACGTGCGCAGTGAATACGTCAGAGTTCATCTCGCAAAGAGAACAGTTTTGCATTTGTTCGCAAGCAACCATAATTTTGAAAGAAGTCGACAACTTCCGGCGATTCCCTTCGACGTCCACAGGAGGTCAAAACCAACCCTTGTGTGACCTGTCGATTTAATGTGTGAATGATCTACAAGTCTTGTGCCTTACTTCGGTCCAATACACTTTGTCATTTGTTTGATATGAAGACTTTTTGTAAAATCTGCTCTTCATCAACCGAATGATTAACTGCATCGAGGAAGCAATTCACATTCATTAAGGTGATAGATTACACTTTTTTTGAAATTGTGCAAGAGGAGTCAAGAGGAATTCTGAAAAAATTTTCAAAATTTTTAATTTTTTTTCAAAAAAACTCAATGCGGTGCGAGTCGTTGGTGATGTTTGGACAAGACAACGGGCATTCGTCATTGCGATGCACTCTGTTGTCGAAACAATCAATGGTTGAATCAATGTTGAATAAAACCAATCATCAAGAACCATGGTTCTGTGGACAGACGAGACCGATGTTCTCCGTTCGGTTCTTGCAAGATTGTTCTTTGAAGGTTTCGTTCCGGCTTTTCCTCTATCTGTGGTGCCTTCTCACTATTGGTATCAACCGAATTGTTATGGCGATACAGATTCGCCCCCGTTAATGGAACCCAACGCTCCCCAAATACCGTAGGGAGACGGACCTGAAGAGACGGCAAACGCATGAAGATTACCACAAGCAATCGTATTGGAAAAGAAATAGACCGACCCGTCAAAACGGAGACAGTTGACACCGCCGGTATGCTCGCTGGAGGCGGCACTGAGAACTCGGTCAAGTGGTTCCCCTATACTGGTGGTACAAGAAGGGGAGTTGGGCGGAAGAATCGTCGAAAAGGAACTGTACGCTGCGATTCCATCTGCCCAGCGAACACCACCGGTTTCGCCAACACCAGGAACGAGCAGTTCTTTTCCATCGGAGACGGTTGTGTCCAAGCACCGGTCGGGACTACCTGCTGTCGTGGGGGACACAGTAATGTCGCCGGGGCTTCCTGCGACAGCATCGGTCTGAGCAACCGCGACCGCACGCTTTATGTCCAAATGCTCCGCGGCTACGACAGAATGTGCAATAATGAGACCGAGACATTTTTCAGCAACGGCAACGGTATTGCTTGCTCCATCGGAAATGTCCCTCATCGATTTCGCTTCAACAATAGGTTTCGAGGACCGGATGGTAGTCTTCATGGGAAACGCTCCTCGCGGATTCTCAATATAGCCTTCGACCCCTTCATCCGTACTCCTCACACGATACACATGAGCATCAGGCCAATCCCCGGTACTCACCATGTAATTGTTGCGCCCGCATTGCTCATTGGTGGCATTGTTCCCACCGCCGCCGCCTTTGTCCGAAGGGCATCGAAGTTCCGGAATCTGTTTGAACCAGGGACATGTCTCGACCGTTTCAGGCTCGTTGGGTTCAGCAGGAAATTCCGGTCCCGCAACCGATGTCGGCGAAATAAGACATGCGTCATACAAAGCCGTCTGGTCCATGTAAGGAAGAAGTGCCACCACATAGTTCAAACGTCCGTACCGATAATTTTCTCGACCCGCATTCGTGCTATGGTAGTAAACTCCCGGTCCCGGCTTTTGCATGACAGAATTGGTCGGAAACACACCGGTAACGTCAAGATGCTTATGCAATGCGACGCCAAGTTGCTTCAAGTTGTTACTGCAAGGCATCCGTCGTGCCGATTCGCGGGCTAGAGCGTATCAGGAATTGATCTGGACGTTGTTTATTTTGTATCCTGCGTGTCTGAAATAATTTTGGCACTCCTTCGGCGGAAACCGATCGCAGAGTTCTCCCAACTTTTTCCAGAG
>Ga0123353_10001982_pt1 | contig 25287 bp, 18 predicted proteins | sample TergutLab28metaG_3_FD_92763 | JGI IMG/M metagenome (GOLD analysis project Ga0123353, IMG submission 92763) | Labiotermes labralis P3 segment gut microbial communities from Petit-Saut dam, French Guiana - Lab288 P3 | ecosystem: Host-associated > Arthropoda: Insects > Digestive system > Gut ...
ACCTCTACTCCATCTATAGGCCGTACGGCCTGTACAGAGCCTCAGTGCCTGTACAGTAGAGCTATACCTCTACTCCATCTATGGGCCTTACGGCCTGTACAGAGCCTCAGTGCCTGTACAGTAGAGCTATACCTCTACTCCATCTATGGGCCGTACGGCCTGTACAGAGCCTCAGTGCCTGTACAGTACAGCTATACCTCTACTCCATCTATGGGCCGTACGGCCTGTACAGAGCCTCAGTGCCTGTAACACAAGGGTGCACTTTTGTTACAGGGCAGAATATAAAGTTTGGCGCGATGTGTCCTGTTACACCCAGTCACGTCATATTTTTCCGCAGGTGTGAACAAACCAAGTCATCGTAATGCTCAAGCACATATCGGTTGGTTTTAATGGAAGCAGCATGCTCAACCAGCGACCGCGCAGGTCTGCCACTTACAACGCAACTGAAGTGCTCGGCTCTCAAGTATGATTGTTCTCTCTTGTTTTCGTGCACAGTGCAGTGGCTGAAAGTTCCGGCCTTTCGGAGGAAAGTATTGCCGTCATCTTCCCACCCTGACGATCAAATTAGTACGTACCTCCTGAACGTAGTAACACTTAACATTTTTATGGCAGTGAAACCCAAAATAAACACGTCTATTTTGTATTTCTGGGTGTGTGTGAGGCCGAGTTTCTCTCATTAACACATCTTCAAGAACTGTAGGTTTTTAACCCCCCGCTTCTTCCTGTTTTAATACAACAGACTATGAGACAAAAGATTCTGAAGTGAACCGCAGCAAGCAGTGCCCTAAGTAAATGTTCCTAGGTTATTCGTGATTGTAGTTTCCATTTGCAAGAGTAATTCCCAAGCTGTTAAACTATGCTAGATTTGAGGCTCTCAGTGCCGTATTGGATGAAGTTTCAAGTCTTCTTGCTTGTCATGCTGTGTCATTGGGCAGTTCCCGACGTTTCGGAAGATAGAAGAGCCTTCGTTTTCAGGGTCATCCAGTAAAGTAGTTCTTGGACTGCTTGACCCTAAAAATAATACTTCGAAACGTCGGAAACTACTCGCCTAACGACACAGCGTCACGTTCTGGAAGACGTGAATCTCTCTATTTTTTTCCTTCCTTTTTCACCGTTGATGAATATTTTCTTCGCCGGGAACAGAATTAAATATCTATAACAATTTCAGAAAGTTCACTTTTACCTTCCGTTTAATCAATTATACCGGTATTGGATTAATGTCTGTTCATTTTATTCCTTAATCACACCAACAGCCATAACACTATCAAAAACGCTTGGCTCAGATGCTGGTGGCTCAGCTGTGTGTTTAATATCACTAAACTCACGCACATTCAGTAACTGAGGGAAGTATTTTTTCCACCTGATCAGTTTACTGGGGGAATCCGCTAGCCGGTTGCTATCCCTTGTAAAGCTGCTAATATTATTGTTTTTAGACGAGGTCGCAAAACTGCGAAAAGCGACTATTAGCTTCGTCATGCTTGTCTATCTGTCCGTCCGCATGGAAGAACTCGGATCCCACTGGAAGAACTTTCATGAAATTTGATATTTCATGATTTTTCGCAAGTGTGCCGAGAAAATCGAAATTTCAATACTTAACATGAAGACCAACATACATTTTTATCATATCTCGCTCAGTTCTCCTTAGAATGAAAAATGTTTCAGACAAAAGTTGTAGAGAAAATCAAAACACACATTTTGTGTTCAGTGATTCTTTTCGACAATCGTGCCGTTTATGAGAAAATGTGGAAATATTTTGTAGAGCGGGGCAGCCCACAGATGATAATATGGCGCATCCGCCTTTCATGCTGGACATCTAAGGCTGCAAATATACACAATCAGGTTGTGCAATACTCATTGCTTTCCCACAGCAACAACGGTTGCACGAAAGCGCCTCAGTTTTACTTGATACCTATATTGCCTGTCTTGTCTCTCTTGAATGCAAGGTCATGAATTACGTCTTCGAGATATTTCCACCATTTCTGTTCCACACTTCTGAAACTTCTGATAGTTTTACGTCTTTCATTGATCGGGTTAGCTGCCCTCGTTTGTTTCGGATCCTATAACAACTGCACTTAACTTGCTACCTTTGATCTAAGATAGGAACACCCTTAATCAGATGGAGGGTATAATAGGGTAGACTAACTTTGCCTGAACTTGCTTGATGTCAAGTTCTCATCCAAGTTGTCCAAAGAAGCTACAAGCCTGTCTCCCATTGGAACGTGATACTCTACATAACTTACAAATCTTTGGCTCAGTCCGACTGTATTATTCCACATAAGTTTTACTCATTGATTTTTAAATGTTCTAAGGAAAATTTTCACAGTGAAGTCATCTGAATCATCTGATACCAAATAAAATTGAATTTTTGAATGGGATCACATTTTGCTCTTGTTAATTAGGTTTTTGGATGCGATAAATTTCACTACATTAACATCTACATCTTATCTCGTTTCAAGCCACTGTTCGTTCCCAATTATCGATTTAAAATATCTTCCTTCTCTAATTTTGTGGCGAAGAATTTTTGAAGCATTCTGGCAAAATCTTTGTTTGTGCTACTTTGAGATTTACCTAAACATCTATTGTATCTCTTGATAGATGCTGTTTTTATCCGCATCTGGTGGTAAGTGCTTTGTGAATGTATTACACCAGAAAACACTTAGAACTGTATATAACATTCTATTGATAAAAAAATTACTCTCTTAAATGCTAACAAGATTTCTTAGGTACGGGGCAAGTAGTACCCTGTCTATTTATACAGAAATCTCATGCACATGTCCCAAAGCAATAATACATAACTGTTATCTGGTGCAATGCCACTCTTCCCTCCTCTGACCTCCTGTGGTCCTATTAAATCTATCTTATAACTTGATGTTTTGTTGCAACTGATTTCAGAGTCTCCTAATATTCTAATTTCCAAATCTCTTGTCCAGTTTACCTTGCCTAAGTCTTTCCAAAGAGCCTGTCCAATTCCGATGTTGTGTGTAACATCTCATAAAATGTCTTTTTTTTCCCCTGACGAGTTGTTAGCCCAACAATAAAATCATAATTTAGAGGACACACCCCTTGTCGGCTGTACGCAACTTATTCATTGTCTCCTTAACTGCTCTTCGTATCTTAGGCCACCCCGTCTAACCGTATTCGTGGTTGCATAAAAATTTGAGGATTTATTGAAGAGTGGTTCTACCAGCCTGTCAGGAAATTTTCTGCATGCAGTTATACGCAGAATTGTGAGGAAGAGAAGGTAGAATTCCTTGTTGGCGTGTCGAGATTCGTGTTGCTGTGAGAAGGAATGGCCGGCATAATTGTACATTATGTGCTATGGCCACTAAAGCACATAACAAAGGCATTGTTACAAAAATATGTAGGTACATATTGTTGTCATGTTACCCTTAGATACTAACAGGAGTGTAGAATAAGGGAATGAAGGCCACGAAATAAAATCACGTTACTGAACGGCCACCTTACCGAGAACTCGGTGCAACACATCCTGTTAACAAGCTTGTTATTTCTGCTATCCAAACAACCCATTTTAATTTGCACTGAAATTGAAATATAGTGTCAGGACTGAAAAAAATAGGCACTGGTATGATCGGCATTCACCGTACATTCACGGTTTATTTGTTACAATCCCAGTGGCAATATTCACATGAAGAGGCATCACTGTGTCAAGCTCTGCATGTCCTGAATATTGAAAATTTAAATTCTTAGTATCATTAACCAGTTATGTGAAGCACAAAATTTAAACATGACACTTTACAAAATATAACTTCCAACGTGTGTTGCAAAACTTGCAGCCCAACCTATCCCACTAACCTTCAGTTACTCTAAGTTTAACACATATTACGGGACAATTACTTGTTAAATAATTTCCAGTGCGCAATAAACATGTCCGTAAATGTATCAGAAAACGATTCCAGTAGTCATAAACTGGAGAACAAACCTGATAAAGGTATATGTCGCGACTTTCTATTTCCATTGTCTGCTTTTGTACATATCAGCATATATCACGAATCTCTACCTTAATAACCGGTTTAGAATCAGAAATAAAGTCAAGTCTCGGGAATAACCAAATAATGGTATTTTACTAATATAAATACCTATTTTACTAAGCTACGGCGTAGTAACATAAATGCCACAAAAGTAGTCTAACAATCAACCGAACCCCACCCCCTACATTCTTCACGCACTACAATTCCACTTCTCTTCTAAAGTCGTCATAAAACACACATTTTTAAATCTTATATTTATTGGATCGTGCATCATCTTGATAGTTGAATAAAAAGAGACTAACTTGATGTCACTTGCTTTATTATTTCCTTATTTACTGCTCAACATGTTTCGGATGTTAATACATCCATCCTCAGGAGCTTGCGACTTATCTTATGCGTTATTACATGGGCTGCATTGTTTTGGTTCGATGTGTGTTGGTGTTACGTTGTGGTATGGCTGGGGTGGTGTGGTATCCGTATGCAGGCTGAAACACTAGTTTACAGAGTAGTGTTTCAGCCTGCATACGGATACCACACCACCCTAGCCAAACCACAATGTAACACCAACACACATCGAACCAAAACAATACAACCCACGTAATAACGCGTAAGATAAGTCGCAGGTTCCTGAGGATGGATGTATTAACATCCGAAACATGTTGAGCAGTAAATAAGGAAATAATAAAGCAAGTGATATCAAGGTGGTCTCTCTTTATTCAACACATTTTTAAGTTCCTGCGCACGTCAAATCATCAGTTTCATTTTGGTCACACAAATTTTATTCCTTTCTGTCTTTGTTCTTTTCCATTGAAATAACGTCGGATGTTAAGAAAATTCCTTTTGCCTGCTTAACTTGCTTGTTCCGAGTTTCCTTCAGAGTTTCGGCTTTTCCTATAAATTCTCTTTTCTCCTTTCTCAACCTCGTTTTGTTCCTGTTTTCTAAAATTCCCTTTTGTCGTGTTCCAGCAGCAACTTCTGCTTGCTGTTTGTCTCTCGCTCCTTTCTGGTGGTCATTATGTCACCGAAATGGAGAAAACTGTGCTGTCCTTACTGTCAAGGAGCAAGTGTCAGTAGGATAAAGCTGTCTGTTCCTGAAATTTCAAGGCTGAGAGGCATATTTAACAGCTGAAAATTCTGAAGTTAATGCTTAACACCTCGTTGTTGGTTACCAATATTTTGATAATTTAATTTAATGGAAGACATCACGATGTGCTAGGACTATATTAAAACATTAATTTATATACATCAAGCACAACTATTTATTGTATACAAGGCTACAAGTTTAAACCTTTTTAAACAGTCATCAGGCCTGATGATGACAGTTTAAAAAGGTCGAAACATGTAGCCTCGTATACAACAAAAAGTTGTGCTTGACGTATATTAATTAATGTTTTAGTATTTTGATAATATCTTCCTGATTCTCTTGACAGCACTGTTGTCAAACAATTCTATTGAAATATAAAGGATTTACTAAATAAATTTTAGTGATTTGAAGAACAAGAATTTCTTTTCCATTTGAGTCTACTCGGTAATACATCTATTTTCAGACACCAGCGGGTTATCAGGTGAGCTTTCACTGGCCTGATCTTCATGAACGGATTACATTTCCTGCAAAATTACAGCGCTTCCTAGAACCCGACGTCCGGGGGCTGGCGCCTTTGTGATGTGTGGGGCGCGACAGAAAACGTCCAACACCATTTTCTCTGAAAAACTGATATTGGAGTAGTATTTATGGGTGTTATAATTTTCCAGTGTCAAAAATTATATTTTCTACCTCAGTTGTCAACAACTTTCACGATGTTTTGCGACTAGTCTATGGAAAGTTCCCAGACTTCGAACAGATGTAGATACGGCTGGAACGCCGTCTTTTTCCGGAATTGATGCCATTCTCAGTCGAATGTAAATGAACATCGCAGACATGAGACTGTCAGCTAGAGCATACTAGACACTCATTGCCTTTTCTTTCCAATATGGCGATATAGCCTACTGTTTTTGACCCTTCAGTGCCATAAAAAGCTCTGGTTCTTGAACAGTCAAAATCCCAGTCTCCTCCGTATTGCACATATGCAGCGGTGGAAACTGGTATTTAGCCATTAGCTCCCATTAGCTCCTTTATATATTTCTGAAACCGGGCCACTTCTTCTTAACTGAAACTCCTCATATTCGAGACAAATGCTCTTACGTATGTCGTACTAAGCAAGGAAGAAAAACACATGCTTTATGGAGAATTACTTGTAGCCACAGAATGTGTGACGTTATAGCCAAGGTGTTGCACAAACTGAGGTCGTTATAGCCGAGTTCAAATGTATGTAACGTGTGTGGCGTACTTATGATTTGTTGGCCAAGATAGTGTAGTTGGTATTGTGACTCGTTACCGACTGAATGGCACGAGATTTGAACCCTGGTGAAGGTGAGATTTTTCGCAACCGTCCAGGAAGTTTCTTGGACCCACGGAGCCTCCTGTACAATGGGCACCGGGTCTCTTTTCCGGGATAAAGCGATCGGGCGTAAGGTCGACCACCCAACCCCAATTAGTGTCAAGGTTAAAGAATGAGTAGAGCTATACCTCTGCTCACCCTCTGTACCTGCATGGCTTGTTATAGGGTGAAATTCAATTATGTCATTTAGTTTAGTCCCTAACATCCCTTCCTTCCCTAATTCAAAATATGACGAATGGAATCCGCCGACTCGCTTTAAGAATGGCGATGTTCCAACACTGCGAGGAGAAAGAGCATTATTGCTACAAAAAAACTTAATAGTACGAAAATAAGAAACAATATATGAAATTTGAGATTCGAAATAAAGAAACAAATAGTATAGCACGAAAATTGTGTTCCTGCGTCAGCTCCAGTTTGTACAATTGTCAGCGGAATGTTGCTTCTGAAGTCTTTCCTCTTCTCTAATAAACTGCAAAACGTTACATGAGCAAAACTAAAGCCATCTACCTGTCTTCTCATAGATCAACCCTCTTTCATTTTCATGTTTATAGTCACAAGTGAACAACAGTGTGCAGACTGTTCGGGTATTACGCCGAATAAAAATTCATCTATTAGAGAGTTCAATAATATGGAATTTATACACGCTGCCATGTATTAACTTATTTGAGAAGCCTTTCAACTTTATAGGTTACGCAGTGTTTAGTTGTGGTTTCAAGCAGTTGTGTGGTTTGAGGTAAATTCAGGATATTTCTGAAAGAAAAGAAGAAAATAATAAATAGCTCAGTCGGTAAAAATGGCCCTCGAACCCGAAAACTCAGAATAAGGAGCGGATGTGCTAGCCACTTGCTTTTAAACCCAACATAAATAATTACGCCACAATCTTACGAATACATCAATGTCTGAATAATTGAATAAAGGTTGACCAACTAGATGACACTTGCTTTATTATATATTGCTCAACATGTTTCAGACGTTAATACGTCCATCTTCAGGAGCTAGCAAGTACTCGCTAGCTCCTGAAGATGGACGTATTAACGTCTGAAACATGTTGAGCAATATATAATAAAGCAAGTTTCATCTGGTTGGTCAACCTTTATTCAAATATCAAGATGATGCACGGTCCAATACGCATAAGATACATCAATGTCTCTTTGGCTTACTACATCATCTCGGACACTTTAAATGAGAAGAGCCATGTTACATGAGTCAATATGTAGACCAGGCTAAGGATAAGGTGACTCGGTACGTTCCCTTAACCAGCAATAAAGCTTAGGGACGGTGACACGCACTGCTCACTGCCATCAGGGCTCAAGTTCGCGTGGATTATCGCTACCTTAAGTTGTCTTTATGAAAGGGATGTAAATTCCTGTGCGCCCGGTCGCCCCGGGCGACTACATAATTCATTGATTTCTTGAATTTTTGGCATAATTATTGCAGATTCTTCGTTACATAGAAAAAGTGTATCAAATCACATGCACCGAGCACAAAGAGCCAAATAACTGTGACGTTTATATGTCACTTCAGAGTTGTGAGTTCTCAGCGTGAAGCTTTATGTCACCTTCGGGGCGCCTGGAATTTGGAAGTGGTTCCTAGATATTTGGAAAAATTAAGAACCTCTTCTTTATTGCATATGTTTTAGGCGCTTTTCGCGCAGTCGCGAAAAGCGCCTCGTATCTTCGTCATATCAATCAGTATCTCCGTATGTATCAGCTCGGCTCCCATTGGATGGATATTCGTGAAATTTGATATTGCGGATTTTCGTGAAGATTCGTCTAGAAACACCAGATCTGGTTTCAATCGAACAAACATTTCGGGCACTTCACAGGCACACCTAACTACGTTTAATTTTTGTCGGAGACATAAATTCGCCTTCAAAGCTTTCTTTCTCAACGCCCAGTATTTTATGTTTATGGCAGTGATATGTAGCTCAACAATACACAAAGAAAGCATTGTTGCGTTTCCACGGCAATGGTTACGCGAAAAGTCAAAATATTACGTTCTACATAGTCTGCCTATCTTGTTTATTGCCTATTTATTACTTGTAGTTTGTAGTTGAACTTTATGTAGGTGATATCCGTTTCCCATAAATTTTAAAAGTAATTTCTCAAAGCTGTTAACCACATAAGACTTTTTATTGCATACTGACTATATCTGCTTACACTACAACAAGAGTTTCTGCTCTAGGTTATGCAGTCTGTCACACTGTTTTCTAAGCTCTCAGAGAGCCAGGAAATGCATGTTACACGCTAGACCACACAAATTGCACGCCTGTGAGACCCGTACCTCTCCTTTCAGCCAAATAACACTGCTGGTGCCTATTCAAATATCTGACAGGTTTCTTAAAGTGATGCTGGCCAAATAATTGCAACCCACTGCTGCAAGATCAGTCTTTAGGCTTAACTCTTCACACTTATGCCGTTCTCTATGCCACGAAGGTAGAGCAGGATTACCTGCACAAATTCTCCAGCTTCAGGCGCAGGTAACGTTAGCGAGCCTAAGCTGATGTAACAAGTGAAGAGTGCGTAGAGTCTTTCGCACGTAGATTAAGTGAGTTTCTGCAGTCAGGGACGTGCGGTGTTTACGTACAGTGCAGTTCCTGTATTGTGAAACGTGCAGGGAAAGGAAGCGGGGAAAGACGAATGAAAAGGGAGGGGCAGCGTATGAAGCTAGTTCCTATTTTATTGAAAGAGATATCAGTGAAAAATGAAAAATTTCATCCCACAACTGATCTCGAAGGCCCAGAGAGGGATTAGAGGTATAGCTCTACTTTTCTCGGCGCTAGATGGGATTGGTGGTCAACCATACGCTTGGGCCGCTTTGCCCCTCTGTTGAGAGACTCGGTAACCATTGTAGAGGCTGGGTATGCCCCAGGGCCAGTCTAGACGTGGGAGGAAAATCTCGCCCCCACCGTAATTCGATCCCCTGACCGTCCGGCCTGTAGCGCGTCGCTATACCGACTAGGCTATCCGTGGCCCACGTGAACAAAAAGTGACCGTCCTGAATATATCGTCCGCTAGAACATTAGGAGCCGGCACACTCACTCTAAAAAAAAAGTGACAAATGCTTTTGAACAGGTACTAGTTGCTGAGTCATATACCTTCGCCAGGCGAATAAACACCCCATCTTGTCCGCATTCCTTAAACACCTTCCAAGTTCCTAGTTACCAGAAATGAACAGCAGCAGGTGCAATAATGTGAGTGAGGTAAGGGGTTTTAATGTTTGTAAGAGCCGCACTGAAGTTTTCCACGCGAAATGACGGGGTCTTTGTGGATGTAATCCTACTATGCAAAGCATGGATGTAACCACAAGAAACACGATTATCCTATTCTTGATTAAACTATTCCTCATTAAACATCTCCCTCTTAATGACCAACGAAAGAAAGGGAGATTCCATGTATTTGTGTGTGAAAGCGTCAATTTAGGCTAGAGGTAACACAATTTTTGTGACGGAAATAATGTACCCTACAGAATTACATTTACAAATCGTAGGTATTTAGTGTAGAGTAGGAATACACGACACTGGTCAAATTTCTGTGAGTGGCGGAAGCTCCCGACATTTATTTAGGCATTAGAATATATTGTAGGGCTTATTTTCTTATTCTGTACCAACATTATATTATAAGTGTGAAGTTTTTGTGCTCATCTTTTGCCTTGTTTCTGTCATATGGTTTCCTAAAGTCGCATCTCTAAGCTAGAGTATAGGCTAGGAGGCGAACCCAGAACAAACGACTTCCATGCTTTTCCGACTCGATCTCTCCAGAAGTTTGCTCTAGAAGAAACGGAGAAGAGTACGTTGGCACGAGATAGCTGTTGGTGATCAGCCTCACACCCCGGCCATTTTAACATCCGAGAAGAGAGGCTGGGCGGGCCGGTCTGGAATGTTTCGACAAGGAGCCAGACTCTTTACCCTGCCAGCAATCAAACCAAAATCCCACGGTCGTCCAGCCTGTACCCTCATCACTACATTGCCTACAGCTTGAGGGTTAGATGCAACATATTGCTGGCTTGACATTAGAGACGAATAACTGGGTTCGAGACAATGTCTGCCTTTAAATTTTTGAAAGGCAATTTCCGTGTTGATAGGTCACCCAGCTGCTTTGAGTGTCATAATTGTGAACAGTTTTCGTTGGTTGTGCTGATATGCTGATGGCCATGGAAATACGGAACGATTCAAGAACAATGTTTCGTTGTGGACCATTACTCTTGTGTTTCCAGAGAGTAACGAATCAGTAAGCTTAAAACTTTTTCATTTCCTGCAATTTTTGCTTTGATATGGAACAACTCACTCCCGTTAGCAGTTATTAAAAGCAGGCGGCTATTAATTGTTATTTAATTTCTATCCTAAATTAAATATTTTACAAATGATGACTGACTTAGCTTCAACACTTTTGAATATATGAGTAAATTTTGATTGTTATTTCATTATCTTCTGCAACTGTAACTTTCAACTCTCAGCAAAACAAAACCACTTGCTTGGAGATGCAGTCAGTTATGGACGATCATTCGTCAGAAGCATAATACTGCACCACAAGATGTCGTCTTAAGAGCAGCAGCATTCAAAGTACTGTGCTTACGAAGGACCAACAACTTTAAGAACAAGTGTGACAATCTAACTTCCCAGAGTTAAGCATTAAACCTGTTGAAAAAAAGCAATGAAGGTTTATGAAAACGTGCGGATACGTCACAGTTGAATGCCTAATCAATTTATTGCAATTATGAAATTCATGCACAACAGCTGACCCTGTATTAAAGGTGGGTTCAGTAGCACTAAGGACAGCACTGTAAATAGAGTTCTTTAATTGTAGCTAAGAGAACTCTGCTCGGGGACGTGCAATTCAAAATCGCTGACCCTGATCATCAAAGTTGAAGGGTTGTATGAACAGCCGGCAATCCATCCATGTAAATCAGTCCTACCCGTAACCAACAACAGGTTCCGCAATACCATGTCCACCGAAAAGACGGGTAGAAAAATGGTACAACATAAAGCTGCCCTGGTATACGCCACAGTGGGAGTAGCATTACATTTCTACTTATTATTAACCTCGGCTACATGGAAGGGCATTGTCGACATCATGCCCCGGCCGCTTCACCGCCGGCAAAAACCTCAGTACCCATTGATTAGGAGACTGGGTGAAACCCAAGTCCGGTACGGACATTTTGCAGCCCAAAAAATCTCTTGTTCCTGGCGGGATTCGATCCCCAGAACGTCCAACCCGTAGCCTAGTCGCTATTACGTCATTTCGTGTCCTCCCAAACGCAAAGGTGTAGCGGTAAGGGTCATAATTCATTTGGGAGATGTCGTAAAGATGCCTGTTCGAAACTCGACGGAGTCACCGAGTAACTCGAGTTATTTTTTGTTGTATTCCTCAGTTCCTCTGGGCAAATACCCGAATAATACTTTCACTAAACCAAGACAACTTCTTTCCAAATTATTGCAGTATCTCATTCACAAATCGCTGTATAGTCTAAGGAAAGTGACGTAATCGATATTGGCCTACAAACACCATCCACAAAAAAGAAAAGTCATGAAAGATCAAGAAGAAATGGCGGCAGGGGCGTAGCTTGGGGGAAGGGTGAATGGGGGGGGGGGAATGGTGCTGCCGCCCTTGGTGGCAGAGTCCATGGGGGCGATAAAATAGGCGGTACATGAACATTTTAAATGAGGAAACAAATGATTTTCCGCCATAGAAAGTTTAAAATTAATTAAATGATTTCCGCTATAGAAAGTTTTAAATTAATTAAATGATTTTCCGCCATAGAAAGTTTTAAATTAATTACCTATGATATAAAATAAAAAGAATTTTGAAGAAATAATTGTGATTATTTTAAAGTTCGTGATTTTTGTTAGGGGGCGGTCACAGCGAAAACTCGCGCCAGGCGCTAAAAGTCAAGTTACAGCACTGGAGGTTAGCGTCACGTTTAGGTGCGTGAATGGACCAATAAGATCCCACTCATGCTTTTATTATACTTTGAGGATAATTATGAAGATAGAGGCCTAAATGACAACTGCATTACGTATCAGCTTGGATTACTTCAACTTGGCTGTTTCGAGCATCGGGTCAGTGGTAGCGGAAGTTCTATACAAAAGTATACAGAACGTATGCAAAATGATCGGACACGCTTCAAGATTGAGTTATTCGCTCGCACCAAAACATAAAAGAGAGTTCACACCAATAGGTTCTTAGCTGGAGGGGACATTTTTGCGACCGATCTGGGGCAGCAAACTGGGAGTGGCGGGAGGGGGGGGGGGGGCATTTGAAAATTTTAACCGAAGAACTTTATTTTATGCGCCCAAAAACTTTAAATTATTGAGTCGAATGTAAGAACATTAAAAATGTTATTTTTTTTTTAAGTTCTTAAATTGTGTTGGTGAGGCCCATTGTGCCTACTGGCCCCGAGCACCAAATTACCCAGCTACGCCACTGTAACAGTTGTACCGCTTGGTTTTCGAGGTGCAGCCGAAAAACATGCTGACCTCAGTCCTGTGCATTTTCATTCGTGGGCAGGGCTGGCGAACATAAGATATACGGGAACATTTCCTTGGCACGCGGCGTTTACTGCTGTCAACAGGTATTTTATTTCTTTTGCCCTACCGGCGTCTGTATATAATGAAGAGTATGTGTATATTATACACACACATCTGACTGCCTAGATATTTTATACCAATTACCACTGCTACCAAATAACACTGCAGTGAAACATTTTTACACAAATTGGGAGCGGTGCGAATTGTTGACTGGATGTTTATCATTTGGGTATCGGCCTGGACGAGACTGGGTGAATACGTTTTACAGTCTTCTTTTCAGAGAGGACGTAGTAACACCCCAAGTTACTGCCATATTTTCTTCCTTATCCATTCCTCGAAAAGGGGTTTGTTAGAAATATAATATAATAATTATACTCTGCAATAATGTGCAATATAATTATAACGTGAATTTATAACAATGCAGTAATTAATAATAATTATGGAAGGCTCCATCCAAGACCTTATTTTGCTCCTCAAAATTCCCATGGGCACACGAAAGAGTTTCTTCGAAATTTTTGGACAATTTGGTCATGCGCCCTCAGTAAGGTTCTCCAGCCCTGCCCTAGTTTATTCAGCGTCATTTAAAAATAAGGAGTATGAGAGTCCATGATGAGACATGTGCATGATGAGACATATGCATGCGTGCATTGCTTTAGGTGGAGACATTTTTAGCGAATGTTGTGAATTGTGACTCTCTCAACAATAAGAGCTCAACATATATTAAATTGGGAAATTGGATTGTAAATGTACTGTATCAGTTTTTACCTTCTTAAGGTATTTATTTTGGAATCTAATCTACAAATCGAAATAAAAAACCACTCATGTCCTGACATACTTTTATAAAAAAGTAAAGTGACCCCGTTACAGGCTTGGTGTGGCCCAGAGGGTGGGTAGAGGTATAGCTCTACTCTTCCATAACCGCGGCACTAGAAGGGGGTGTCAGCAGCACGCCCCGGCCGCACTTTACCCCCGGAAAAGACCCGGCACCCATTTTACAGGAGGCTGGGTGGGCCTCAGGGCCGGTCCGGACGAGCGGAAAATCTCGTCCCCACCGGGATTCGATCCCCGACCGTCCAGCCCGTAGTCAGTCACTATACCGACTGAGCTACCCGGCCGACGACATACTTTTATATAAACTGATTTTTATGTGAAGAACTTAGTCATTAAGTTTGTCGAAGCATTTTAGATACACCCTCTATAACTAACACAAGCATCAGAATTGTTCATCCTTTCTGCTTAGATATAGGTAAAACAATATTGACATGCACGATCATTCCTACTGGCACAGTATTCCAATTAGTACCAGTGCGATCGATTGAGGCAACGTAAACTGGATTTCCCTCCGCGGAGATTCGCTTGCTTGTTAGTCACCGCCATCCGCGATTTGTGGCAGTCCAATCATTTGAGCGACAGACTTGCTGCGGATGGCGTACTTTGTTTCGGTGCTGATCAGGGAGATCTTAAAAAAAGGAGGTGGCCGTCTGATCCAGGTCCGCAAGACCACAGTGGGTGCAGCCCCTTACAGTGCCGGTGTATATAAGTACACAAGCTCATAACTTATATAATGCTCTATTCTGCATATCGTTCATGGAACAACAATTTGCCATAACCCACCGTTAAACGGGTTTACAGGTGACAGACAAAACTTGACCAATCCTCAACAGCCCAACATTTAAACATGTTATATTTTTATTAAAATATAAGAAGAAGCAAGAGTTTGTGGGCACAACATTTCGCAAGAAGGTGTATTTGTAACCGAACTGTCTAGTAATGCAGGAATCTCAGTTTGACGAATTGTGTGGGTTATGACAAATTGCCGTTTCGTGGGAGATATTTTATGTACGCATAAGCGTAAAAGGCGTCTTTGTCAGAACCATAAAATCAACGTTTTAATTACGTAACTCGCTCTGTAACACTACACAAAGCATCTTGCATATACAAACATTTCTGAAAATGAGTTGTTTCCAACACCGGGGGGGTCAACAGGGGCAACACGTGCACTCTGTGGGGTGTCGCACGTTTTGAGCCGGCTGATCAGCGTGTTTGTTTTCGATATTTTGCAAACTCCTATTGGGTGCAACTGGATTTGTAGTGGGTGCATTGCACTCGTCTTGTGTGCACCTGGCTATGGGCCTGCTTAGATCCCTTTGGGTTCGGCCTTGGTTTTGTAGACGGGTGGTTGACCCAACTATCTCTTTGTGTACAAAACGTTAGAGGTCAGCACACTGCAAGAAGAAGACTGCTGACACTTTTCATGATAAGCCATGAATGCCACATCATTCACCGTGCGTAACAGCTTCGACTGTGCCGCCTGTTCCCTGTTCCAGGTACAGTTTTTAAGAAACCATATCTGGAAATTTTCAAATGTAATGACGGGTAAAACAGTAAATATGTCCCTGTCAACGTCATGGAGGCGTGTAGGAGGAGTAGACGTATAACTCCACTCCTTCTTAGCCTCGGCACTAGACGGCTGGTAGTCAATATTATGCCCCGGCCGCTTTAACTCCCAGGTCCGTACTACGGTGCCCAATGGATAGAAAATTGGATGGGTCTCAGATGGGAACAGAAAAATCTCTTGTTCTTACCGAAATTCCAAACTCCGGATCGTCCATACCGCAGCACAGTCACTACAGTCACTACGCTGCCCGTGGTCCTGCTCCAATCAGGGGAACAACAAAAAAGTTGACCCAAATTAAAATACGCTTATTTTGACTTCACATAGCAAAGCAATTCCTGAGATTCCAGCTGATGACCAGGCAGATAATGAAAAACATTCCTGTCGCGTATGAACTCTCAAGCTCGTTACCGTATTCACAAAAATTCCACATTCTTTCCGTCTCTTGCAAGACGAATCCAGCCCACATCCTCCCAACCACTTCTTTCAGGTCCATGGTGCCAAAAGGCAGCTGCGTCAAAAGGGCACGTCTGTTTGCTATAGTTAGCGGACTAAACACTTTGCGATTATCGTCGCAGCTAATCTAAATATTTCCCATATCTCCTCCCCCATTATTTACAACTATTTTACACTGTAAAGAAATAGGATGCAAATGTATGAACAGTTCATCTGTTTCCGGATAGGAACAAGTTCCAGGATCTTGTGAGCAAGGTAAAGAAACTCTGCTCCATAAAATTTGGAGAGTTTCTAGACTGACTGGCTGTAATACCATCATCCTGGCCTGCGTCACGGCAAAATGAGGCTTAAGATTCGGTAGAGTGATTCTGCTCCACTTACCGAGTTAAAAATTTTCAGCCACTATATTCGCGTAAACTTCTTTTATTCATCTGTCGTTTCTTCTCATGTAACGTTCCGGCATTCTATAGAGCATCCGATCTCAAACACATTAATCTCCTGTTAGGCGCATCAGCATAGTCGCAAAGAGCGCCTATTAGCTTCATGTTCGTCCGTCCGTCCGTTTGTCCGCATGTATCAACGAGGTTCCCACCAGACAGATTTACATACATTTTGATACTGTGGACTTTAAAATTTGTTAATAACATTTGTATTTTGTTAAAATTTGTCAAAAATATTAGAAAATTTACATAAAGGCCTAAGTAACTTTCATTGTTGCCGGCGATATTTTATTGTAATGAATGCAGACCGTAATTATAAAATTCATTATTAATTTGTACAATATTGTACATTCTAGTGTTACATTGCACGATCATTTAGTTAACAGGAAACAAATAGTTGCAAAATGCTGCACAAGCAGGCAGTTCATTATAATTGGGCTATGCCTGAATGTACAGTGACTTCGCCTCGGAGTTTATTAAACTCCAAGGAATGTCTTAGTTACAAAGTAGATTTTATAAATTTTATCGTTTGAAGTAAAATCACCCTCACTCGCTCACATACCGCCGTACTGTTTGCTCACCGAACTGCTGTGCATTACCGGCTGTATGGTGCCTACCAGTTGAGGATTTATTACAAGTGAAATAACACGCATTTGATAAGCAGCAGAGTGACGAAAATGATGAAGTGCAGCTGTTCTTTATTGATAAAAGGTGAGTCTTGTTGACTGCATTGAAAATACAATTTGGTTATAAATTTTTTTTTGTGAGTTGACCAATTTTGGCAATTTTATTTGTTGTGTGATTGAAACTCTAAATTCAAAATTTACGCAACTTAGACTACGATTGTATAAACAGGCGAAGCAACTATTTCAAAATTAACTTTAGATTTAAATGTTATACTTATTTAGGAATTTACTAAGTTCATTGGAAGTAATATTGATAGTTTGTTGGTATATTAGAATATAGGTTCATTTGTTTGGAAAATTGGATAATTAACTGAGATTATGTTATGTATCCTTGAATCCCGAATTTCGAATCCCCATTGATAAAGTTGAGAGTAATTTGACGATATTAGTAGATTTGATGTCGTCTGGTGGCAGCAATTAGTAATTCATGTAACGACATTTCATAGAGTGGGAATTTTGTAGTATAATTCCGCTCAGTGCCGAATTACTGTATTAGTGTAGGCGCACTTTTTACTCGGGGGCACTACATTATCACCATAAGACGCTCGCTTCGAGTGAAATGGTCACAGGCTGTTAGCATAGCCGAACACTAAGCGAATGCGCCACAATGTTACGTTATACGTACATGGCCTGTCTTGTTCATGTTAGAAACTTCTAAGGCCATGTAAAAGAAAACATACCGCCCACAAAGGCAAAAACTAGCACCAGTCTGTTAGCCTGCGACGTGAACACTTTTATTCCTAAATTAGCACGTTGATCCGTGGTATATACATATATACATATATCTAACAAAGTCTTACATGTAGACCTAAAGGTACCAACAATTAGAGAAGAAATTACAAAATTCAGCGTCTAGTACAGACATAAAATAACAACACGCCCAAAAGAACTGGCATCCACACTACTTGAAGAAGAAGAGCCCAGAAGGCTGAAAAGACTCAAACCAACAGATTTGATAACCAGATTCTCGTAAATATCATCTCACAGATATGTAAACATATGATGGGAGAATATTCATTGGGATATTATTCTGCAAGACACATGCTAAATAAATAGTGTAGGATTTTAGGTTAGACCGCATAAGTTGCACTTATAGTCTTGTAATGTACTGGCTGTGTAACAAAAGGAGGCAAAAAAATGCGCATGCCTGTAGCGTAAGTGCTAAGTCTGTCCTTGGTAGATTGGCACTTGCCCACTACCAGTGACGAACTGTCAGCACGTTACACTTTCCGGCGTCTCCAGACTCTTCACTGATCCTCATCGGGTAAAAAGAAACTGCTGTCATAATAACTGCAGTGTTTGGCTACAGATTGGAATTTGTGCCATCTTTATAAGTTAGGAAACGGTAAATAATTGCTAGGCCATTATTCGAATTTATTGCAAGATAACTGTCTGTCAGACATGTATGAAAGTCGTGGTTACGTAGTTCGTCATTAAATGTTCTTCTTTACGCGCCATATTCGTTTTCGTCCTTTCTGGTTTTTTTTTGTAACTTAGGCATATAAAAAATATTCCGCACTATGATATCCTTTTTGGACCAGTGTTGTATTGACGTTTAAAATCGATTATCTAGCTTCCAGCTACAACTGCGTAGCTTCTTTCTGTGACATATTTGCTCTGAGAATATATTTGAATTTTATGTTTAATATTTCGGCACATTTTGTTTTCCGTTAATACAAAAGTCGAAAACGTGCGTTAATTTTCTATTCCAACAGCATGCACGGTTTCCCTAACCCCTCAGCTGTCCTAAGACCTTAGTCTCGCCAGTCACACTGTTATTCAGGACCGTAACTCCAAGCACTGGCAAGGTATTGCAGTACCCGTAAGTTTGGAAATATTTCCTATCAAACACAAACATTGCCTTAGGAACCACCAAACTTATTAAACCCAGTGGAGGCAGAAAGTCGTTGGTCTTCAACTAGGAGTCTACTGAGCGTGAGATGGAACCTGGGGAATGCGCGGATTGCCAGGACGGGACGAGAAAGAACGAAGGACAGATTAAAAGAAAATAAAGATCGAGTCGCATATGTAAATTTGTGGGAGTACTTTCAGGGAGGAAAATGTGGACACAGTTTGTTGAATGTGTGAAGGGACTCGGAGATACGCCACGGTGAAAATTTATGTAAATGTCAGCTGTGATGTAATATGGTCCAAAATGTTTAAGACGAGAAAAATGAATTAGATGAAACAGCAGCGCCCATTTCTATTATAGGGTGCACGCCATATGACAATCATTATAAAATGTAGAGTCTATATTGCTTGGCGCAAAGACAAAAACACATCGAATGTTATTTAAAATCTGAAAAATGCTACGTCTAAGAAAGTTAAGAAGTACCTCTACTTTGTACCGGTGCGAACGTAAGTAATTTTATGTTTTGTTGACCGTGCGTCCTGATATGTTCCTTGTAAATAACCAAACTGACGTACGATTTTTTTGTACGTTTATTTCTATTCTCTACATGTTTCGGGCAGCCATGAGCCCATCATCAGGAGAATTATTGGGTCAATGCGACACCTGGTTTACGTCACTCTGTGTAGATGACCGTCTGGTATGCAGGTTAACCTGCATACCAGACGGTCATCTACACAGTGATGTAAACCAGGTGTCGCATTGATACAATAATTCTCCTGATGATGGGCACATGCCTGCCCGAAACATGTAGAGAATAGAAATGAACAAACAAAAATGTGCGTCAAGTTGGTTATTTACAAGGAAAGTAAGTAATTTTAGTTGTGGAATTTCTTCAGTTAGAGATAAAATAATAAATAACATACCAAAGTGAACCAGCCATTGTTTATTTTTTTAAGGTTGGACATCCCGTTGTTTATCTAATTAATCATTACGTATTTAACAGTCGATACAAATAAGTATATATGTATTTATTGGTGCAACATGTTTCGACCTTTCAGCGGGTCATCGTGAGTGTAAATACATTTGTGCATAGAAGAAAAGAGGCAGTGTACGTACAGCATAACATTCAGGCGCGTTCGCACAACGATTGCTGCAGTGTAAAAGCAATAAATATTATATATAATGATTGTGTGTCTGTGGCCTTAGTTATCCAGCATGCAAAGCGCATGCGCCATATTGTCGTTTGTGACCTATCTGACTCTACCGTATTTTTCCACTTTACCTCATAAACGAAACGATATTCGGGAAAAACGTTTTCGGACATAAATTTGTGTTTTGATTTTCTCTAATTTTTTTGTCTGAAAAATTCTCATTCTAAAGAACTTAGCGAGATGTTATAAAAATTTCTAGTGGTCTTTATGTAAAGTGAGCCCTCGAGTACCTCAACCGACAGGTTAGGGATTTTTGGTGTTGATCCGAGGACTGGCACATAATTCGCCCTCGATCCTTTGAGCGGTCGAACTCTGATTGTGGGTATCTTGTGGTGAATGATCAGTGCGAAGAGCATATAACAATCAATGAATTTGCCAAGTAATGATACTGTTAACATAAACACAGAATATAAGGGGAAAAGCAATTAAAAATATACAGGGCAATAGTTACATCAAAAAGTAAACTTCAATTACGCACAGAGCCGGTCATAACCAGTACAACACAAATATACATCACTGACTCGGCACAAGCCTACCACTAAAGCACAGAACACAGCCAACCAAAGAAACAGTACAATCTTGGCTCAGGGAGACTTACATCTCAACATTACGTCAGCTGATCAAAACATACACGACACTATATGCTACAGTCGGCTTGCTTCAACATATAACGTGCGTAAAAACATGAGGCACACAGAAAGCAATATAAGGCACCAAGATATTACGCTGCCTCGTAAAAATAAATAACGTGGTACAACTTACGGGAAGGTATGCCTGCACCAACCCCTTCCGAGGCAGACGCTAGGCATACGTCGGGATCCATAGCAACACGAAAATGCCAAACTTCAATTTAGAATAAGAAGGGTCCAAAACTGACTTTACCTGCTAAACGTATCCCGAACGCTTGCGTAGCTCTTCTCGGGAACAAATAACTGAAGAACGGAGCTTCCTGCTCCCGGGCGGCCCAGGGAGATGATTCGGTGCGAAGCCAAGAAGAAATTGTCGACAAGTAAAGTATATCAAATTCGAAACAAATAAGGAAAACTCCGGGAAACGCCCTCTCCTTTCTCTTCTCCGTAGAGCGGCCAAAGCCCAGAAGATAGCTTCAGGGGAGAAAGGTAAGGAGGGAAACGAACCGGTCTCCCTTGCTAGACGGCAAGGTTACAGCCGACCTTGAGGCGGACGGCTCAAAAGAAACAATTATTCTTGTCCGATTTTAATGAAACTTGAATTTTCTCTAGTGTTTTTTGCAAAAAAAAAAAAAATACTCAATATCAAGCTTCACGAAAATCCTTTCAATAGGAACCAAGATGTTCCGTGCGGATAGACGGACGAACTTGAAGCTAATAGTCGTTTTTCGCAATTTTGCGAAGGCGCTTAAAAAGGAATACATAAATTACATTGTCCATAGTCTGAAGTTTATCGGAAAATCGCGATATTTATGAAGTTGACTAAAATCCAAAAGACTGCAAGTTGGATCGCAAAAGTCGCCACTAATACGATAAAGTCCCATAAGTATGCAGCATATATTTAACAGACATGTTAAGCAGTCGGAGCTGTGAATGGGACGCTAGCCAGCATTCTGCAACCAATAAGAACTCGATCATATTGAGATAATGAGTGGAAATGCGGCTGTTGGCTCAACTGAATAATAACTAACGAGAAAAGATGTTTTTGTTAAACAGGAGGATAAGGATTTTGTCTAATTCCGTAAAAGAAATCAACACCTCAAAGAAAAACAACACAACAAAACCAAATTTACTAATTACACAATAATTACCATACAAACCAAGGATAAAGAAAACGTTTCAATAAACAAATTAATTTATAAACAAATAAATAAAAGAACAAATAAAATGTTAACATAATCAAATTGAAAATCACTATAAAATAAAAAAAAACTAAATAATAACTCAAAATTATAAAATTAAAATACGGAACTAATCCCCCGTAATATTAACACCAAATAAGTTTGACATCCTTCGCAGTAAACGGGCATGAAATTTGCACGCGAGTATGTGATGCCAGTATGTGATGCCAGTATGTGATGCCAGTATGTGATGCCAGTATGTGATGCCAGTATGTGATGCCAGAACATTCTAAGCCGCATGCAAAATGTCGAGAATTACTCGTATATACTGGATGATTAAAAATAAATTTTAAGGATTTGATGTACAAAATTATTGTTACACGCATTAAAAATTAAGTATCTATACACATTGTTAATTATATGCTTCGAAGTTGCATTGCATTTCATAACGATATTATATGGATAAAACAAATGTGATTTCAATTCTGTTATTTGTAGTGAGGCAGGATGCGTCTTTGCGAAGGCCATTATTGGGTGATCAATACGTAGACAGGCGGTCGGAAGGGCACACACACACACACACACACACAGAACCATTTTAGGCCCGTTCACAAAGTTGTAAAAAGCGACTATTAGCGTCCTCATGTCTATCATCTGTCGTCCGCATGAAACAGTTCAGCTTTAATTGGACGGATTTTCATGAAATTTTATATTTGAGTATTTTTCGAAAATCAGTTGAGAAAACTCGAGTTATTTTAATCTGACAAGAACAATGGGTACTTGATATGGAGACCCATGCTTCTTAGAGTGAGAAATGCTTCTGACAGATCTGTAGAGAAAATAAAAACATACAGTGTAGTTCCGATGTTTCCCCCCCCCCCCCATAATACCGTTTATGGGGTAATGTAGAAAAATATGGGACAAGCAAACAAACCACAAATTGCAACAAAACACGACTCACGCGCTCTGCATGCTACAGACATAAACTCAACATTTAACACTGTATGCTTGTCCGCTGCAATAATGATTACACGAAGGCGCCACAACGTTGCGCTGTATGGACAGTGCCTGTCTTGTTGCTTAATCATTTCGAACACTGCAAGACTTGTACGAAAATTAACGGGACATAAAATTTGTATTTGGGACATCCGCTCTTCTGGGATATAACACAGCTTATGTTGGTGGTTGTTTACCGACTTTGCGGGACATCTTATCGACCCCATCTTCAACGAAAAAAATGCAAGCATACATACATACATACATACATTCAAACATGCATGCATACCTTCATACATACACACATACATACGTTCATACCTTCATACATACACACATACACACATACATTCATACATATATACCTACATACATACATTCATTCATTCATACACATACATACATACATACCTACATATATACATTCATTCATTCATGCATTCATACACACATACATACATACATACGTACATAAGTGCGTACAAACATATATATATATATATACTTGCATAATACACACATATATACATTCATACCTTCATACATACATGCATACACACATACATAATACGTACATGCATTCGTATCTTCATACATACATACTTACATACATGTATACATACATACATACATATATGCATACATAATACATATATACATACATATCTGCATACATACATAATACATACATACATTCATTCATACACACATACATACATACAAACATACATACATACATAATACATATATGCATACATACATGTATACATACATAATACATATATACATAATACATATATGCATACATACATGTATACATACATATATACATATATACACACAAATACGTACGTACGTACGTACATACAAACATACATACACACATACATTCATACTTTCATACCTTCATACATACAACATAATACATACATACATTCATACCTTCTTACATACATACATGCATACATACATACTGGCCGCATCCTGCAGCCTTGGTTAACATCACAGAAAACAACGGATACAACGAACAAACGATCCAAGTCTACACAGACAGGAGCAAGTCCGAGCCGGAGTGGCAATATTCGTCTGTAATGAGCTGAAAGCACGACACAATACAAGCTGAACTACAGATGATGCTCCAACAGTCAAATGGAGCAACTGGCTATTGCCAAGGCGCTGGATCTAATACACGATATAGACATCGCGGAAAATACTCCCCGCACGATAGGCATATATACAGACAACAGAATCACCATTGACTCGATAAAGAACGCTAATAACCACAAATACCTCATTGAAGAAATTAGGAAGAGGATATTCAATCTGGAAAGTACTAACAGGACAGTAGAGTTTTCGTGGGTTAAGGTCCACGTAGGAATCTACGGTAATGAACTGGCGGACCGCTTGGCTAAAGACGCAGCGTGCAACAAGGAGATTGCAGTCACCTTCGACAGAATACCAAAGAGTACCCTATACAGCGCGTTAGAAGAAGAAGCTACACAGAAATGGCAAGAGGAATGGGAAAAGTGTAGGAAGGCAGCTGTAACAAATCATTTTTTCCAAAACGTACGAGACAGGATTAACCTGAGTATAAGCGTAAACTCGAATTTTACGGCAACCGCAACTGGACATGGGAAAACCTGGGCGTATCTTCACAGATTCGAGATAATAGGAAGTGCAACATGCCCCTACAAAAAGAAAGACCAAACACTAGACCATACACTTAACAAGTGCATATTACATAAAACACAAACAGATCTATTTAAGGAAAATTTTTAAAATCCGGGAGCTGGCCTGTAAGTAAAGAGGAGTTAATAACGAAACATTTGAAGTCATTTCTTACATTTACAAAAACAATAAATTTGGAACATTAGTAACAACGAAATGTACGTAAATTGCAAACTAAAGTTGTAGAGCTTTGCTAAATGGTTTTGTTAATAATAATACTTCAATTTTAAAGGACATGCCGTACAGACGCAAAATGTTAGTCTCGGCATTTCCTACAAATGAAACTAACATGTAAACTCAGCATGTAGTATTACTCCAAGTAATGGAGCATGTTTAACATAATTTAAAAATACATACATACATATATGCATACATACATACGTACATACATACATACACACATACATACATACTTACATACACTCATACATACACACATACATACATACATACATACATACATAATACATACATAATACATACATACATACATACATACAAGGACGGGCTGATAAGTTTTGCCTCCACTTAAATAGAAAATTAATGTAAAAAGACATTTTAATGAAATAAAAAATAAATACGCCGACATCAATTATTTTCAAAACTGCATAATTATTTTTCTACAAAATCACCACGCACTTCAATACACTTCCCCCGACGCTTCACTAGTTTTTAAATTCGTCCTTAAAAAATGGTGTTTGTTTTTGAAACCATTTCCTCACTGCAGACTTCACCTCTTCATCACAGTTGAAGCGCTGGC
>Ga0123353_10001983_pt1 | contig 25286 bp, 23 predicted proteins | sample TergutLab28metaG_3_FD_92763 | JGI IMG/M metagenome (GOLD analysis project Ga0123353, IMG submission 92763) | Labiotermes labralis P3 segment gut microbial communities from Petit-Saut dam, French Guiana - Lab288 P3 | ecosystem: Host-associated > Arthropoda: Insects > Digestive system > Gut ...
CGTCTGTGCTCCACCCTCGCGGGAGTCCTCTGGTCAATACAGAGATTCCTGAATGTTCGGGCTACCTCAACTACTCTTTCTTTATTAACTTTACTCTCAGCCCTTACTTTTACCCTATATACCTTAGTGGGTTCCGCTAATTTGACCTGTTTTACGGATTCTCTTACCGTGGATCGTAAACCATTGAATTTAGCAAGTTCGGAAAGATTCGCCGTTCTTTCCAGTTCTTCCAGATCAATGTCTCTTTTCCGCGGAGCGCTGATCTCCAGGATGAATGGTCTTCCGGTACCTAGCATCAGTGCGTCTATATCTTCCCGTCCCATTCCGTGCATGAAATGTTCTTCGCCGTCACTCATCCTGACGGCGATATCACCGATTATTTCCTGGACGGATGTTTCATACATTTTACCGATACCGTTGCAGCGTCCGCACCCTTTTCCTTTGCACACTCTGCACGGCCATATTGTTTGCGGGATCTCGCGTGAAAGTTTGTTGTACCGTCCGTAAATGAATATCGGCGCTATGTCCAATGTGACATCTGCGAATCTTGTGTCAACACAAGCGACAACCTGCGGATTCTTGAACTCAACTGCACGGTTGACAAGCGGTAACGCTAATTTTCCTATTTCTCTGTTCAGCTCTGCTTTCAGCGGTTCTGAATTTTCCGTTCCGAGTTCTTTCCATAACGCTTCTTCCTTTGCGGATATCTCGGGATCGACCCGTGTCCCTATCAGAAAATTATCGGAACTTATGGTAAGTATCGATTCCGCGGCGGCTTCCGCGAACCTTCCGAGAACGTCGAAAACGTTCTCGCATAATGAGCAATTTTCAGGTGCCGAAGCATGAATTCCTTTTTCTTTCAGCGCTTCTCTTATTATTCTTCCTCTGAGGTCGTTCGTCATCCCGGTACCTGATTTTCCGAACAGACGGCCTAAGCAATGGTCGCACAATCCTTTCTCGGATGCTGCGGCCGCGATTGAAAGATCCTCACATACCCAGTCGTTCAAAATATCACACTCAGATGTCGAATCCCATCTCAGCTATCCTGAGTCTCGGGCGCTGGTTCTCAAGATATCTGTAAACAGTCGAATGTTCACTTCCGTTGAGTAACATTTCCAATGCCTGTTTCGCTACCGGAAGACTTACGGACGATCCTATGAGTGCTACGGTGTTCCCGTAAACGGACATGCTCACTCCCGTGAGGTCCTCTATTAACGTTCTCGTTCTTCCGTTCTGTCCGATTATCCTGCCGCGTATCCTTGCCAATTGGTTATGGCGTCCGCCGACGAATTCTTTTAGATCGATGACCTCAAAATATTCATCATCGTCATCGAATAATTTCATTGCTCTTTCCGGAGAGAAACCTCTGCCTATCGCCTTGATGACGTCCATGAGCTTCAGCGCCATTAACGGATCCTTTGCTTTATCATCGTGAATGAGAACCTCTCCTTCTTCGTCTATCTCTATCTTCACGCCGGTGATCCTCATTAACATTCTCTTTGTTTCACCTTTGTTACCGATCACGGTGCCGATACGGTCACTCGGAACTCTGACGGATCTCATTCCTGCTCCTCCTCCGGGCATTCTTCGTATTCTTCGTCATCGTATTCCTCATCGTCATCATCCGATTCCTCATCCACTTCGGCGCTGAACTTTCCCGTTAACGCTTCTTCCATTATCGTTTCCGTTTTGAATATCTTCGCTCCGCGATTTCTGAAGAATCGGTTTATATTCTCTATGTCTCGGATCAAAAGTTCCTTTGAATTGAAATGGTCTGCGGTCATCGCCTGACCGCAGTCTATGAATATCGGATCCCCGTCCATCATTAAGATGTTGTATTCACTCAGATCCCCGTGAACAAGATGCGCATCACGCCAACCGTCAATGATGAAGCCGACCGCTTCCTCATATATGTCATCCGGATCCTCAAGTTTCACATCTTTTAACTGGGGGGACGGTCCGCATTCGTCGCCTATGTATTCCATTACGAGACAATTCTTATCGAACGCGACCGGTTCCGGTACCGGTAATCCTGCTTCGTAATACCTCAGTAAGTTACGGTATTCCTTGTTCGTCCAGGCGTAGATCATTTTCCTTCTGTTGCCGGTAAGCCCTTTGAATCTCGGGTCCCCTTCAATGTATCGACCTATTCTTTTGAACGTTGACGTAGCTGTTCTGAATATCTTCAATGCTAACGGCTCACCGTCCTCATCCTCGGCGTAGAATACATTCCCTTCCTTTCCCGTTGATATCGGAAATTTAACCGAATCGATAACACCGGATGTCATCAGATCATATATTGCCATTAACGTTTGTTTATCGAACACTTCGTCAACAGTCTGACGTTCGTCTCCCGTCTTGTTCGTCTTAAGCGCATCGACACGCGCCTCCAGGTAAGAATACATCTCGTCGTATGACATTTTTCGCACTCAGAATATGTCAAGGCTCTTCGGTACCTTTCCTCTTTTGCTCAGGTTGACCGCCTGCGTTTTCGTGTAACGGAATCTCACGTCGCACTTATCCGGCTGGAAATCCCATAATGATATGATAAGCAGATCGCCTTCGCGTATCCACATCCTTTTCTTTATCTTCCCGGGGATGCGTCCCATTCTTGAGACACCGTCCTCGCACATCACTTTTATCTTGGATGCTCCGAGCAGCTGATCCGCTATGCCGAACATCTCTCCTTCCTTTATATTCGGAAGACGTACGCGCGAAACATCCTCTTCCGGACTCTCCAGCGGTTCATTGTCGCCCATGTTATCCTTCGCATCCATCATATGAATATATTTAAAACATTCTCAGCCGCGCCCGTATCCTAAGGGATATGCGTTTCAGTTGTGTTACACGATTCAAAACTCTTTGAATGAGTGTCTGAGAGCTTCTACAGCGGGAAGTTCCCTTCCCAAAAGGAACGTCTCCAGTGCGCCGCCCGCTGTGCTTACATACGAAAAACCGTCGGTCAGATCGAACTGGTCGGCCGCGCCTATCGTGTGACCTCCTCCTATAACAGATTGACCTTTGCTTTCTATCATGGCGGTCATCAATTCCTTCGTACCGATGCCGAACCCTTCTTTCTCATACAGTCCTGCGGGGCCGGTCATGAACGATGTTCTGGCGGATGCAAGCACCTTGCCGAATTTATCGACCGATTCCGTTCCTATATCCAACGCCGCCTCCGGCGACGGAAGGTCTCCGATGAGAACATTCGTTCTCTTTCCGTTACGTTCAACGGAAACATCAAGCGGTAAAAGTATTCTTTGACCGTATTTTGCTAACATCTCCTTTGCTGCGTTTATGTTGTCGTCGGTCATCTCTTCCCTCAGAGCCTCTAGGCTCACGTTACCGATGTCCACGCCTCTTGCATAGAGGAACGCATTACCGGCGAGTCCCGTTAATATGACGGTGTCAGCGGTATTCGAACCGAGAACATGATCGATCATCGGCGGGATGTCCCCGAACTTCGCACCTCCGAGAACGAATACGGAAGGTCTCCGAGGTTCATCGAATATCGCTTTCAATGCAAATATCTCCTTGGACATCAGTCTCCCGGATGCTGACGGTACTCTCATCGGAAAACCGACGAGAGAGCACTGAGACCTGTGCGCCGCGCCGAACGCGTCGCATACGTAATAGTCGATCAACGGCGCCAATTCTTTGACGAGATCCGAGTTAGCGTGCTCTTCCATACTGAGCTTCGCGGTCTCCGAATCAAGTGATCTTACGTTGTCGAGCAGCAGCACTTCACCCGGTCCTAAACTCCTGATCGCTTCCTTGGCCGTTTCACCCATTATGTCGTTCACATATCTCACGGGATGGTTCAGATGTTTTGACAATCGCTTCGCATGCTGCTCCATGGGGATGAAATCCCATTTCCCCTTTCTGCTTTGATGAGCCAGTACAACTATTTTCGCTCTCTTTCCCATCAGTTCCCTGACGGTCGGGACTATTCTTCTCACTCGCGAATCATTAATGATCTCCAGTGTTTTCTTATCCAGCGGACAGTTAATGTCCGCTCTCAGTAACACCGTCTTATTTTTGAAATCGAAATCTTCCAAAGTGTGGAAATCTTTCATGTTCAAGCGCCTCAGATGCCCATTGCCTTATCCGTCTTCTTTATCGATCTGCAAGGATCCTCTTCCGTCTTGCACATGGACCTTATGCAATCCACTATCTCGGGAATGACATCACTTTCCTGATGCACCGCTTGGTAATAGTATAACGTATCGCCGACCACTTTCACACCGTCCTCCCATACAACGATCTCATACATGTCGCCTCTCGGTCTTCCGAGGTCCCTTGCTAATTCCATTACCTGTGCGGACGATTTTATTCCGCTCTTTCCGCTTACGAGCCTTACACGCGGGGTGTTCTTCCATACAGCAAGAACATCTTCCGTAGTTACTTCCGTTCCGAGTTTCACGGTAACGGTATGAAGATGCATTATCGTTGTGGGAACTTTTACAGCCATCGTCTGTATGTTAAGCCACGGCATTATGCTCTGAACGTCCGGTCCGTGGTGTGTGGGAATTTTCAATGACGGTTCTACGGCATTTATCGGACCGCTTTTACTGTTATTAGGGTCCGCGCTTCTTCTTATGAGAGTTGCGAACACATTCTGTATCTTGAACTTCTCATCAAGCGGATATAACGTTCTTATCAGACCCGTGGTGTTGCATGAGACAACACGCGAGAACTGAACGCCCCATGATTCTTTGTAATTGGCAAAGGCGTTGAACGAAATTCCGGTAAGACTGTGGTCCTCCCCTCCCTGGAAAATTCCTTTCACACCCGCTTCAGCGTACTCGTTCTTGTAGATCTCGGCAACGTCTCCCGGAGTGCAGTCCACCATGATATCCACTTTTTTGTAAAGGTCCTTCATCGTACCGGCAACCTTTATGCCGGCGGCCTTGAATTCTTCGGCAGCCTTCTCATCAGGAACATATAACGGAAGTCCGAGCTCATTGGCAACGATAGCTTCGTATGTCGGTCTTGTCTTCGTTACACCGACCACTTTCATATCGTCCTGCTTGTTAACGGCGTCCGCCGCTCTCTTCCCGATGGTTCCGTATCCGTTTATGCCGACCTTGACCGTCAAGTTATCACGCTTCGTGTATACGCTGACCATAAGATAAGGTTTGCTTTCCTATTGATAAAATATAACAGCTGAAATCGGAACGAGATCTGAAGGGGTCAGCTGAAATCCTTGAGGTTCCAGTACTTTCCGATGTAATCTCTTATTTTGTCTATTTCCTGCGGTGCTTTGATGTTCTCGAACTTTTCCTCATTGTATTCCGGCTGTATGGTCCGTCCTTCGATCGTTGCCATCACACCGGCGACCACTTCCGCCGTTGCACGCAAATGGTATCCTCCTTCAAGGATGAACGCTATCCTTCCGTCGCTCTCTTCTATCAAAGATCTGCAAATGTCAATGTAGCCTTGTGTGTTCAAACTCATGTGAGAATTCGGATTGCAATAGTGAGCATCCACTCCCAATGAGACAACGATAAGTTCCGGTTCAAATTCCCTTAACACGGGAAGAACGATCTCATCGACCGCTTTTTTGTACATACGGTTACCGGAGGCCATCGGTATGGGAATGTTCACAGTGTAACGTTCCCCTTCCCTTTCGCCTATATCCTCAGCCTGTCCCGTTCCCGTATAAAGTCCGGATTCGTGAATATCTATGAAAAGAATATCAGGTCTGCCGTAGAATATCTCCTCGGTCCCGTTACCGTGGTGAACGTCAAGATCAACGATCGCAGTTCTCACACCCGCTGCTTCCACCGCTATTGCCGTATTGTTAAGATAACAGAAACCGCCCATGGAATCCTTTCCCGCGTGGTGTCCCGGAGGACGGGTGACCGCAAGCGAAGGTACGCCCATCAGGGCAAGCTGTACCGCTGTTACGGCAATGGATGCCGATACCATAGCAAAACCGTATGTATCGTCCATTAACATCGTATCACAATCAACGGGAAGATTACCGCCCGCTTTGAGACGCTCGAGATGACCTTTGGTATGTACTTTAAGAACGTCGCTGTCTTTGATCATCGTCGGCGGAATGACGTCGTTCCATAGTTTCTCGCCCACAAGTTTCTTTCTGAGGGTCCTTATCCTGAACGGGGATTCGATATGACCTTCCCACTGTTTGTGGTCAAGAATCTTTTTGTGAAATACTATCGCCATACGGATATTCCGACACGTCAAGGAAATCCTATTAAATAACTATTAGCTTTCAAGTATCGTAAAAACAGAAGGAAATTGCATGAAAGGGTCAAGAGCGCTGCTGAAGATGCTGGAAGATAAAGGGGTGGAAACCATGTTCGGATACCCCGGAGGACAGGTGATACCGATATTCGATGAGATCTTGAACTCATCGGTAAGACATGTTCTCGTAAGGCATGAGCAGTGCGCGGCGCACATGGCGGACGGTTATGCACGTGCGTCGGGAAATGTTGGTGTGTGCTTAGCAACATCCGGACCGGGAGCGACGAATCTTGTAACGGGAGTTGCAACGGCATGGGCAGATTCCGTTCCGATGATAGTTCTCACAGGTCAGGTGTCGACGCGAGTTCTCGGAATGGGCGCGTTCCAGGAAGTGGATGCGTTCAGTCTGATGATGCCCGTCACAAAATACAATTACCGTGTGTTAGATCTTCAGATGCTTCCCGAAGCGATAACAAGAGGTTGGGATATCGCTTTCAGCGGAAGACAGGGACCGGTGCACATAGATCTGCCGGTGGACGCGATAAACTCGGAGATAGATGAATCGCTTTTGAGCAGAAAATTCGATCCGGTGGAAGTTCGCGAAGACATTTCCAAATTACCGTATGCGATAGGTCTCATGATGAAGGCGCAGCGCCCGCTGATAATAGCAGGCGGCGGTGTCATATCATCGAATTCATCCGATGAATTGATACAATTAGCGGAATTGATACAAGCGCCGGTGATAATGCCGCTTATGGGATTGGGATCCATACCGATGTCGCATCCGTTATCATTCGGTTCGATGGGCATGCACGGGAAGATGTGCACCTTGAACGCACTGAAGGAAGCGGATCTTGTTATAGCCGTGGGAACAAGATTCTCGGACAGGTCGCACAGTATGCACAATCAGATGTCCCAGAATTGTAAGGTCATACAAATAGACATAGATCGTGTAGAATTTGACAAACACAGTCAGACGGCTGTTAACATACTCGCGGATGCGAAGAAGGCGATGCAGCTGATCATTTCGCAATTAAAGAGGACGCAAGCCAACAAGCAATGGGCGGATCGAAATAAAGAACTGAAGAAAAGATGTTCCTGCGATAACATCTCCGACGACAGCGATCCGATATCGCCGAGACGCGTTATGGCTGAGATAAACAAGATATTGGACGACGATACGATAATAACGACGGACGTTGGACAGAATCAGATGTGGGCGATGCATAATCTTAAGATACAGCGCCCGAGACAGCTCATATCATCGGGCGGAATGGGAACGATGGGCTTCGGTTTCCCGTCCGCGATCGGTGCAAAGGTCGCCAAACCCGATAAGAAAGTGATGGCGATAACCGGTGACGGCGGTCTGCTGATGGTGATACAGGAATTAGCGACAGCCGTTGCAGAGAACATTCCCGTTGTCATCTGTTTGATGAATAACGGATGGTTAGGGATGGTCAAGCAGTGGCAGAAACTGTTCTGGAACGAGAGATATTCAGGTACGGCGTTATATGCATCAAATCCCGACTTCGTGAAATTGGCGGAATCATTCGGTGCAAAGGGAAAAAGAGTGGAACGCCCGTCCGAGATCGCACCGGCGTTCAAAGAAGCATTTGCATCCGATACCGTATTCCTGGTGGATATACGGGTGGACAAAGAGGAAGCAGTGCTTCCGATGCTGCCGCCTAATCCCACGCTTCCGATAATAAAGGGAAAATGTCCGTTCTGACCATAGAACACAAACGTCCGACAGAATGGTGCCAGACATTAACGCCGATGTGAGAAAGAGTTATATTAACTGTAGTAATTGCCAATTAAATAGAACGAACTTCCTCGGAATATCGGTGGTAAAAATGGCAACAAAATCATTCGACGAGATGATGACAATAAACACGCCGGAAGCGGCAAGGAATCTCATTGCCGCGTACTATGAGGCAGAGAAAAGAGGGCCGCTCAAACTTCCGGATATAGACATGGACGCCGTCCTCAGGGAAGGAGAGGAATTTCTAAAAAATAATCCGGATTGGTTCAAAGAAGCGGCGGCAAAGGCCCGAGAGAGGATCATAGCGAGAGGTGAAGAGCTCCCTGACATGTCAGATGAAGAATGGGACGCGCTGACAAGGAAATTTTAAGAGTTTTTCTGCGGAAAGAACGGCTCAATAACATAGAGGATAGTGAGAACTAAAGAGGAAAGATCGAATGACAATAAAAACACAAAAATTGCAAAAGATCGTGAGTGAAATTGGCAAGAGCGGAGTCTTGCCCCTTATTGCAGATTTTAAATGTTCCAGAAATAAAGACAGCGAGAATTTTCTCAAAAGCGCCTCCTTGAGGCACGATTCAAAAGACATATCGCGCACATATCTCATAATGGACGACGAAGGCGGTGAACAGAGAATAATGGGATATTACACATTGGCGATGAAATGTATGAACGCTGTCGATCTCGACCCCGATCTGGATCAGGAGATAATCAAATTAATGAATTTGAATAACGGCATCGCGCAAGCATATCTGATCGGACAATTGGCAAGAGAGGATGACGCGATGCCCGGACTAGGGAGAAAGATGCTGGACGAGGCATTGGTGATCTTTTCCGGTGTAAAAGAGAAGATAGGATGCCGCATGGTCAGACTCGACTGCAAGGATGAACTCGTAGATTACTATACATCATACGGGTTCCGACACATAAAGAAGAATTACGAAATGGACCTGAATCAAATGGTCATCTTCGTTTGATACTTCTCATCAGCATCAGTCATCGCCGCACCGTCGTTAAAGGGATAGTTTTTAGTTCTATGAGCACATGCGTGCGCTAATAGGGTGTTAACAAATGGACATCTATCATGATTCGGATGCGGATTTGAACGTTCTGAAAGGCAAGAAGATCGCGGTGCTCGGATACGGTGCACAGGGAAGAGCGCAGGCATTATGTCTTCACGATTCAGGATTGGACGTTACCGTCGGTGCAAGAACTGACGGAGCGTCATGGAACAAGGTCAAGGAAGACGGTTTGAAAGTAGCAGAGATCCCGGACGCGGTAAAGGGTGCCGACGTCGTCATGATGTTACTTCCCGACGAAGTTCAGCCGGATATATACAAAGATCTCGTGAAACCGAACATGAAGAAAGGCGCTGCATTGGAATTTGCGCACGGTTTCTCGATCACGTACAAGCTAATAGAACCGTCCGATGATATCGACGTGATAATGATGGCCCCGAAATCACCCGGGGACATAGAGAGGATCGCATTCTTAGAAGGATTCGGAGTTCCCGCATTAATATCGGTACACAAGGACCGTACCGGAAATGCAAAGAACATAGCATTGGCATTGGCAAAGGGAATAGGGTCCACGAGAGCAGGGGTATTCGAAACATCATTTGATTTTGAAACAAAATCAGATCTGTTCGGTGAGCAAGCTGTATTATGCGGCGGTGTCACCGCAATGATCAAGGCAGGTTACGAAACACTGAGAGAAGGCGGTTATCCTCCCGAAATAGCGTACTTCGAAGTTCTGCATGAGGTTAAGTTAATAGTCGACCTGATACAAGCGGGAGGCTTCGCAAAGATGTGGCATGTCGTCTCGAACACAGCCGAATTCGGAGGACTGACGAGAAGGGACCGCGTTATAACGAAGGAATCCAAAGAAGGAATGAGATCGATACTCGCTGATATCGAATCAGGTAAGTTCAAGGACGAATGGCGCGCGGAATGGAAGAACGGACTCAAGGAACTGAAGAGAATGGAAGATGAGGACATCGCGCTTGAGCTGGAGACCGTCGGAAAAGAGATAAGAGCGTTGTTCGAACGGAAGAAAGTATGAACCCTATCAGGATAAGAACACGGAGCGGCGAATGGGCCGCCGAGTTGGACGATTCAGATATCTCGAATGAGATATGGCTTTCGCTGCCGTTCTCCGCCGACATAAACATGTTCGGTTCCCAATTATATTTTGAGATGCCTTTGGACAGTAAGACGAAAGGGGATTCAAAGATATTCGAAAAAGGGGACATTGTCTATTGGCCGTCAGCTGACGCGGTATGCATATTCTCCGGCCCCACTCCGCTGAGCACCGATGAAAGACCCGCAGCTTCGCATATGATGAAAAAGATCGGTCATGTGATAGGCGAATGTTCGGAGATGGAAGCATCCGGCGACCGGATGAGGATAACTCTCGAACGTCCGTATTGATCGTTATCCGTTCACAACGTTGTGATTTTTGCAAGACTCACCCGTGCAAAATACCCTAAACTAACATATTTTGCAAGACTCACCCGTGCAAAGTACTCTGAAATGATACACTTTGCACGACTCACCCGTGCAAAAATGCAAACATATTTATTATCGTATCTCTTTCAAAGATCAGGTGCGGTACCATGGTAAGGACGATAGAAAGAAAGATCTACACAGATAGGATCAAAGGCTTTTTCGACAAGGAACAGGTCAAGGTCATTACCGGCATCCGAAGAAGCGGTAAATCGGAGATATTGAAACTCCTGAGGGATGAGGCATTAAAGATCACAGACAAGGATCATATTATCTTCATGAATTTCGAGGATTCGGAATTCGATGATATCACTTCGTACAAAGAACTTAACAAATACATCACGGACAGGATGAAAGATGACAAAAAATATTACATCTTTCTCGACGAGATACAAATAGTGGATAAATGGGAAAAAACTGTTAATTCTTTGAGATTACTGAACACCGACATCTACATCACAGGTTCCAACTCGCAAATGCTCTCGGGAGAATTGGCTACGTTGCTTACAGGCAGATATGTTGCTTTCGAGATCGGTACATTATCTTTCGACGAGTTCATGCATTTCAGAAAAGAGTTCGATATAACATCAATTAGAACGTCCGATACAGAGGACAACGATAAAGCACAGATCGCAGAATTGGATGAGTACATAAGAATAGGCGGATTTCCGTTACTGTCCACAAGTTCATTCACAAAAGATCAGGCAAGACAGGTTGTTTCGGATATTCAGTCATCCGCAGTTCTCAAGGACGTTGTGATAAGGAACAAGATAAAGAATGCTCCATTACTGGAGAGGATCATTGCATTCATATACGATAACGTCGGCAGACCCGTTTCGATAAGAAGCATTACAAATTATCTGAAAAGCAACGGCAATGGCGCCGATCAGGAGACGGTAAGCAGTTATATCGGTCATTTGGAAAAAGCGTACATCCTCAGGAAAGTTTCGAGATATGATATCAAAGGTAAGAAATTACTGGAAAGCAATGAGAAATACTACCTTGCGGACCATTCTCTTCAGTACGCCGTCAGAGATATGAAAAGGACGAATTTACCCGGTATCTTGGAGAATATAGTTTGCAACGAACTGATCAGAAGAGGTTACAAAGTGTACACGGGAAGAATAGGTGTGAAGGAGATAGACTTCGTGGCCGAAAAGATAAACGGCAGCGAAAAGATCTACGTTCAGGTATGTACCGAATACGGAACGCAGGAAACAACGGATCGGGAGTTCTCGCCGCTTGTTGAACTCAAGGACCACTATCCGAAGTATGTCGTAACGTTAGACAAATATTGGGAAGAGAACAGAGAAGGCGTGAGGGGAATTCATCTGAAGGATTTTCTGTTAAGAGAAACGTACTGACGTTATACGCTATAGATATCACATCTGTTGTCTGTTCAGTTGCCGACGAGTTCCGTGTTCAGGAAGCTCATTGTCGGCACGGTCGCACAACCTGTGCACACACTGTCATTGCCGATAAAACCGACATTACCCAGTGCATCGAACATGTTGCCCGTAAGTAACGCATTGTTCACAGTTCCGATGATCTTTCCCTTCTTTATCAGATGACCGCATCTGACCTCCAATCCGAACCTTCCCGTTAACGGGTCTGCTTCCGGCCATGCGAATTTTTCAATGAATATTCCGTTATCAGTTTGTGCTATGATCTCATCCTGAGAATATCTTCCGGGAGAGACAACAAGATTCATCGGTTTTATTGAAACGGATGAGCAGTAGATGTCCTGCGCGTCCGTAATATCTCTTCGTATACCGTTCCCGGTGCTCGGGCCGATGAAGCTGTCGCGTATGTATCCTTTGAGTATGCCGTTCTCAACTAACACTTTTTTTGAGGATGGTGAGCCCTCGTCATCAAATTCCGAACAAAGCGGCCCCGGTACCGTAGGATCGTCAGTTATTGTCAGTATATCTGACGCTACCTTCTTTTCCGTCATCTCGGTCCACGGGCTTCGTTTGTAGAATACGTTCTCGCCGTTCAACGCAGAACCGGCGGACGACATCATCATATCACCAAGTTCGCACGGCGGTAATATCATGGTCAATTTCTTTTTCCCGCGGAAAGGTTCCGCGGATGCGGACGCTCTCGCTTTTCTTTCCAATTCCTTTCCGATGTGTTCAATATCCGCATTCAGAGAAACGCCGTATAACGATCCGGTGCCCTCACCGTTCCTCATTCCGCGGAACATCGATGTGAAGTGAGCATATATCATCGTACTTTTGTGTTCCGTCAAAAGACCGTTGATATTGGCGGTAACAGAAGATATCGTTGCCGTTCGTATCATCCCTCTGGGAATTTCGCAACCGCACGCTCCTATGACCGTTGATAAAATTTCTTTTAACTCGCGGTCCGATATGTCCGCCGTCTTTTGATCAAAGATACCGCTAACTTTCACTAACGGTTTCGAAGGCATAGGATACCCTTTGAATCCGCTGTTCTTCGGAGAGAACGATGATAACCGAACAGCCGATGAGGCACACTTTTCCGCTGATGTTCCGTCATTCAGAGTTGCGCACGCACTTCCTAATTTATTTTTAACGGCGACTCTTATCGAGATGCCGGAATCAGTTTTCGTTTCAATGTTGCTTATCTTACTGCCATCAATGTATGCGGAACGTGTTACGCTTTTTACAACATAGGATTCGGCCTGATCCGCTTTCTTCGTATGTTTAAGCGAATCGAGAGCAACATCACGGATATTCATTCTATCCGCCTCCGACCATCATATTCGATCTGCAGTACGGACCTCCGGAGGAAACGTTCACCCAATCTTCTATTCCCTTTCCGCACATCCCTCCGTCAAATCTTACTTCTTTGGTTGCGGCGTCCGTTGTTCTTAATATTTCCAACGCACGTCCCGTTAATGTGAAAGAACGTAACATATCAGTTATCTTTCCGTTCTCTATCAAAAAGCCTCTGAGGACCTTCGCTTCAAATCCTCCGCCTACGGGGTCTTCCATTCCGTTGACCATCCTGTCACACAATATTCCGTATTTTGTGTCCGCTATGATATCATCCAATGTTCTGTCGCCGGGACCGAAGAATGTGTTCGTCATACGTGCCCATATCCTCTTTCCGAAATTCTCGGAACGTCCGTTGCCTGTTGGTTTGACATTCATCAGCGCAGCTGATTCGAGTGTGTGCATATACCCTTTGTAAATGCCGTTCTCTATTATCGCGGTGCGTGATGCGGGCGTTCCTTCGTCGTCGTATAATATCGTTCCGTGCGCTTTGTCCACCGTTCCGTCGTCGTACATCGAGACGACGTCGGACGCGACCCTTTTTCCGACGACGTCTGTAAGAAAAGATCTTTTCTTGACAACCTCATCAGCCTCGGACGCGTGCCCCATCACTTCATGTGCCAGCAGTCCGGATATCATCGGATCGCTTATCACCGTTACCATACCGGTGGGGGAACGCTTCGCTTTGAGCATCAGCGCCGCTTCCTTTGCTGTTTCGCGGCCTAATGATTCAATATCTATGTTCTTTACTAATTCGAAACCGCACGTTCCGTCGGGACCGCTGTAATACATTTCTATTTTCTTTCCGTCGGATGCGACGCTTGCCGCTCTGAATCTTGTCCTTATCTCTTCCCATTCTATTTCGGAACCTGCGGAATTCACGAGAATACTGTTATTCACTTCGTCGCTGTAATTTCCGATACGATTGAGTATTTTATTTGCGATCTGAGATGAATCTACATCAAGGACAGCTTTCACCTTTTCTTTCACGTCAACGCTGTCAGGATGTATCTTCACCTTTTGTTTCACATTTTTTACGGTCATCGGAACGTTGAGTTCTATTTTGCCTTTCGGGTTACCTGATGCGTTCGCAGCGGCGGACTCGGCTGCTTTTATTATGTCGTCGTAAGAGAGCGACGTTGTGGTGCAGTAACCCCACCTTCCTCCGATCCATGCTCGTAAACAAACACCGTTCACCGTTCTTTGAGTTAAATTGCGAATATCTCCGTTCACCGATCGTATTCCCGTACTCTTGATGATCTGCGACCTCGCGTCGCAGAACTCGGCACCGAGTTCTTCCATTTTTTTCGTTGCCTTATGCAGAAGATCGTGCATTCAGATCACCGTGGATCTTTTGTCAAAATTTGTTAAGATATCGGCACCGTTCTTTGTTATGAGTATCGTATCCTCGATCCTTATTCCTCCGATCCCCGGCAAATATACGCCGGGCTCGGCTGTTGCGACCATATTTTCTTTGAGAACGTCTTTAGAAAGACGTGAAACGGAAGGACTCTCGTGCGCGTTCATTCCGACGCCGTGACCAAAGGAATGAATGAATCTCTTTTTGAATTCGGTTCCGTTGATAATTGTCTCGGCAACTCTGTGCGCTTCTTTTGCCGGTACGTCATCGATCATTCGTTCGATCCCCGCTTCCTGCGCTTTTAAAACGATATCATACGCTCTCCTGAGAACGCCTTCGGGTTCTCCGAAGAATACCGTTCTTGTGAGATCCGAACAATACATACCGTACTTCGAGCCGAAGTCAAAGAGTGCGGTATCTCCCTTCTTAAGTTTGTATTCTGAAGGCGAATGATGCGGTTCCGCTGAATGCGGACCGAACGCAGCGATCGTTTCGAATGCGTTACCGTCGCCTCCGTCATTCTTCATGTGTTCGTCTATCAGACGGGCGGCTTCTTTCTCCGTTATTCCTTCATACAAAAATTCATCGATCTTCCGTGCCGCTTTTGATGATATCTCGCACGCTTTCCTTATCTCGGATATTTCACTGTCATCCTTTATCGCAACCACGTCAGCTATCTTCTTTGAAACGTCGACGAGTTTCGCATTCGTTATCTTCTTGATGTATTCGGACGCATTATATGATATTGAACTTCCGGATATTCCGATGCGCTTGCATCCTTTCAGAAGTTCCGTAAGTATCGCATTCCTTTCTTTCCGTTTTTCGAATATATGTACGTTACCTTTTCCCTTCTTTGCTGTCGTTTCCTCAAGCAGTCCCGTGATAACGTCCAAAGTACCGTCCCTGAAGATAACGGCAAAGGAACCTTCGAACGTTCCGGAACGCTGTTCCGTCACGTACCAAAAAACAGGATCGAGGAACGGAATACCGCCGTTGTATATGATCACCGCATCTGTTCTCGAATCAGCCGCTATTCTCTGAGCCCTGTCCATCAGATGCCTACCCAATCGTTTCTTATTATCCTTTTCAGAGCGGATATTGCGGAAAGTGCAGCAAGATGACTCGTTGACGGATTACCGGGACACGGAACGTTGCTTGTTCTGGATACGATCTCGCCGAACTCCCCTCTTACGATGAGTTCGTGCGAATTAGCTTTCGTGTTCGGGTCTATGATTATTTTAACTTTAGTTCTGTCGAAACCGACGCCCATGATGCTTATTGTTGCTGCAACATTCACATTCTTCGGAAAGTGTTTAACAGCGTCCCTTGCCGTTCCTTCGTAAACAACGATGGGCATAGCAGCCTTAGCAATATCTATTCCCCTTTCGACGAGGTAAGGGATGTTACCGAGACCCTCCGGGTTCTTTGTTGTGATCAATTCAACTTCATCGATACGTCCCACGGACGCTGAGCTTAAACCATCTGTTCCGCACACCGCTCCCGAGGGAACCAATATCCTCGCTCCGGTGTTCTTCGCAGTTTCGTAAACATTGTTCCTGTAATCGTCATCCGCGAGTGCACCGACGGACATGATCATTATGTCCACACCTCTTCCGACAACTTTGGGAATAATGTCTTTGGCGGCGGCCTGACTGGCCGCCTCGATCACAAGATCGCAGTGATACAATTCCTGATCGATCGAACGGACGGCCTCCGCTTTATTGAGTTTCCCCGCCAATGCTTCCGCGGCCACTCCGCTCATATCGGTAAGATAAATTCTTTTCACTTCAGCCATACCGTCGGCGGCCACCGCAAATTCACTGCCGATGGCCCCGCAGCCTATTATCGCTATGCGCATGAGCTTAATTACATCATGCACGTATAAAAAATGTTTATCGTCGCTGTGCTGTTTTATCGGCGAAATGAAAATTAAGGAGCATTGTGTTCCTTACACGATGCGATACGAGCTGCTTGAACATACGGCCGACATATTGGTCAGGTGTACGGGGAACACGATCGAAGAGTGTTTCGAAAGTGCGGCATACGCATTATTCGATCAGATGGTCGATATAAGCAAAATTGAAAAGAAAGAAAAACATTCTTTTGTAATTGAAGCGGACGACATCGAAGGAAGATTATTTTCGTTCCTTTCAGAACTTTTATTCCTGTTGGATGCGGAATCTCTTGTTCTGTCAGAGTTTAAAATCAAATTCGACGGGTCCAAGGTGATATGTGATGCATACGGTGAAACATTGGATGTATCGAAACACAGACCAAAGACGGAGATAAAAGCAATAACGTATCACATGATGCGCATAGACGAAAATAAACCATCTGTAACAGTGCTTTTCGATGTGTAGAAATACTCATATCGCATAAAGGAACAACATGCTGAGATTGGGTTGGTTCTCCTCAGGCAGAGGCCCGGGTTCCAGGGACCTGCTGAGAACGGTCACGGAGGAAAAGAATTCCGGAACGTTGGACGTGAACATAGAATTCGTTTTTTGCAATTGGGACAATACGGAAGAACCTAACACGAGAAAGGAGCAAAGAGAACAGTTCTTCGGTATGATCGAAGGATACGAAATACCATTAGTTGCACTATCATGGAAATCATTCCGTCCGGACCTTTGGGAAAAGGATCAAACCGCATGGAGGAACGAATACGGAAAAGAGATGAGATCACGCCTTTCAAAATATGATTTCGATATAGGGATACTTGCAGGTTATATGTTATGGGTGGACGATGAAACGTGTGAGACGTACGATCTCATAAATCTCCATCCGGCGCTTCCCACGGGCCCGAAGGGCACGTGGCAGGAGGTCATTTGGGATCTTATCGAAAAGAATGCAACAGAACACGGAATAATGATCCATTTATGCACAAAGGAATGGGACAGAGGTTCTGCACTTACGTACTGCGGTTTTCCGATACGCGGTGAAGGATACGATGAATTGTGGAATAACATGCACGAGAAACTTAAAACAAAGACGATAGCGGAGATCAAAGCGGAAGAAGGAGAAAAGGAACCGTTATTCGCAATGATAAGGAAGAACGGCGCAAAGCGGGAACTTCCTTTGATCGTATCCACAATAAGACAATTCGCCGACGGAAAATTAAAGATGAAGGATCAGAAAGCATATTGTAACGGAACGTTACTCAACGGACCGTTCGACCTTTCCATAGATGTCAACAACTCAATGAACGGTGAATGAGGATGGAATACAATCACATGGAGGACCTCGGTTTCACCGAGGACAAGCAATTACTGTGCACGGTACAGGGTGTTCTCTGTTCAGCGAACTCCATGAAGAGAATGTGCGACCGCTTCATACGGAACGGCGGTAAATTGTATGACATTCTCATAGCATACGACGATATAACGAAATTAGATATGGGGCAGGATGACGGGAGATCGGGTGATGCGGCGAAGGCGCTCGTTCCGATGCTCAAGGCATCCGGCGTAACTGACAGTTCCGTTTACGAGTATTTTGTGAACGATATGAGCTTAATGCCCAACGCGGGAATAATTCACTATCTGAACGGATTGATGACAACGCAGTTAATGTCGGAAGCGTATGAACATCATTCTGTTGCGTTATGTGAACACATAGACCTTCCGACGGATGCGATACGCTGTACGGAGATAGCATTTGACGAACTCGATATGAGCAGACAGGACGGCAAAAGATTCAGAGATTTTATTACGAATATTCAGAAGATGGACGTTCCGAAGGTAACATCCGACGGCAATATGCGATATCTGGACCGCAAGGACCAGGCGATACTCGATACGATAGACGAGATCATGGAGAAGATAGAAGGTACTGACATCTTCTATCAGTTAGAGGAAGTGAAACCGCTCGGCGGTAATGAGAAAGCGTTCACCGTAATGGATATCAGAAGTATGACAAATGTGGAATTAGATAACACCATCTACATCGGCACGAACGGAACAGATCAGCAGGCGATGGATATGATACGCGATAACGACGGTCTTTCGATATCGTTCAACGGCAACAGATACGCCGCAGGCGCATCGAACGTTGCGGTGATGTCCCCCGATCCGATAGTTGCCGCGGTACTCGCAGCTGAATTCTACACAGAAGGGATGGAAGGGGTGCTTTCGATGATAGAATCGTGGGATCCCGTGAAACTCGCGTCTCGCGAATGTTCCGACAGACATTTAATGAACACATTGCTGAAAGCGTTCCCTTCGAAATTGCCTGAGGTCATAGCAGTGGATAACGATAACGTAGATGATGTAGTAAGAGAAAGCGAAAGGTTCAGGCGCAAGCTTACGATATGATCTTCATACCGGCACCGTCGATGCGTTTGGAATAAGCTGCAAATTGCAGTGATTTACAAACGGATGGTCTCTTCAATCAATAAGACCGGCCATCAGAATTTTTTGATAGTGCTCACGCCGGGATTTGAACTCGGGTGTCCGCCTCGAAAGGGCGGAATGATCGGCCGCTGCACTGCGAGGTTGGCGACTATTGAATTTCTTCGTGTATATGCACTTCGGATAATCAGATCCGAACCATTCTCCTCAAAGGTCCAAACTGTTCTCGTCCAGAAGGAATTGTTTCAGACCGACCGTTATGATGCCGTTGTCATCCGTCCACGGGCGTATATCATCTCCGACGACCAGAACCTTCCTGAATGAATCCTTCACTTTGAGGAACGGCCTCAGTTCCTGTTCGCGCTTCTTTTCTTCCGGCATCGCGTATGCGCACTGAATATAGTGCCTGGAATCGCCTTTATTGACGATAAAATCGATCTCCAGCTGCTTGTATTCGGACACTCCGTCCTCCATGACCCTGGATTCTACGATCCCGACATCCACGGAATATCCTCTGGACCTGAGTTCATTGTAGATTATGTTCTCCATTATATGCGTCGGTTCCTGTTGTCTGAAATTCAGTCTTGCGTTCCTCAGACCGACGTCGGCGGCGTAATACTTATAAGGCGAATCCAGATATTTTCTTCCCTTTACATCATATCTCTCCGCTCTCTCGAATAAGAAAGAATCTTCCAGATGTTCAAGATAATTGACCACGGTCTCGTCGGAGATCGATCCGTGACCCGACGAACGCAATGTGTTATACAATCTTGTAGGATTCGTGAGCGACCCCACTGACGAACACAACACGTTGATGATCGATCCCAGCTCGTTCGTCAATTTTATCTTCTTCCTTTCAACGATGTCTTTGATATAGACCTTTTTGAACAGATTCCTGAGATATGCGATCCTCTCCTCATCATCCTCTTTCGTCAGCAATTCGGGCATGCCGCCGAACGTCATGTATCGTTTCCAAACATCTGTATCATTTTCCGAGAAGACCGTCCTGAACTCGGAGAAAGACAGAGGGTACACCCTGACCTCGTCCCCCCTGCCTCTGAATTCCGTCAGAATATCAGTGCTCAGGAACTTGGAGTTGCTGCCGGTGACATATGTATCCAGATTGGGCCTGTGTCTGAATCCGTTGATGACGTCTTCGAATCCTTTCACGTATTGGATCTCGTCAAGGAGAACGTAGTATTTTTTTGACCTGTCGCCGGTCAATTCGATCACTCGGGAATAGAGAACATCAGGGTCACGGAGATCCTCGTTCTCTTTGTCATCCAGGGCTATTGCGATGATGCGGTCAGGGTCAACACCTTCCGAAAGGAGATGATCCCTGAACAGTTTAAAGAGAAGGTATGATTTACCGCATCTTCTGATGCCGGTTATCACTTTGACAGAACCATTCCACTTCCTCCTTATGAGTTTTTTGAGATATCGGTCTCTTTTTATCTCCATGCTGGCACCACCAATACGTTTGGAATGAACTGCAAATTGCAGTGATTTACAAACAGATATTCAGATGCAGTTAATTAAAGGTTCGGTTTCTTTCACGATCTTCTGTTTATCTTTCGCAAATTATGCGGAGTTCGGATCTGACGCGAATAGAATAATGGTGTTCGCAGGCATTAGCGAGTCACTTAATTTTCATAAGCGTGCATCCGGGAAACAAACATCATATTATCGATGCTTGCCGGAGGAACAAAAAGATCACTACGACTCCCATGATCACCATTATTATCAGCACAATTGTCCATATCTTACTCTGTTCTTTGGCTTCTTTCGTCATTATGTGATCGGGATCGCTTTTTCCGAAAAGGTCCTTCAACAGAAAGATGACAGTGAACAACACGAAAAAGGATACCGCTATTGCCCCAGCGATGAACATTCCCTCGCGACCGCCGATAAGATATCCGGTTACGGCGATCACTAAAGCCGATGCCGCGATCACCCCTTCTATCTTATTAACGGTCCATTCGATGCTTCCACTCTCATCTGCTGTTATAGACAGTCTCGCTTAAAACAAAATCGACCGATCCGAAATTTTTAGTGCTCACGCCGGGATTTGAACCCGGGTGTCCGCCTCGAAAGGGCGGAATGATTGGCCGCTACACTACGTGAGCCTGAACAGCCCATAATGGAATTGGTTAATAATGGTTTCCTTTTCAAAACATTTTCAAAACATTTTCAAAACATTTTCCTTGCGAGGATAATATCTTTTCAAAACATTACGGGAACTGTTTGCGATAAAGGAAAGAAAAGTTATGTAAGAGGAGGCCGAAGCCTCCTCGTTTATTCTGTTCCGTTCTTGTTTCCGTTCTTCGAACTCGTTCTCAGTTCCGAGGATCACTTCCTGCCGAAGAGGAGGTACCACGCCGCTGCGCCTATCACGGCTATCGCCGCGACCGCGATCGAAATGATAACGATCATGCTCAGTCCTTCGGCTTCCTCGACCGTGAACGATATTTCGAAGTTCACCGATATACCGTTGGCGAGATTGACAATGGTTACCGTTGCGGTGTATTCACCGACAGCAAGACCATTCAAAGGCGTGACGTTGAAACTACCTGTACCGTCCACAGCTATGTTCGCTATGGTCGGATCAATAAAGAACGCATCATCATCGCCTGTGAGCGATAATGTCAGCCCTCCTGTCGGTTGGTTACCTGTGTTCGTTACCGTGACCTCGAAAGGCGTCAATCCTCCGTAACCGACGGTCTTGGAACCGAAGTCCTTGCTTGTCGGGTTAAGAGATATCGAATACTCAGGTTCCGCAGTAACTTCGAACGTCACACCGAACGTTTTCGATATTTCGTTGGCGGTATTGAAGACGGTCACCGTTGCGGTGTGCACACCGACCGCGAGACCCGTGTTCGGCCTGACGATGTTGAAATCAGCGATACCTCCTATAGCCATGTTCGGTATGGGCTCAGAAACAGTGAAACTCTCCGCACCGGTCCCTGATAATTCAATGGTCAGTTCTCCCGTCTCTCGGTTCCCGGTGTTGGTCACCCTGATCTCATGAGCCGCCGGTGCTGTTGCGTAACCGACGGTCATCGAACCGAAGTCCTTATTCGTGGCCGGATCGAGTTCTATCGAGTATTTATGGATCAACAACCGGACGATCGAAACATCGTCAGTGTATTCCATGTAGTCGCCATTTTCATCGTACTCTTCGGGTTCAAACGTAATATATGTACTATCGTCCTCCCATAAGACAATGAATTCGCCGATACCGACAGTAAGCTTACCTTTTATCGTGATAGTCACGCCGTCCCCATTCTCCCAGACGCCGGAATCGATGCCGCGTCCTTTGTCGACGGTGACGTTACCATCGACGATAACAACGGAATCTCCCCATGCAGAGATGCCGAAACCGTTGATGACATTGATGTTGCCTCCGACGGTGACTTTTACTTTTGCCCCATCGGCCGTAGAGATGCCGAAGCTCCACTCCTCGTCACAGTCGCCTGCGGAAATGTTACCGTCCACAGTGACAATAGCGTTGTTGTTCGCACTTACTCCCGTGCCTTCAAAACCGACGGTAATGTCGCCTCTGACGATGACTTCTGAATTATCATTCGCAAGCACACCTAAACCGCAGTCGCCGACGGTGATGCTGCCTTCGACAGTGACCTTACCGCCGTCTGCCCATACACCGTGGCTTTCTACGATATCATCACCTGCACTGACCTCGATGTCTTTTTCAACCGTGACGTCAGCCGAACCGGTGCTGAATACTCCTATGCCGTCGCCGTTGATCTTGATCTTGCCGGTGACGACAATCTCAGCGCCACCTCCCGCCTGAATACCGTGGCTGCCATATTCATCATCGGTAATGCTGCCGCTGACAGTTATGTTGCCGTCAACAGTGACCTTACCGCCGTTCGCCTGTACGCCGTAACCGTCGCCGCCGACAATGATATTACCGGTGACTTCGACCACAGCCACATCAATTGCAAACACGCCGCAACTGCCGTCGCCGCCGACAATGTTGCCTGTAATGACAACAGAAGCGCCATCATTTGCTGCTATGCCCACAGTGCCGTCGCCGACGGTTATGTTGCCGTTAATTGTGACCGTGTCCTCGTCGCTCTCGCCTATATAGCTTGCATACACAGCAGTGCTGATGTCATCGACCTCGATGTCAGCGGTTATGTCAGCGTAAGCATCTTCAACAAACAGCCCGAGAAGTTCGTCGCCGACGACCTTGATCGTGCCGCCGCCGGTGATCGTGAGGATACCGCCGTTGATCACTTCTATCGCGTTAGATAATGCCGCGAGTCCAGTGAATGTCAGCGTATTGCCATCGAGATCTATCGTCAACTCGATACCATCCACGACCAGAGTTCCGTTGCTTGTGGCGTTACCATAAAGCCTTATCACGCCGTCCTCTGTCTCATTGAGATAAGAATTTATTGATCCATCGGGTGCTATTGAGTAGTCACCGCCCAAATACGCATCTTCATCCGCCGGTGACGAAACGTCATCCGCGGCTATTATCGCAAATGCAGCTACAATGAACACTGCTGCAAGTGCGACCGAGATCAGGGTGCGTCCCCCCAACCCCTTTTGGTTGTTCTTTTTGCTCATAAATATCACCGCCAAAGCATGATCAAATGCATCATTGGGATCGGACGGTTAATCGTCGTGGACCTATAAAAGATAGGAAGCCGAAGGCTTCGGACCGTAAAAGGAATAAGTCGGATCTTGCGACCGGATCGATCAGTTCGGATCGGCTTTGCCGTTTCACAGGAACGGAAGTTTTGCAACGATCGCCTTCGCCGCTCTGCCGCGCACGTCTATCTCGAGCTCGGTTCCTATTGCAGATAACGCGATCGGAACGTAACCCATTGCTATTCCGATCTTCAGTATAGGGGACATTGTTCCTGACGTTACAGTTCCGACCTTCTCTCCGTTCTTCAGTATCGCATAACCGTGTCTCGGGATGTTCCTGCTGTCCGTGGTCATTGCCACCAAAACATCATAGTTACCGCTTTTCTTCTGTTCTTCGTTTGCTTCACGTCCCGCGAAGTCGTGATCGAATTTGATCACCCACGGCGGACCCGTTTGTACGGATGTCTGAGAACCGTCGAAATCCGTTCCCGAGAGGAGCATTCCCTTTTCCAGTCTCAGAGTATCTCTGCACCCTAATCCCGTAAGTGTGAGTTCATTTCCTCCGGCTTTCACTAAGGCATCCCAAAGTGTATTTGCTCCTTTCTCTTCTACGAGGATCTCAAAACCATCCTCTCCGGTGTATCCGGTGCGTGCGAACACGCACACCGTTCCTTTCTTTTCGATCGTCATGAGATCGGAAAGGAAGCTGCATTCTTCGCCGCCTATCGAAACGGCTGCGAAGTTGAATCTTTTTATTTCCGTTACGTTGTCTTTTGTTATTCTCTGCGCTATCTCCACGGCCTTCGGTCCCTGTATAGCCAGACATGCTATTTTCGAAGATACGTCAATGATCTCCGCGTTCACTTTCATTTTATCTTTGAGACGATTCAGCCACGTAAGAACGATGTCCTTTGTAGATGCATTCGGTACCAGGAGGAAACCGTCAACTCCCAGATTGTAAACTATCGTATCATCAATTATCGTACCGTCGTCGTTCAGAATGTGTGAATAAATTCCTTTACCGGGAACGGCGAGATCTATGTTATTCGTAAGCGCTTTTCTCAGGAACTCTTTCGCTTCGGTCCCCCGTATTATCAGGTCGCCCATGTGCGACACGTCGAACAATCCTGCAGACGTTCTCACGGCATTGTGTTCTTCAATTATGCCCGTATATTGAATGGGCATCTCCCATCCCGCGAACGGTACCATCTTCGCTCCCGAGTTTACGTGCTCAGAGAAGAACGCAGTTCTTTTGAGATCCATGTACTCACATCTCCTTCAAAGTATTTTTTCGTTGTTAAATCGTCACATCAACCGCTTCGGTATCTTTTGGTGTCTCCACAGGTCCTCTGCTGTCTCGCGGTCGCGTATCACTTCGGCTTCGCCGTTGTGTATGAGCACTTCAGCACACTTCGGTCTTGAGTTGTATGTGCTGCTCATTGCGAAGGCGTACGCACCGCTGTTGTATACTGCGATAACATCTCCCTCATCGGGTGCAGGGAGTGCTCTGTCCTTTGCAATGTATTTTTTATATTCACAGATCCGTCATACGATATCGTATTTTCCGACACCTGCTTTGTTGAATTTGTTGGCTATCGCAACGTGGTGATACGAATCATAGAATGCAGGTCTTATCAGAGTGTTGAAACCCGCATCCACGCATACGTAGTTTTTCACATCAGTGTGTTTCACGTCAACGCATTTTGTCAATAACAAAGTAGAATC
>Ga0123353_10001984_pt1 | contig 25272 bp, 17 predicted proteins | sample TergutLab28metaG_3_FD_92763 | JGI IMG/M metagenome (GOLD analysis project Ga0123353, IMG submission 92763) | Labiotermes labralis P3 segment gut microbial communities from Petit-Saut dam, French Guiana - Lab288 P3 | ecosystem: Host-associated > Arthropoda: Insects > Digestive system > Gut ...
CCGCCCCCTGCCGCCCCCTGCCGCCCCCCTCCGCTCCTAACTCGTAACATCTCTTAATTCTTAATTCTCCATTTCTCCTTTTCTCCATTTCTCCTTTTCTCCATTTCTCCTTTCCCCTTTTCCCTTCTCAATTCTCCCCTTCTCCATTTCTCCATTTCTCCTTTTCTCCTTTTCTCCATTTCCCTTTCCCCTTCTCCCTTCTCCCTTCTCCATTTCTCCCTTCTCCATTTCCCCATTCTCCCTTTCTCCTTTCCCCTTTTCCATTCTCAATTCTCAATTTCTCCCTTTCTCCCTTTTCCTTTTCTCCTTCCCCCTTCCCCCTTAACCCTTAACCCTTCTCCCTTCTCCTATGAAACCCTTCCCCCTCCTCGCCACCCTCTGTTTGGCCGCCTGCTGCCCAACCCTTGAGCAGCAAATAAATCAAGCCAACCAAGCCATGAAAAACTTGATCCATGATCTTAACGCAGTAGGCCTCTCTGTGGCTGTGGTCATGGATAATCAGATTGTTTATACCGGCGCCTTTGGTGCAAAAAACATGGCTGACAACACCCAAATCACCACAGACGACCTCTTTAGAATTGCTTCGATTTCCAAATCGTTTACCGCCACCGCCATCATGCAACTCCATGAGCAGGGCAAGTTTGACTTAGACGAAGACGTAAGTCCCTCGCTTGGAATACCGGTACTCAATCCCAACTACCCCGATATCCCCATCACCTATCGAATGCTCCTTTCCCACACCTCAAGCCTTAACGACACCACCGGCTACTTCTCCTACGATGTAATCAACCCCCAAAAAACCAAAGAGGTTTGGCGTGCCTACAACCAATATGCCCCGGGTACCCAATATGAATATTGCAACCTTGCCTATAATATTTTGGGCGGATTGGTTGAAATCCACTCCGGAGTGCGTTTCGATCTCTATATAAAAGAGCACATAATCGATCCCCTTGGACTCTACGCCGGCTTTAATGTGGATGCATTAGATCGTGCCCGATTTGTCACCATCTATGACTGTAACGATGGGAACGTTACCGAATCTCCTGACGCCTACCGAAGCCGTGCAACCGAAATTTCTTCCTACAAAATGGGTGTCACCACCCCCATCTTCTCTCCCACCGGCGGAATGAAGATAGCCCCCAAAGATTTAGCCAAACATGCTCTGGTACAGATTAATCAGGGTACGTGGAATGGGGTGCAAATCTTAACCCCCGAAAGCGTAGCGGCGATGCAAACCCCCTATACTTTTCCGGACGGCAGGGTAGGGGAGTACGGTTTTGCCATTGCAACCACTGAGAAACTCATTGAAAGTGAGATGTTAAAAGGACACACCGGTTCTGCATACGGGCTGTACAGCGCCATGTTCTTCAGCCCCGAAAAGAAGTTTGGATTTGTGATGATGACCAACGGCTATCCCGCAGAACGGGCGGAAAACGGCTTCCTTACGATTCAATCCCAAGTGATTAATACCCTATACAACATATTTATCAAATCCTCCCCTGAAAACCACAAAAGCCGTTAACCTCAATCTGTTACCCAATCCCTACTAACCTGTAATCCATTGAGTCACAAAAAAGTAATCATCATCACCTACTACTGGCCTCCTTCAGGAGGATCAGGGGTGCAACGCTGGCTCAAAATGGCCAAATACCTCCCCCAATTCGGTTGGGAACCTGTGGTTTTTACCCCCGAAAATCCGGAGTTGATGGCGCGAGACGAAGCGTTGCTCCATGAGGTCTCTCCCAACCTTAAAGTATGGAAACTTCCTATTTTTGAGCCGTATAATCTCTATAAAATATTTACCGGAAAACGGGGAGAGACAGTCAAACCGGGCTACATCTCCGACTACACCGACAACACCGGCAACATCCACAACATCCACAACATCCACAACATCCACAACACCCGCAACACCCGCAACACCCGCAACACCCACTCCCCCCCTGACCCAACCCCAAAACAGCAGGGCGGCCGAAAGGAGAGTCGCCAGCCGTGGAAAGAGCGCCTCTCTCTCTTTATTCGCGGCAACTTTTTCTTCCCAGATCCACGCTGCTTCTGGCGCCGTCCCTCCGTGCGCTATTTGGTCAAACGACTTAAAGAAGAGCCTGTTGATTGCATCATCACCACCGGCCCCCCACACTCAATGCATCTGATTGGCAAAGACTTGCATCGAAAAACAGGCATCCCTTGGATGGCCGACTTTCGGGACCCCTGGACCGGTTTCTACTACTTTAAACACCTAAAAATGCTTCCCTTTACTGTAAAGCGCCATAAAAGAGCAGAACAGGCGGTAGTGAGTGAGGCGGATATCGTTACGGTGGTCTCCCCGCAAATGAGACGTGAGTTCTTACCCCTGAACCCCAAGAAGGTAGAAGTTATCCCAAACGGGTATGACGAATCCGATTTTGCTGTTGAGGCCAAGCGCTTTGACGGTAAGTTTACCATTACCCATACCGGCCTCTTTACCCGAGACGCCAACCCCGACCGACTTTGGCAAGCATTAGCAGAGATTGTTGCTGAAAACGAGGCTTTTGCCCAAGCGTTGAACATTGTGTTGGTGGGTCAAACCGACAACGCCATCAAACGCTCCGTAGAGGAAGCCGGCCTGCTCCCATTTTGCCGATTTGTACCATACGTTCCACATTTAGAAGCAGTAGCCTATCAAAAAGGCGCAAATCTATTGCTCCTTACCCTCAAAAAAGAGCCTGAATCCAAAGGCATCATCACCGGAAAATTATTTGAATATTTGGCGGCCGGAAAGCCCATTTTAGCGATTGGCCCCGTTGAGGGCGATCTGTCGGAGATTCTCACCGAATGTAATGGGGGTACAATGCACGAATTCGAAGATTTTGAAGGAATTAAGCGTACCATCCTGTTATATTTTCGCTCCTTTGGCTGCGATAAGGAGTGGGAAGACTCCCGCCCCCAAGCCATCGCCGCCTACAGCCGCCAAAACCTCTGCGGAAGGGTGTCGGAGTCGCTCAACCAATTATTTCTGAAGTAGGGAGTGTCGGAGTTGCTCAACCGATTATTTCTGAAGTAAGGGGTGTCGGAGTTGCTCAACCAATTATTTCTGAAGTAAGGGGTGTCGGAGTTGCTCTACCGATTATTTCTGAAGTAAGGGGTGTCGGAACTTTTTTTGTTGGTGTAACTCATTTGTATAACTTTGTCGAGAGAAAAATATTAATAAAATGCAACATACCATTGACAGTTTACGCTTTAATAACCTGTTTGAAAAAACAAGGGCGATGAGCAGTATATACGAAATTATGATGAGCGATTTTCTTGATTCACCGGCAAGTCAATGGCTTGATGAATCAGGGACGACTGTTTCAGTATCATTTGGCCTATTCAACGAACACGTAAAGAAGTTGGCGCTTTATCTGTCAAAAAGGGTAGGAGAAGACCAAAAGGGGTGTTTTGTTGCTCTTTCCATGGATAATTCGCACCTGTGGCAGGTATGTTTTTGGGCATTGCTCATGGCGGGTTATAAACCGGCGCTTATTGATGTGAACTACAGAGAAGAAGAGATAGACCGCATTGTCGAAAGTGCCGAGGTACAGGCTATTTTAAGCAAGGAGTTGCCCGAACTGAAAAGCAAAATTCTGCACATTTCCACAGAAGAGTTGAGGGAAGAGATCAATTCAGTGGGCGATTACGCGGAACTTGCGCCGCAGCGGGAAGATCATGCGGAAGATACGCCGCAGCGGGAAGATCATGCGGAAGATACGCCGCAGTGGGAAGAACGTGCGGTATTTACACCTCAATGGGCAGATCGTCTTGCCCTGTGTACGTCCGGAACAACCGATGCTGCCAAAGTGTTTGTTTTTGACGGCGCTGCCATCATAGCACAGATTGAAGGTTTTTACCAAGCATACCTCAAGGAGCCGCGTATCGCTTCGGCGCCCACTCCTGTTAAGTTGCTGGCGTTTTTACCGATGCATCATGTCCTTGGGTTTATCACATTGTGCATTACCTACCCGATGTTGAATAAAACCATTGTTTTTCTAAAAGACCGTTCTCCGTTATCCATACAGGATGCCTGCCAAAAGATTGGCGTAACTCATCTGATTTCGGTTCCCTTACTTATCAACAACCTCAAAAACGGAGTCTTGCGAAAAATACGCAACGAAGAACCCAAAAAAGAGAAAATGCTCAACCTCCTGTTAAAAACGAGCCTCTTCATTCAGAAGATGGCGCCCAAAGCAGGGGATGTTTTTGTCAGAAAATATGTTACAAAGTCAGTTATTCGAAAGTTATTTGGCGACACGCTTAACTGGACTTGTGTCGGTGGAACGTATGTCCCTGTTGATTCTCTGAAATTTATGAATGGTCTGGGGTATGTTTCCACCATTGGGTACGGAATGACGGAATGTGGAATTATTGCATTTGAGCCGGGGACGGTTTTCAAACGGAGGATTAATGGCACAACCGGCCCTCTGATGTATGGTTTTAACAGTAAGATTGTGGATACTTCCGGTACGGCAACGGAGATTGGGGAACTTCTCGTGAAGGCGCCCTCCATGCACATCGGGCGTATGCTGAAAGGCAAGATGATCCCTGCCAATGTTGACGAGGAGGGCTGGCTGCATACCGGCGATATTGCGCGTTTTGATAAAGGCTCGCTCATTATTGAAGGTCGTCTAAAAGAGATGATCATCACCGAATCGGGAGAAAATATCTACCCCGATGAGCTTGAAAGTAAATTTGACGATCTTATGAGTGTAGCGAAACGATACTGCATACTCGGGTTAAACAACAAAGGGAGTGATGAGATTGCCCTCGTTGTTGAAGTTCAGGAAGATGCAAACAATGCACAGGGACTTGCAGAGATTTCACATAAAGTGGGCGCCGTGATTGCAACGCTTCCGGTGATGAAACGCATCAAACATTTGTATGCGACCAATGAACCCATGCCTCTTGCCAACGGCATAAAAGTACGACGCCAAAAACTGAAAGAACAGATTGAAAATCAGGCATCGTTATTTACAAAACTCCAAATAACCGTCAACCCTTCAGATTCAATTTTACTTGAAAATAGCAGCGTGGTTCCAAAAGAACTGCCGAATGACGACCTTTTTTTCCGGATTCGGGAAGAGGTAATAAAGTGCGTTGCAGAGACATTAAACACAACCCCCGAAAAAATAGGTGCTGATATGGGTTTTATTGATGACCTTGGAGGCGACAGTTTGCACAGCCTTGGCGTGTTCTCAAGGGTCGAAACTCGGTTCGGAATAATGCTTGATGGTGAAGCCTTTTTTAAATGCGTGACCGCCAATGACCTCAGCCTTCTGTTATACGAAAAACTCAAAGGCACATCTTTTTTGTTTTAAGTATATTTTTTTATTATCTTTGTCCTCTATTTTTAAAGTGTGTGTACTATGATAAAGGAGAGTTTGATACGTTTTGATTGGGCAGCCAAGAGGTTACTGCGCCAAAAAGCAAATTTTGTAGTGTTGGAGGGATTTTTGTCCACCTTGCTCAATGAAAAGATTAAAATTGTTCGGATGCTTGAAAGCGAGGCGAATAAAGAGAATCCCAACGACAAGTTTAACCGTGTGGATATGCTTGCCGAGAACAGCCGTGGGGAGTTGGTCATTATCGAAGTTCAAAACAACCGAGAACTTGACTATTTTCACAGAATTTTATACGGCACCTCCAAAGCCATTACGGAGTATATTGTAGAAGGAGAACTGTTTCGTAAGGTGAGGAAGATATTTTCGATTAGCATTGTTTACTTTGATTTAGGACAGGGGAATGATTATGTATATCATGGCCGCACAGAGTTTAAAGGGATGCATTGCAACGACGTTCTCCGCTTGTCTGCCAGCCAGCAAAAGCAGTTTATGTATCAGGAAGTAGGCGACCTGTTTCCCGAATACTATATTCTTCGCGTAGAAGAGTTTAATCAAAAGGCGGTTACACAGTTGGATGAGTGGATATCTTTCCTCAAGACGAACAAAATTCCGGAAAATGCTACGGCACCGGGTTTAGCAGAGGCTCGTGAGCGTCTCAAAAGAGATAAGATGAGCAAGGATGAACTTCGTGCATACGAAACCCATCTTGAAGCGCTCAGATACCAAAAGAGTGTGATAAGTACCGGATTAATAGAGGGGCGTGAAGAGGGGCTTAAAGAGGGATTTCAAGAGGGGCGTGAAAAGGGGCTTCAAGAGGGGCTTCAAGAAGGCCTTCAAGAAGGACTGAAGGAGGGGCGTGAAGAGGGGCTTCAAGAAGGACTGAAGGAGGGCTTGGAGAGAGGCGAGGCCATTGGTGAAGAGAAGAAAGCACTGAACATTGCCCTGAAAATGCTTCAAAACGGAGTGCCCATTGAGGGGATTTGCGAATATACCGGTTTATCTTATCAACAGGTCGAAGCACTGAAAGTTTCTCCAAGACAGCCCTTATGAATAATGTAAAGAGGTTTATTCCCTATATTTGCGCCATTGCGCTCTTTGTGGCGCTGGCATATACTTACGCACCGGAGGTGCTTAAAGGCAAGGTAGTCAATCAATCCGATATCGCTTCGTGGCATGGGATGTCGCACGAAATCACCTCTTACAATGAGGCGCATCCCAACGAAGATCCCACCCTCTGGACCAATTCCATGTTCTCCGGTATGCCCGCCTTTACCATTTCGGTGATCTATAAGGGCGACTTTACCAAATACCTCTATAAGTTGCTTTTTTTGGGGCAACGACCTCCAAGTTATCTAATTATCAGCCTTATTGGTGGATTTTTGCTTTTGCTGGCTTTTGGAGTAAACCCTTGGCTTGCCATTGCGGGGGCGATTGGAATCACCTTTTGCTCCTACAACTTTCAGATTATACAGGTAGGGCACAACACCAAGATGGAGGCGATTGCCTTTATGCCCTGGGTGTTGGCAGCAGTGGCATACACCTATCGCAAGCACGCGCTGTTGGGTGCCGGGCTTTTTGCGCTGGCGTTGAGTTTTCAGGTGAAGTCCAACCATCCCCAGATTACCTACTATTTGGGCATGATGGTGCTCTTTTTTGTGGCTGCGGAGTGTTATACTGCCATCAAAGAGAGGAAGTTGAAACGATTTATGCTCACTTCGTGTTTGGTACTCGCGGGAGGATTGCTGGGGATTGCCGCCAACATCAACCACTTGTGGCCTATGCAGGAATATACCAAATACTCGATGCGAGGCGGGTCTGAACTCTCAGGAGAAGAAGAGAATGCAGGAAAGAAGGGGTTGAAACTCGACTACGCCACACAGTGGAGCTATAGTCCGGGAGAGACGTTCAATCTCCTGATTCCCAATTTTAAGGGCGGCGCTTCGGGTGGGGATGCATTCGGTAAAAATTCTGAGACGGTTCAATGGCTCAAATCGCAGGGTCACCCGGGTGCTGAACAAACCGCACGGTCGTTGCCCGCCTACTGGGGTGCACAACCCTTTACCGCCGGCCCTATGTATATGGGTGCGGTGATTATCTTCCTTTTTGTGTTGGGGCTCTTTCTCACGCGGGGAACGCTACGATGGTGGGTGATAGCGCTGGGAATCATTACACTCCTGCTCTCATGGGGTGGGAATGCGATGTGGTTTACACGCTTCTTTTCGGAATATATACCTCTGTACAATAAGTTCCGCACGGTTTCGATGATTCTCGTAATCTTTCAAGTGCTCTTCCCCTTACTCGGAATGATAGCCGTACAGCAACTCCTTGACCCGAGACCTGCAACCCGCAACCCACAGCCCGCGACCAGCAATCCTCAACCCGCAACCCGCAACCCACAACCCGCAACCCGCAACCCACAGCCCGCGACTAGCAATCCTCAACCCGCGACCGGCGCCCCGCCATTTACGCCCCGCAACTTACGCCCCGCCACTTGCGACCGGCAATCTGAGCCCCGCAGCTTACAACCTGCAACCCGCGACCCGCGGACTTCAGACCCCGGATTCTTTCGACCCCTCTATTGGGCAGGCGGCCTTACCGCAGGCTTTTGCCTCCTGATGGCGTTGATGCCTTCTTTGTCAGGCTCATTTTTAAGTGGTTACGAGAGCAACATGGGGATTCCCAATGAGATGTTGTCCGCAATTCAAGCCGACCGGCAACACTTTCTGAGCGCAGACGCTTTTCGCTCGTTCTGTTTCATTGTATTGGCTTTCGGCGCATTATGGTTTGGCATAAAAAAGAAAATGAAGCGCGAATGGGTTTTTGCCTGTCTGGGGCTATTGATATTGGTTGATATGTGGCCAATCGGAAAGCGCTACCTCAACAACGACCACTTTGTTCGTCAGCGGGAGTTCCGGCAACAGTTTGACAAACGCCCTGTGGACGAAATGATTCTGCAAGACCCCGACCTCTACTACCGCGTATTGGACCTCACCACCAACATCTTTAACGATGCCCATGTAAGTTACTGGCATAAAACGATCGGCGGTTACAGTCCCGCTAAACTGCAACGTTATCAGGAGATGATTGACCACTACATCTATTCAGAGGTGAGGACGATGGTCAACGAGATTTCAAAATGCGCCACTTGGGACGAGGCTGAAGAGGCAGTATCGCCCTTTCCTGTACTCAATATGCTCAATACAAGATATGTGGTGATTCAAGCCGATGGGATGCCTGTGGTCAATGGCGCTGCCTTTGGGAACGCTTGGTTTTGTTCCCACGTGGTTTGGGTCACTTCACCGGACGAAGAGATTGCCATGGTAGGCGCAGTCGATTTATCAAAGAGCGCCGTAATTCACGAATCGTATAAACATCTTTTTCAAGATATTAACGGGTTATTGTTTGATTCGGATGCTTCATTTAATTCCACCGGACCTGCCTTTGATACCGAAGCCACACTGCAACTCTCCAAATATGCCCCCAACGCCCTCGAGTTCACCTACTCAAGCGCATCGCCCCAATTGGCCGTGTTTAGCGATGTCTTCTATCCCAAAGGCTGGAGCGCGTGGATAGACAATATGCCCGTGGAGATTGCGCGGGCAAACTACATCTTGAGGGCGTTGCCTTTGCCCGAGGGTACACATACCATTCGCTTTATCTTTGCTCCTGAGTCTTTTACTAAAGGCGCCACCTATTCACGCATCAGTTCGGCGTTGCTGTTGCTTCTTATAGCGCTCGGCTTTTGTGCTCGAGGCAACATCTTTTCCATTCGCAGCAGCACCAATAGCGTTCAAAGCAACGCCAATGGCGTTCGCAGCAGCACCAATAGCGTTCAAAGCAACGCCAATGGCGTTCAAAGCAGCACCAATAGCGTTCAGAGCAACGCCAATGGCGCTCGAAGCAGCACCAATAGCGTTCAGAGCAACGCCAATGGCGCTCGAAGCAGCACCAATAGCCTCCGACGCAATCCATAACGGCCATGTACCTCCTCCTTTTAGGCCCAGCCCATCCTTACCGTGGCGGAATTGCCGCCTCTACCGAGCAGTTGGCAAGAACATTACAGCAGCAAGGGCACGAAGTGGAGATATGCACTTTTCGCCTTCAATATCCCTCGCTCCTCTTCCCAGGTAAGAGTCAGTACTCCGAATCCCCTCCACCGGACGGGTTAAAGATATATCGGGCGGTTCACTCCGTCAACCCCCTCAACTGGCCGGTTCAGGGACGTACCATCCGGAAAAAGGGCTACGACCGTATCATTGTGCGCTACTGGACGCCTTTCCTCGCGCCCGCCTTAGGCGCCGTCTGCCGTTATGCAAAATGCGCCAAACAGGGTAGCGTTCAAGTGACGGCATTGGTCGATAACCTCATCCCCCACGAGCGCCACTTTTGGGACCGTCCCCTTACCCGCTTCTTTGTGCGCTCCATTGACAACTTCGTTGCTATGTCACATCAGGTGCGGGAGGAGATCAAAGCGTTTTGCCCCGAAAAACCAATTCGCTACGCTCCCCATCCTGTCTATGACATCTATGGCGAAAAGATGAGCAGTGCGGAAGCCGCAGCGCAGTTGCAGTTAGACCCATCGCAGCGCTGGGCGCTCTTCTTTGGATTGGTTCGTCCCTACAAAGGACTTGATTGGTTGTTAGAGGCTTGGGCTATCCTCAAGGGTCGTGGAGAGACAGTCGGTAAAAAATTGCTGGTTGCCGGAGAGTTTTACGAAAACGAAGCGCGAACCCGTAACCTGATTACCCAATTCGGTTTAGAAGACGACATAGTAATCCACAACCGCTTCATTCCCGACCACCAAGTGGCTGCCTACTTCTCCTTGGCCGATGTGTCGGTGCAACCCTACAAAAGCGCAACGCAGAGCGGCATCACCCAAATCGCCTATCATTTTGAAACGCCTATGATTGTCACCGATGTAGGCGGGCTGGCAGAGATTGTTCCCCACGGCAAAGCGGGCTACGTAGTTGCGCCCAACCCCCATGCTGTTGCAGACGCCATTTTCCACTTCTATGCAGACGGCCCTCCAAATCGCTTTACTGAAAGCATCCGCGCCGAAAAACAGCGTTTCTCGTGGGAGGCATTGGCGCAAGCGGTGACGGGTATCGAAGGGTGCCTTTAAAAAAATTAAAATAACTTCAGAAGCCCCAGCGAGTTAAGAAATATTAGAGAGATGGCGATTGGCGCTACAAACTTTATCACAAACATGATGGTTCCAAAGATGGGCACGCGGTAAAGTCCCCCGCTGCTAAGTTCGTCTTTTACCACTTTTTTCTTGAGCACCCAACCGGTGAAGATCACAATCAACAAGCCGCCAAGCGGAAGTAAGATATTGGAGGAGAGGTAGTCAAACATATCAAAAAAACCCTTTCCAAAAATGGTGACGTCTTTCAAAACTCCTTGAGAAAGAGAACTTAAACTTCCAAAAATGGCTACAATGATAAATGTGATTACAACTGAGGTGCGGCGCGACAATTTTAATTCCTCTGTGGAGTAAGCCGTAACCACTTCGATAAGGGAGATGGATGATGTAACGGCTGCAATAAACAGACACACAAAGAAGACGAAGGCAAAGACGTCGCCTAAAGGGAGTTGTGCAAAGATACGGGGAAGGATAATAAAGACAAGGCCCGGCCCCTCGGAGGGAGAGATGTCAAAAGCAAAGACTGCGGGCATAATGGCGAGGCTGGCCAACAAGGCAAAGCCAAGATCAGCCAAACCGGCGCCGGTGCCCAATTTCATGATATTGTTCTCTTTCTTAACATACGAGGCGTAGGTAACCACGCATCCCATACCAAGGCTTAGCGAGAAGAACGCCTGTCCCATAGTAGCCAACAGACTTTCGCCCGTAATTCTGGAAAAATCGGGATTGAAAAGAAAAGCGACTCCTTTGGAAGCGCCGGGTAAACATAGCGACCATACAGCCAAAAAGATGGTCATCAGCAGAAGAACGGGCATTAGAATTTTGGCGTATTTTTCAATACCGTTTTTAATACCGGCCACCACAATCACCGCTGGGATGCCAAGGAAAAGGAGGTGCCAAAGGATGGGACGAAAAGAGGAGGTGACAAAATGTTCAAAGGTTTGTGACACAATGGCGGCGTCTGATGAAAGTTTGCCTGTAACGGACTGGAAAATATATTCGATTGTCCAGCCCCCCACTACACAGTAGAAAGAGAGGATTGAAATGGAAGCCGCTACGCTCAGAAGGCCGATACCCTTCCATCGGGTGCCCGGAGCCAACACTTTAAAGGCTCCGTACGCATTACTTTGTGCACGCCTACCGATGACAAACTCCGAAAACATAATGGGCAGGAGTATCGCCATAAATAGTAGATATACAATGATAAAGGCAGCGCCGCCATACGTTCCGACCATATAGGGGAAGCGCCAAAAATTGCCGAGGCCAACAGCTGACCCTGCAACAGCAACCAGAACTCCGAATTGGCTGCCAAAACTGTCTCTTGGTTTCATAGTTGTTTGATAAACAGAATAAAAGGTAAATTATTAATAGATTGTGAAAGGATCGATGTTGTAGTTGTGTTGCAGGAGGGTGCGGGCATAGACAACAAAGGAAAAAGGGTGGGGGAAGCTCGCTCCGTGTGGGTGGTCTTCGCGGGAAATCTCTTTCCATTGGCGCCAATCGATGGTTGGGAAAAAGGTATCCGCCTGTGGCGCAGGGGCTTTTACGTGGGTAATGTAGAGTCGGCCTGCCAAGGGGAGGGTCTGGCGATAGACCTCACCACCCCCGATGACAAAAATCTCGCGGTCAGGAGCAGGGCGCAGTGCACTGTCAGACGCAGGGCATAAGGCATTTTCAGGAGCGGAGTGCACTGTACTGCCAGGAGCAGGGCGCAGTGCACTGTCAGTCGCAGGGTGCGAGGTATTGTCAGGCGCGGAGTGCGATGCTAATGAGATGGCCTCGGGCAAAGACGCGGCAATTTCGATTCCGGGGACAGGGTCCAAATAGGTGTCGCTGAGGACAATGTTTCGGCGATTGGGCAGAGGACGCCCAATAGAGAGGAAGGTGTTGCGTCCCATCAAAACGGTATGTCCGGTGGTTACCCGCTTAAAATACCGCAGGTCTTCCGATATGTTCCAGAGCAGTTGTTGCCGGCATCCAATGGCGTTGTTGGGAGCGAGGGCGACTATTATTGAGAGCATGTATGAATGTACTTTTTTCGATTAAATTATTGATGGGGATATTAGATTGAATATGAGTGTTTTTATTGACCATCGACCATTGGCTTCTAAACGGCAATAGGCGCCTTGATAATTGGATCGGGATCATAATTTTCTAATGTAAAATCGTAATAGTCAAACGAAAAGATATCGGACCTTTGCGGATTGAGGCGCATGGTGGGCAGAGGTTTGGGATTTCGTTGTAACTGTGTTTTTACCTGATCAATATGGTTAACGTAGATGTGGGCGTCTCCAAAGGTGTGGATAAATTCGCCGGGTTGCAGGCCGCACACCTGCGCCAACATCAGGGTGAGGAGCGAATATGAGGCTATGTTAAAAGGTACGCCCAAAAAGAGGTCAGCGCTGCGCTGATAGAGTTGGCACGATAACTTTTGATTGGCCACATAGAACTGAAAGAGCACGTGACAGGGTGGAAGCGCCATATCATCCAACTCCCCCACATTCCAGGCACTCACAATATGGCGGCGCGAATCGGGCTGGCTCTTCAGGCTGCCGACCAATGCCGCAATCTGGTCAATCCCCCTTCCATCTGCCCCTTTCCATGATCGCCACTGGTGACCATAGACAGGCCCCAACGCCCCATTGCCATCCGCCCACTCATCCCAAATTGTGACCCCATGCCGGTTGAGCCACCCCACATTGGTATCGCCCTTTAAGAACCAAAGCAATTCATAAATGATTGACTTCAAATGTATTTTTTTGGTAGTGAGCAAAGGAAACCCCTCCGACAGATTCATCCGCATCTGATACCCAAAGATACTGATGGTGCCCGTTCCGGTACGGTCGCCCTTATATATCCCGTGGTTGAGGGTGTGTTGCAGCAAATCTAAATAGCAAGTCATGCAGCAAAGGTAGGGAAAAAAGAGAGACGAAGTATGCACCTATCTCAAAAAGTTGTAACTTGCGCCCTCAACCGATTCCCATAAACCCATAAACTATAAAACTACTAAACAATTAAACCAATATGTACAGAACCCACACCTGCAACGACCTCCGTATCACCCACCAAGGCTTGCACGTATCTCTATCCGGCTGGGTACAGCGCCTGCGAAAATTTGGTGGAATGACCTTTATTGACCTGCGCGACCGCTACGGAATTACCCAATTGGTGGTAGAAGAGAATGCGCCTACCGATCTGCGCCTGGCGGTTGACTCGCTCGGACGCGAATTTGTAATTCAGGCCAAAGGCGAAGTGGTAGAGCGCAGCAATAAGAACAGCAAGATGGCTACAGGCGATATAGAACTATCTCTGTCGGAGATCCGGATATTGAACCGCGCCCAAACGCCCCCCTTTACCATAGAAGACGAAACCGACGGCGGAGAGGAGATCAGGGCAATCTACCGTTATCTTGACCTCCGCCGCAATCCGTTGAAACGCGCCATTATGCTCCGGCACGTGATGGCGCAAGAGGTAAGGAACTACCTGTCGGGCCAGCACTTTCTCGAGATTGAGACTCCGGTACTCATCAAGTCCACCCCCGAAGGCGCCAGAGACTTTGTGGTGCCCTCCCGCATGAACCTTGGCCAGTTTTACGCCCTGCCCCAAAGTCCTCAAACCTTTAAACAGCTCCTCATGGTGGCAGGTTACGACCGGTACTTCCAAATTGTGCGTTGCTTCCGCGACGAAGACCTGCGCGCCGACCGTCAGCCCGAATTTACCCAAATCGACTGCGAGATGGCCTTTGTGGAGCGGGAAGACGTCCTCAACACCTTTGAAGGATTGGCCAAACACCTCTTCCAAAGTGTACTTTGCAACTATTTAGGGCACGAACCCCACCCCCGTTTCAGCCAACCGTTTCCTCGCCTGAGCTATGCCGACTCCATACGTTTCTACGGCACAGACAAACCCGACATCCGTTTTGAGATGAAGATTTGCGACCTCACCCCTCATGCCAAAGGACACGGCTTTGCCCTCTTTGACGCCGCCGACTATATTGGCGCCATAAACGCCAAGGGAGCAGGCGCTTACACACGCAAACAGTTAGACGAACTCACCGAATGGGTAAAACGCCCCCAAATTGGAGCCAAAGGGTTGGTCTATGCCCGCGTCACCTCCGAAGGAGTAAAGTCAAGTGTGGACAAATTCTACACTCCCGAACTTTTGCAACGGTGGGCTGACTGCGCAGGTGCTGTCGAAGGCGACCTCCTCCTCATCCTGTGCGGAGAAGAGCGAAAGACGCAGACCATGTTGGGCACCTTACGTATAGAAATGGGGAATCGTCTGGGATTAAGAAAGAAAGACGACTTTGCAGCCCTTTGGGTGTATGACTTTCCCCTCTTGGAATGGGACGAAGAAGCCCAACGCTTTCAAGCCATGCACCATCCCTTTACCTCGCCCAAACCCCAAGACCTCGATAAATTCTACAGCAACAAAAAAGAGGAGCTTGAGCAAGTGAGCGCCAACGCCTACGACTTTGTCCTCAATGGAGTAGAAATTGGCGGCGGCTCCATACGTATTCACGACTCTGCCGTACAGGAGCGTATGTTTGAAGTTCTTGGCTTCTCCCAAGCAGATGCCGACTATCGCTTTGGCTTTATCATCAATGCCTTTAAGTATGGCGCCCCCCCGCACGGCGGCATCGCCTTTGGCTTTGACCGCTGGTGCTCCGTCTTCGGCGGCTCAGAAAGCATCCGCGACTACATTGCCTTCCCCAAAAACAACTCAGGTCGCGACATGATGCTCGACGCCCCCTCCTACATTGACGATGTCCAAATGAAAGAGTTGGCATTGACGAGCACGGCAACCCCACGCAATGAAGCCAAAAATTAGGCAAGTTTTTTGTCACAATTGACAAGAATTAGGCAAGATTTTTGTCACAATTGACAAAAATTAGGCAAATTTTTTGCATGTTTATAAAAATATCTATCTTTGTGGCGTAAATATAAGATAGGTTATGATTAAACGAAAGTCGTATTTGGATCGGATTGACTTGGGATTTAAACACGTTCCCATTGTGGTGCTCATTGGAGCACGGCAGGTGGGTAAAACGTCGATTATGCGGCAATTCGAAAAGGGCAAGGAGACGCTCTTTTTAAACGGGCAAGATCCTGAGGTGGCGGCTCTCTTCCAGAAAAGGTCTGTGATTGAGCAATATCTTCGCTCCTACTTGAATCGCGATTTGAATGGTTTTTTGCTATTGGATGAGTTTCAGTTTATTGAAGGAATCTCCACCATTCTGAAGGTGCTTACTGACGACCATCCTCATTTAAAGGTGTTGTGCTCGGGCAGCTCTTCGCTTGATATTTTGCAAAAGGTAGAGGAGTCGTTGGCAGGCAGGGTAAGGGTGATAGAAGTTTTGTCACTCTCTTTTTCGGAGTATCTATTATTTAAGGATGAAAAATTGGCCTCTCTCTATCAGTCGTTTGATATAGACACCCCAAGTTCTGCGCTTACCATCCCCATTGAGCAGGTGTATATGGAATATTTGCTCTATGGCGGTTTGCCACGTGCGGCTTTAACAGAAAATGTTGAGGAAAAAACGGAAATCCTCAACGATATTTATATAACGTATCTACTTAGAGATGTGAGAAATTATGTCAAGAACGAACACGTTGTGGGGTTTAACAAAATGTTACGAATTTTAGCGTCTCAAATTGGGAATCTGGTAAATGTGAATGAACTTAGCCGAGAGAGTACCCTCCCATACAGATCATGTGAATCGTATCTGTTTCTCCTTGAACAAATGTATATCATTAAGTTGATAGAGCCTTATTTTACAAATAAGCGCAAGGTGATCAACAAGATGAAAAAAGTCTATTTTTGCGACTTGGGTTTGCGTAATATGATAGAAGGGAACTTTGACGGGATGGAGTTCCGTTCTGACAATGGAGCCATCTTTGAGAATGGCACAATGCTAGAATTGTGGAGGAACAAGGGCGTTGGCGGATCTTTGCACTTCTTTCGTACGCTTGACGGTACGGAAGTGGACTTTGTACTTATCCGATTATCAGGCAATACCGCAATCGAATGTAAGTTTAAAACGTGGGGGAAACCCATTAATCTGATTGGCTTCAACAACTTTTGCATAGAAGAGGGCATTGAGAAAAAATATGTGGTAAACAGAAACCTGAATACCGGATATGATTATAATGTGCGTTTTATACAGGGATTTCTATCTTCAAGGATCTAACAGATGTTAGCAATGAATTATGACTACGGCACCAAAATTTTTTCAACCGCCGACATCAAAGAGCTTGACCGGTTGACACTCCTGACCTATAACATCAGCGAAACAGAGTTGATTGCCCGCGCTGCCCAAGCCTTTTTTGACGCCATCTTCCAATTGTATCCCCCGCCACGGGAGGTGTTGCTCTTTTGCGGCCCCGGGAACAACGGAAACGACGGACGCGCATTAGCGCCCTTGTTGGCGGAAGCCGGCTATTACGTCACCCGCTACGACCTTGGCCCCGACGACGCCAAACCCCTGCCTGCCGTCTCTTCCACCTCGCCTACCGCTCCCTCCGCGTTACCCACCGTCTCCTCCGCTTTCCCCGCCGTCTCCTCTGCCGCTCACGCTTCCCCCCCTGTTGTCTATCGACAATCGGCGGAGAGACTTCTCATTGACGCCCTCTTTGGCGCCGGCCTCAACCGTCCGCTCGACGGTGTTGCCGAAGCTTGGGTGCGGTGGATGAACAGCGCCTCCGGCGTGCGCATCGCCCTCGACATTCCATCAGGTTGGCATGGCGAAGAGAACACTCCCTTTGAAAGCACTGCCATAGTACACGTAGAGGGCACTGCTAAAGTTTTAGAGGGTGCTTCCATAGTTTTAGAGGGCGCTGCAATAGTTCGTGCGCACCACACCCTGACGCTCGACTTCCCTAAACTCTCCTTTTTCTTTCCGGAGAGCGCCCCATATATATGTGAATGGCAAGTGGTTCCGCTTGGACTATCTCCTCAAGCCATTGCCGCTGTAGAGACCCCCTACCGAATGGTTTCTCCTGAAATGTTGTTCACTCTGATCAAACCATTGCCCAAATTTCTACACAAAGGAAGTGCCGGCAGGGTACGTTTGTTGGCCGGCTCGCCCGGAATGATGGGCGCCGCCGCCTTAGCCACAAAAGCCGCCTACCGCACCGGAGCCGGCTGGGTTGAAGTACTCACCCCCAAAACCGAAATGCAACTGCTCCAAATGATGATTCCCGAAGCAATTGTCCGAGAAATCAACGCTTTAAATGCCGCCGACTCATCAAAGACTTTTGCCGCAGGCTCGGGCACGGGTACTTCAATGGCTTTTGGCGCAGGTCCGGGCATGAGCACTTCAAATGAGGCCGTAGAGCACTTGAAAGACTTTCTATGCCAACTATCTAATGTCCACGATACCACGCCAAAAGCCATTACCCATAAAGAGCATCGGCAATCATCTAATGAACTTCCACTCCCTACCGACCATCGACTATCAGCAACTGGACTCCTTTCGCCTACCGACCATCGGCAATCATCTAATGGCCTCACTTTAGACGCGGACGCCCTAAACATTCTCTCGAACCATCCCCACTTGTGGCCCCTTGTCCCTCCAAACACAATCATCACACCCCACCTCGGAGAGTTTAAACGCCTTGCCGGAGCGTGGAAGAACGATTTTGAACGTTTGCAACTCCAACGCCATTTTGCCGCTCAACACCAAGTTATTGTGGTGTTAAAGGGCGCCCACACCTCCATCGCGCTCCCCAACGGTATGGCCTATTTTAACACTTCGGGCAACCCCGGCATGGCCACCGCCGGCAGCGGAGACGTCCTCACAGGCATATTGTTGGGCTTACTCGCCCAAGGCCTCCCTCCGGAGGAGAGCGCCATCTTAGGCGTTTACCTCCACGGCACTGCAGGAGACTTAGCCGCAGAGGCTCTTGGGCAACGTTCCGTAATGGCTTCGGACTTAGTAGATTATATTCATTCAGCATTTTTTTATCTTTCAAAATGCAACAAAACCGCTATTCGTGCATCTATACAGTAAAACCATAAAATCAAATTAGATGAAACGTATGAAAAAATCTATTATTGTATCCATGGCAAGCGTCTCCCTCTTTGCCATCGCGCTTCTTTTCGTTCCAAACGGATGTAACGACCGGATAAAAAGCACAGTATCCTACACCGTGAATGATCCGGTCTATGTCCCTTTTTTGGAGTTTCGTGCCACCAAAGCAGTGAATGCTCCTCAGGCGATGGTCAACCCCGGAAAGATTTGCCTCTACGGTAACTACCTTTTCGTTAACGAAATATCCAAAGGAATTCACGTTATAGATAACTCCAATCCCGCCGACCCCACCCCCGTTGCCTTTATCGAACTTTTGGGAAACATCGATATTACAGTGAGCAACAACATCCTCTATGCCGATAGTTTTATTGACTTAGTTTGTTTCGACATCTCCAACCCGGCGAAGCCCATAGAGAGCGGACGCGCCGAAGATGTCTTTCCCAATGTGCTTCCGGCCACCGGCAATGTGTATCCCATCAAAGAGGCTGACTTTACGAAAGGGGTGATTGTTGACTGGGAAGTTAAGACCATTACCGTAGAGGAGGAGTTTCGCTATTACTATCATTGTCCAAGTTGTAAGTTCTTAGAATTTGCTGATAGACATTCGTGGTCATCTTTAGGAACAGCGTACAATACCACTCCAAGCCCTACGAGCGTAACCGGCTCCATGTCTCGTTTTGCAGTCTATAACAACTATTTGTATGTGGTAAACAACAATATGCTCAAGGTGTTCTCCTTAGTGGGAAATTCCGTGCTCAAGGGACATGAACAGTACTTGAGCTGGAATGTTGAGACGGTATTTCCCTACGACCATAAACTCTTTTTGGGCACCACTACGGGTTTGTTGATCTATGATTTAGCCAATCCGGCGGTTCCCGCCTACCGCTCATCACTGACGCACGTTATGGGATGCGACCCAGTGGTGGTTCAGGGAAATTACGCCTACGTAACCATCAGGGGCGGAAACTTTTGCGGTCAGAAATTAAGCCTCCTTGACGTGATTGACATCTCCAATCCCTCAGCGCCTACCCTAAAGGCTTCTTTCAGTATGGATGAACCCTACGGCTTGGGGATAGATGGAAACACCCTCTTTGTATGCGATCAGGGTTTGGCCATCTATGACGCCACCAATCCTGTACTGGCCGGTTCAAAGTTGATTAAACGCTTCTCCTCGATTCACGGCTTTGACGTGATTCCCTACAACGGAGTGCTCATCTTGATTGGAAACGACGGCCTGTACCAGTACGACTATTCAGATATTCAGAATATTAAGCAACTGAGTGCATTACAAATCAAAAAATAAGGTAACCATAAGTAATGTCTGACACCTCAAGCATCACCAAGCAAAAAAGTAACCATAAGTAATGTCTGACACCTCAGTATCACCAAGCAAAATAATCCCATGAAACGTCTATCCTTAATCATCTCATTATGCCTCATCACAGGCTCAGATCTTTGGGCGCAGGAGCCATACTGGCGTAGCAAGAACTCATCCCAAGGCTATTACAACATAACGCAACTGTCGTTCCTGATTGCCGAAGAGAACGCTTCTTCTCCGGCGAAATCCAATATGGTGCCCTCGGTGGTAAACATCAACGGCTACCGGTTCAACGACTACGTCTCCATGGGAGCCGGCGTTGGAATGACCGCATTGTCCTACACCATCTTTCCCATTTTTGCCGATTTGAGGGTGACGCTATTCGAGGGCGACCTAAGCCCCATTGTGGTTGTAAAAGGGGGATACGCCTTCTCTTCCAGCAAAAAGGAGATTTTTCAAAATGCCTACTACAATGTTGATTACAAAAACAGAGGCGGTGGTATGTTCAATCCCGAACTCGGATTCAAACTAAAGATGACAGAGCGGGCAGATTTTATGTTGACGATTGGGTACTGGTTTCAACACGTATCAAGCGAGATGAAGCCAAAAGATGAAAGCATCATCAACCAAATACACCACCGTACCTCAGATTTGAACCGGCTGTCGTTAAGCATCAGTTTTCTCTTTAAATAACTCTTGCAAGTTAAATAACTACTTGGCAAGGGTCATCTCATTGATCAGATGCCCTGCTCCGCCATATTTATCAACTACCCACAAGACATAGCGAATGTCCACGGAGATACAGCGTTGCAGTTTCGGCTCAAAGATTACGTCTGCGCTCATCGCTTCCCAGTTGCCGTCAAAGGCGCAACCAATCAGTTCTCCTTTTGCATTAAGGACAGGACTTCCGGAGTTGCCGTTGGTTATGTCTAAGTTGTTGATGAAGCAAATAGAGAGTTCGCCCTTTTCGTTGGCGTACCTGCCAAAGTCGCCCTTATGGAAGAGTTCTTTCAGGTATGGGGGCACTTGAAACTCCCAATTGTCTGGGTCTTCTTTCTCTAAGACACCTCGTTGGGTGGTATAATAGTTATAGGTGACAGCATCTTTGGGGGAGTAACTCTTTACGTGGCCGTAGGTGAGGCGCAAGGTGGAGTTGGCGTCCGGATAGAGCGCTTTGCCCTGATTCATCTCCAAAGTGCCGGCGATATAGGTGCGTTGTCCCTGAGCCAATTGTTGGGCAAAGGGGGCGCTTTGAGCAGCCAGTTCCATCGATTTTTGGGTGAGGGAAGAGGCCACGATAAAGGCAAGGTCGTTTTTGAGCGCATCGGCTGTGGGGTTCTGCAAGAAAGCCTCAAACTTTGCGGGAGTAGCAAAGAATGATTTGCTAAACATATCATTTACAAAGGCGTCCACCGATTTTTTGTAGTCGTTCCGGATGATTGAGTAGAAAGAGGGTTGGTCAGCACGATCTATTTCGTCGGCATAGAGTTTGATCATGGCTACACACACTTTGCGGTCGGTAGGCTGGCTGTAGTTCTCAAAGAAACGGGCGGAAGAAGTTCTGAAATTGGCGACAAGTTCTTGAATCTCTTTTGGATCGCCTTTCTCTAACGTAGGAAGGGAGCGTAGCATCTGTCCGGCAAAAGAGACGATTTCCATTGTGTTTAGAGATTCCGACAGGTAACGTTGCTGGTAAAGATTATCCTTTCGGCCCTCAATGGCGTTGTTGATGTCGGAGATGGCATTGCCGTATTTCGCTATGCGGGCAGGGTCGGCAGCAACCCACTTTGCAAAAGCGGCCTCCTCTTCTGCACGACGGGCCACCACGTCTAATCTGGCAAAGGTTTCGTTCATACCCGTCCATTTTTTCCAGAAGTTGGTGGATGAGGAGTATTTAGATGCGTACTGGAGTTGTACTTTGGGGTCGGCGAGCATATCGGCCAAAAGAATTTCCTGACGTTGTGTGCGTACATAGATTCCAATCTCATTGGAGATGTCGCGCTGCTCCTTCACTTCGTTGGAGGTCATAAAGCGGGTAGTGCGTCCGGGTTGCCCGATAATCATGTTAAAGTCGCCCTCTTGCATTCCCTTTAAGGAGATGGTGAGGTGTTTGATTGGTTTGTAGGGCTGATTGTTCGGAGAATAGGACGCAGGATTGTTGTTTTCGTCTGCATAGATGCGGAATATGGAGAAGTCGCCGGTATGGCGGGGCCACATCCAGTTGTCGGTATCGCCGCCATATTTACCAATGGAGGAGGGGGGAGCGCCCACAAAACGGACGTCTGAATATGTTTTGGTGACCACTAAATAGAAGAAGTTTCCGCCATATATCGAAACCACGCGAGCCTGAAGATGGTTGTTGCCCTCAGTCGCCTTTTTGGAGATTTCATTTCCGGTGGAGGCAATAATTCTGTTGCGCTCGGCTTCGGAGTTGCAATTCTTTAGCGCTTCATTCATTTTGACGCTAACGTCTTCCATTCGGTCTAAGAAAGTTACGGAGAGTCCGGGGGCCGGGATCTCCTCTTGGCGGGTCATAGCCCAGAATCCATCTTGCAAGTAGTTGTTTTCCACTGTGCTAAGTCGTTGGATGATTCCATAGCCGCAATGGTGGTTGGTAAGTAACAACCCCTCTTTTGAGATCACTTCGCCGGTACAACCGTGGCCAAAGATGAGGATGGCGTCTTTCAAACTTGCTTTGTTAATGCTGTAAATCTCTTCGGGAGAAATCTTTAGCCCCGCCTTTTTAAGCGCGTCTCCATTGAGTTTTTGAATAAGCGGCAAGAGCCACATACCTTCGTCGGCAAAAGCCAACTGAATTGTGAGCAAAAATGCTCCAAATAGTAAACAGAGTTTTTTCATATTCCTTAATAATTAAGTTGTTAGATTTCGATAACTGAAAAAGAACACAAATGTACGCAACTTTACGAGAAAAGCAAGGCGACAGAAAAAGAAAAGAATCCGGGCGCAAAAGAGGAGTGGGTCGGGAAGCAGATGAAAACTTTTTCGGTGCAGCGGCGACACTCCCCACTTCGCGATGGCCGCTCTATGTGCCTCCGTAGGGTATCCCTTATTGGTATGCCATTCATATTGAGGAAAAAGTAGCGCTTGCTGCTCCATATAAGCGTCTCGATGCGTCTTGGCCAAAACCGATGCAGCGGCAATGGAGGCAAACCGGCAATCGCCTTTTACAAAGCAAGTGTGGGGGATTTTGGGATAGGGCTTAAAACGATTGCCATCTATGATGAGGTGTTCCGGCGCTATGGAAAGGAGTGCAATGGCTCTGTGCATCGCGAGGATTGAGGCGTTGAGGATATTGATGCGGTCAACCTCCTCCGCTTCGGCACGTGCCACCGCCCACGCCACCGCCTGCCGCTCAATCACGTTGCGCACTAAGTTGCGTTGTTTGGAACTCATCTGTTTGGAATCGTTCAACAGCGGATGCGAGAAATCGCACGGCAAAATAACTGCGGCAGCAAAGACAGGGCCTGCCAAACATCCCCTTCCCGCCTCATCGCATCCCGCCTCTAAGCAATCAGATTTTGCAAAGGGGCGCAACGCGAGGCTTCGGGATTCAGTACTTAGTCTTTCGGCTTCAGTGCTTCGGCTTCTGACTTCAGTGCTTCGGCTTTCGGCTTCAGTGTTTCGGCTTTCGGCTTCAGTGTTTCGGCTTTCGGCTTCAGTACTTAGTCTTTCGGCTTCAGTGTTTCGGCTTTCGGCTTCAGTGCTTAGTCTTCTGGCTTCAGTGTCTCGGATTTCGGCTTCAGTTCTTCGGCTTCGGGGTTCAGTGTTTAGTCTTTCGGCTTCAGTGCTTCGGCTTTCGGCTTCAGTTCTTCGGCTTCCGGAGGAGCGGTCAATGGGATTCATATAAAAAATGTCGTTTAAAGTGGCTTTGCCACGAGGGGGTAAAGGTAGAAAAAAATTGCGAGTTGTCAGAAATAATCGCTACCTTTGGCTTTTCAAAAACAGAGTATAAACGTATGGAAAGACGTGATTTTCTTAAAACAGGCGGAGCGGCGCTGGCAGGAGTCGTGCTGTTGCCGCATCTGATAGAGTCGTGCGCCCCGAATTCGGGAACTTCGCGTATGCTTAACCACTTTGGCGTGTCGGAGGGTGATTTAAAAAAGGTTGTTGCGGCTGCCCTCGAAAAGGGGGGAGACTATGCCGACCTCTTTTTTGAGCACTCATTCCGAAACAGCCTCTCGTTGCGGGACGGCGAAGTGAATCAAGCCTCTTCCACCATCGATTATGGGATGGGCGTGCGGGTGATCAATGGCGACAGGACTGGTTATGCCTACGTCGAAAACATCACCCTGAAAGAGATGTTGACGGCCGCCCGAACCGCCTCCCGAATTGCCGATGGAATAGGTAAGCCACAATCATTCAAAGTGATTGAAAAATCATTTAAGAACTACTATCCCATAATCAAGGCGTGGGGGGATGTTTCGGTTATGGAGAAAAAGCCTTTCGTCCAAAAGTTGAATGATCGCTGTTTTGCCTTAGACAACAGAGTGAGCAAAGTGATGGTCTCCCTTCTTGATGAGACTTCCTACATCCTCTTTTTCAACTCCGAAGGCACTTTGTGCAGCGACTATAAGCCTATGGTGTCGCTCTCGGCCAATTGTATTATGGAAGAGGGCGGAAAAACAGAGAACTACTATTCGGCACGCTCCTTTCGAAAAGGGAAGGAGTTTTTGACCGACAGTGTGATTGAAATAATTGCTAAAGAGGCGGTTGATGGCGCTTCTCGAATGTTTCATGCGGTCAAGCCCAAAGGGGGGGAGATGCCTGTGGTGATGGGTGCCGGAGGATCGGGAATCTTGTTGCACGAAGCCATCGGCCACGCCTTTGAAGCCGATTTTAACCGTAAAAATACCTCCATTTTCTCCGACAAGTTGGGGAAACAGATTTGCGACCCAATGATCAACATTGTGGACGACGGAACCATTATCGGCAATCGCGGCTCCATAAACTTTGACGACGAGGGCACAACCACCCAAAGAACCTACATTGTAACCAATGGGGTGCTCACGAACTATCTGCACGACAGAATCAGTGCCAGACACTACGGCATAGCCTCTACCGGAAATGGTCGCCGCGAGTCGTTCCGCCACAGTCCCCTCCCCAGAATGCGCTGTACCTATATGGAAAACGGTGATTTATACGAAGATGCACTCATTGCTGAGGTCAAAAGAGGCATATTTGCCGAAACATTTACCAACGGACAGGTGCAGATTGGAGCAGGCGACTTCACTTTCTTTGTAAAATCGGGTTACCTGATTGAAAACGGGAAACGCACACAACCCATCAAGGACGTCAATATCATTGGCAACGGCCCCAAAGCGTTGTCAGATATAACCATGGTGGCGAGCAATTTAAAAATTGACGATAGCACCTGGTCGTGCGGAAAGGATGGGCAAAGTGC
>Ga0123353_10001985_pt1 | contig 25272 bp, 15 predicted proteins | sample TergutLab28metaG_3_FD_92763 | JGI IMG/M metagenome (GOLD analysis project Ga0123353, IMG submission 92763) | Labiotermes labralis P3 segment gut microbial communities from Petit-Saut dam, French Guiana - Lab288 P3 | ecosystem: Host-associated > Arthropoda: Insects > Digestive system > Gut ...
CCGTCGAATTTCTTATTAATGCTATTCGATAAAAAATAATTATTTCTTACTGTTCCGGAGCTCCCATAACCAAACGGAATAACATCAGGCACAAGGTTCACATATCCTGTCCAGGAAAATTTTCTTCTATCTTCGAGCCCTATTGAACCATAAAGATCGCTTGTAAGATACCTTCCCCTTTTGTAGAACAAATCCATAACTTTATTTCTGCGATCAATCTCCGCTTCCACATATTGATCTATATGTTTTTCAAGTGTTGTATAAAAAGATAAATAATCTATCCCCATATAAGTGTATTTTACATAAATTTTTTCTGCTGAATAGAAAATTACTTCAACAGGAGAACCCTGAAAAGCAATAGTATTATTGCCTGAAAAAAGTATATTGCTAAAAGAAAATTCGATCCTCTCTTTTCCTGTCTGGACTACTATTTTTTTATTATCCCTGTCCGGAAAAAGCCCCTCGCCTGTTCTTAGTTTTTCTATAACAATTTTATTGCTATTTATTATCTCTATATAGGAAGAAGGGTACCATTTATTATCAAAAAAACTGTTAACAAGCTTTTCTGTATTACCTTCTTTGGAAAGAACATTCTCTTTTTTATATATTGTAAGATTTTTGTCAAAACAATAGCCATCAAATCCATCTTCTGTTAAAACTTCTATCCAATATCCGGATACATTGTTTATAACAGAAGGGTTCGGCAATTTGTTTATTACTTTTACAACCTGGCTCGGCCTTAGCCTATATTCCCTGCCAGAAGAAACATCCGGAGAATTTCTTACATTAAGGCTTGCCTCGGAATATGCAAACATATCAATATAAGGCTCGTATTGTTTAAAAAATTTTTCAGCTTCTTTCTTTTTGCTAAAAAATCTTCCTGTATATCTGGGAATTTCTTCTCTTATTTTTTTTTCTTTTTCTATAACATATACATTTCTTATTTCTGATTGGGAGATTACTTTAATGATTTCCCCTGATTCAAGCGCAGACTTCTCCGGCGGCCATATTACAACAAGATACCCTATTGCCCCTTTGGAACATGAAGATGAAAAAAGCAATATCAATAGCATTAAAAAAGCTTTCAAAAAATCCTCCGGCACTTTGGCTCTTTTTAGATTATATCAATATAGAGCCACCTTGTTAAGCACCTCTGTTTTTTATATAAATTTGATTATATCTCTTTTAAAATATCTCTCAAAATTCTAATATATAAATCAGGAGATACAATATGCAGGAAAAAAAGTTGATAAAAAAATATATAGTTTCAGCAAGAGAAGAGATAATAGAATTTCAAAGGCTTTTAACCTCAATACCGGCTATCTCGCCTGATTCAGGGGGAAAAGGGGAGCTTGCAAAAGCAAAAGCTCTTGAAAACTGGCTTGAATCAAAAAAAATGGGAAAAGTAAATTGGTATAATGCGGAAGATACAAGAGCCGAAGGGGGAATACGGCCCAATATGGTGCTTGAGATCCCGGGCAAAAAACATGACAGAGCTTTCTGGATCATGTCTCATATCGATATTGTTCCGCCAGGAGAACTCTCTCTATGGAGTAACGACCCTTATCAACTAAAGGTTGAAACCAACAAAATCTACGGCAGGGGTGTCGAAGATAACCAGCAGGGGCTTACTGCTTCTGTGTTTGCGGCTCTCTCTCTTATGGAAAATAATATTGTGCCGGAATATGATGTAAAACTTCTTTTTGTCGCAGATGAAGAAATGGGGTCTGAATACGGCATTAAATTTCTTATAGAAAAACATGATCTTTTTAAAAAAGAAGATTTTGTGCTTGTCCCCGACTCCGGAGATAAAAGCGGCACTCTTATAGAAATCGCAGAGAAAAATATTTTATGGCTGAAAATTACAACATTGGGCAAACAGTGCCATGCATCAAGACCAAATCTTGGAAGAAATGCTTTTGCAGCTTCTGCGGAACTTATTCACGCGCTTGCGGAATTTGAAAAAAGCATTGGCGACCATGACCCTATTTTTAATCCTCCGGGAACAACCATAACTCCGACAAAAAAAGAGGCAAATGTGCCAAATATAAATACAATACCCGGAGAAGATGTTTTTTATCTTGATTGCAGAATACTTCCAAAAACAGGGGCAGACAAGATCCTCTCGGGCATTAAAAAAGTTATTAAAAAAATTGAAAAAAAATACAAAGTAGAAATAAAATATGAAATAGTGCAAAAAGTCTCTTCACTCTCAACTTCCAAAAAATCGCTTATTGTCTCTCTTCTTAAAAAAGCAATCAAGGAAGTGTATGGCAAAAAATCAAAAGTTATAGGAATAGGAGGAGGAACTGTTGCGTCATTCCTGAGAAACAAAGGGATCGATGCTGTTGTGTGGAGCAGGATAAACGAAACAGCGCACATGCCCAATGAGTATTGCAAGCTTGATCATCTTGAAGGAGATGCTGTTATTATGGCTTATCTGATGGCAGGGTGCTTATAATCACAAATCTTCCTTCTGTTATAAGATTTGCGTTTTGCCCTTTGTAAAATATTTTATCCGCATCTGCGGCAGTTATTATTATATCCGAACCATAACGGCCGAATATTTTCCTTGCTGCAGTGTATAACGGCTTATCACCAACCCGGTCTTTAATTCCAGGATCATTGGGATCGCTAAAATAGCCGGCACTTCCCCATTCCAAAAGATATGCAGGCGATACCATCTCTACAGATAAAACTTTTCTCATTTTTTCATCATATACCGCGGGATAGATGGCAGGCTTAAGAGCGCTTACACTGTTTTCCCCATGCACAGGATAGGAGCCATCTGCATAAATTACAATCCCGGTATACTTGCCAGACGGAGTCCATAAAATTCCTTTCTCTGATTTCGTTGCCCGTTCATGTGTAATAAAATAACTTCCAATATCTTTAAAAATATCGAGCTTATACTGCATATTCATCCCCGTAGTATCCCTGGTGTAGATGCCGAATATTTTTATTATATTATTATAAATATCATCTACATTGGAAAGGATGTTAGGATTGACCTGCATTTTTTCTTCTACAGTAAAAGCTGAATTAAAATAGAGCTGTCCGTATTTGTCTTTTTTGATTGAATCCATAAATATTTTAAAAAAATTTGTTTTAAAAATATCTTCGCTGTTATCTCTCATCCTGACAGTGCCGCTGCCCGGAGGAAAAACTGTTTCAACATTTATAAGCATTTCCCCTTTGCCCCAATCAACAATTGAGTAATAATCGAATTCAACGCCTTCTGCATAAACAGCAGCAAACTGGAAAAGAAAAATAATTATTAAAAAAAGATAACGCAGCATAAACTATACTCCTACAATCGGCTTTTTAAGCAAAACCTGCTTTGTGGGCAGGCTAAATATCTGTTTCAGGCACCTTAAGTTTCATCCCTATTGAAAGAACACTATCAACCAGAATACCATTATGATGCGCAATATTATAGGGGTCTGTTTTATACATTCGGGCTATTGACCATAAAGTGTCGCCAGATTTTACAATATAACTTCCTTTATATTTTTCAGGGTCATCCAAAACCTGCTTTGTTGCTTCGGCAGATACTCTTCTTCCTGTATACGGAGGGACATCTTTTAGAGCAGGGATAACAAGTTTCTGTCCTATATGGAGAAAAGAAGAATTTAACCCTTTATTATATCCTTCTATCATACTGACAGAAACACCGTAATGGCGTGAAATATCGTAAAGAGTATCCCCTTTTTTTATCTGATAAAAATAAAACTTCATAAGTTTGCCGTCAAGCGATGCCATTGCTTTCTGCACAGCAGGAGCATATCCTTCGGGGACTTTTAAAAAATAATCCCTTCCCGAAGGGGTTACATCATAATAAAGTTCCGCATTTCCTTTTTTAATTATATCAATGGGAATTGCCGTTACTTCCGAAAGCCTTGATATGCTTACGGAATGAGTCAACTTTACCCTCTCCCAGCGGTAAGGAGGCCGCCAATATACAGGGACTCCATTTCTGCCCATGTGAGAAAGAATTTTCGATATTGCAAGAAGTCTTGGGACATAGTGAATTGTTTCATTTGGAAGAAGCCCTTTTTCGCAAAGCTGCCAATAATCCGCTATACCTGTTGCATCAATTGTTTTTTTTACCCTGTTGAGTCCGCAGTTATAGGCAGCAAGCGCAAGCAGCCAGTCTCCATTAAGCATATCGTAATTATACCTTAATTTGGCAATAGCGCCTTCGGTGGCTTTCCAAAAATCGCGCCTTTCATCTGCGAAATCATCTATTTTCATATCATAGGGGGAAATGCTGTTTTTCATAAATTGCCACATCCCCACAGCGCCTGAACGGGAAACCGCGCTTTGCCTGTATGCGGATTCTGTTACAGGAAGATAAAGAATTTCGGGCGGCATATCATTTTTATGAATAAGGTCATCAATAAAATCAATATAAACATCTGCGCGCTGCATTACTGTATCAAGCCATCTTATTTGCTCGGGAGAACTATATTTTTCCAGATAGAAATTATAAAGCTCGTTAGACGAGTAATTAAAGGTAAATATTTCTTTTCCCGAATGAGTTTGCGCAGAATCAAGCCAGTCTTGTTTTTCGGTAATACTTTTTACAGTATCAACGTTTATAACTTTATTGTTGATATCCCCACGAAAAGGAAGTGGGGCTGAAAACAACAGAGAGGGGGAAATAAGAATAAATAGCGCAAAAAATAATTTATCTTTCATTTGTAATCTTTTATATATAGCGTGCAGTGTTCGCAAGGTAAAGCGAGCAAAACAATTTGCAGTGTTCCCATGAACACTGCATAACAACGCTCGCAAGGTAAAGCGAGCGTTGTTATCTTTCATCTGACACTGCAAAAGGTTTTTCGCCAAAATATATACCTGCCCATTCCCAGTTTCCATGTATCTCCGAATCTGCGGGAAAATTTACCTTCCGAAAATAAAGATACCAGGTACTTATTCTGTATGACCAGCCTGTTGTTTTTAGATACGCTTCCTGCTGGTTAGAAGCTTTATCAAGAACTTTGCTTGCATAAATTCTTGGGGAAAGGAATGTGCCTAAACTTGCAATAAACTCAGGATCTGCTGTTGTTTCTCCCTCTTCCCATGATATGGCAAAAAAATTAACTTTTGACATATTCGACCTAAGCAATCTGGCGTCGTTCCTGAATTTCGCATCATTAATATTATTTACTACTTTATCGACAAGTAGCTCAAGAGACTCAAATGTCCAGTTCTTATCTGTGCTGTAATAAGCCAAAAGCTCCATTATTCTTTCTTTAGTATAGGAATCGCCGCTAATGGAATTGTCATAAGAATCAATAAATTTGCGGTATGATTGAATTGCCTGTTCCCACTCTCCTGCCCGCGCGTATGTGTCGCCAAGATGATAATAAGTTTCATTTATATTTATATAGTCGCTAAACCTTGCAATCATATCCTGATAATATACAATTCTTACTTCATCATCTTCGATCATATCCAGCAGATCCCGCAGGCACAGAAAGTGTATTGAATTACCCATATATTGGAGATCATTATAATTTTTTAAAATTCGTTCATAATAATTTATTGCAAACGGATATGCCATATCCTGCCGGTAATTCCGCGCAACAACCATAAGATAATAGGTATTAAAAGGGTCATTCTGATTTTTTTCAACGTATGTTGTAAGAAAAAGGTTTATCTCTCCATTACTTGCCCTTCCGGAGAGGAATTCAAGTATTTGTCTCATTATTATAAACTTTTTTTCATAAGAGACTTCTTTTTCAAGCTGGGTGTGTAGTTTATCAAACCTGGCTCTTTCATTTCTTTTTAGGGAAAGATAATGCCCCTCTTTATAACATGCTGATATTGAGAGCAATAGTGCTATAATTAATATAAAAAGTATGATTCTATTTTTCATAATAATGGCATCCATCATTATGCAGTATAAGAATGAAAAGAGTGTCTGTCAAGAAACACAGATGACCGAATCATTACCAGGCGCTAAAGAGCAAAGGAATATGACAGGGTGTCAATCACAATTGAAAAATGACCAACACCCTGTCAAATGTATAATCACGGCGCTGCAGTTGGAACAACCGCTGCGCTGACAATGCTTCCGCTATTATCTGCACGATATACCGCTACTGTAATATTTTGTCCAACATCAGCAGCCTGAATAACGTATGTAGAACTGTTCGATGATGGTATATTGGTGATGCCTCTCCTCCAGATATATTTAATAGTACCGGATCCATCCAGACCAACAGCAGTGGCTGTCAAGGTTTCTCCCTCTACAGCAGTCCCTCCAATTGTAGCACTGCCTGCTGTAAGTATTGGCTTCCATCCGCCGGCAGTTCCGGTTAAAGAAGAACTCATATTGTCCGATATATTTGAGGTATCATCCCTAACTTTGTGGCCATCTGCGCAATACACAGCATATCCCTGACCATAGTACAGATCAGCAGGAGTTGGATTATTCGTGATCCTGTTCCAGTTTGGCGATCCTGCATTACCACCATAAATGGTCCCGCCGATCTTGTTAAACATACCACCATCTGCAATATACACTCCGCCACCAAAGAGGGCATTGCTTGTTATATAATTACTTCTGATGGTTCCGTTGGTCATAAAAAAGCTAGCGCCGCTAAAGACATACACCCCGCCGCCATATCCGGTACTGGCATAATTACCAAAGATGCTTCCTCCATTCATGTTAAAGGTTGCTCCGGTACCTATTCCTACTCCTCCAACACTTGAGCTACTGTTATTATTACTGATTTCAGCATCTCCTTCCATAGTAAAAGTGCTTCCGGTTCCAGTGACCCAAACTCCGCCGCCTTCATGACCTCCTTGGGAATCTACGTTTTGAGTGATCTTCCCTCCCGACATAAGGAAACTTGCTCCGCTCAGAATCTCTACCGCGCCATTGCGCCGGTGACCAGAGAGCTCCCCTCCTGTCATGGTCATTTTACTGCCAACTCCTGTTACCTCTATCCCGGTTCGGGAATTGCTTTGGGTATCACTAATTTTAACACCATCGTTGATTACGAGTTCCCCGCCGTTATTGACAAGTATAAGAGCATAACCGCTGCTCGCAGTATCATTGTCTCCTTTTATAGTGAGCACTCCCCCTGTACTTCCAGTAAGCACAAGCTTTCCTCCGCTCCCCACTGTAAACGCCGGAAAGTTTACACCTGGCCGCGTTAGCGCCACAGAAGCGCCGGGCGCAGTTGTAATAAAAATCTCTTTACCGGCAATTGTTACTGAATCATCCATACCGAAATCTCCTCCGGCAGGAAGAACGATCTTTGTCTTTGTCGGCGCGCTATTGATGGACGACTGCAGCCCTGTTGAAGTAAAGGGTCCTCCAAAATCGAGTGTTATTATTTCAGGTATTGTCTCGTTAGTAGTAACAATAGCGCTGTTGCCATAACCTCCGGCATACTGAGCAGTTGCTCCTGCTACAGCATGGAAAGATGCGCCGTTTGGCGCTGTGTTTCTAATATTTATAACACCCTCGTTATCACCGTAAATAGTTCCGCCGCTCATGGTAAATTTTCCGGTACTCCCTCCTATACTTACTCCGCCGCCATTGCTGGTTGCGATGTTACCTGATATAATTCCGCCAGTCATGGTAAATTCGCAGCCGCTATCTACAGAGACACCGCCGCCATCAATTGCGATGTTTCTTTCTGTTCCTGATCCTCCTATTGTTCCCCCATTCATGATCATTTTTGCAGCGCCCCAGGATAAGCGAACTGCTCCGCCTGCTGTACCTGTGCCGCTTGCATTATTGCTCCTTATTACAGCAGAGCCGCTCATGGTAAAGGTTCCTCCAACAAATACTCCGCCGCCATGCCATGCGTCATTTCCTTGTATAAATCCGTTGCTCATTGTAAAAGAGCCATCAGTGCTAACAAGGACTCCTGCGCCGGATATACTCCTGCCAACTCTCGCCTTGTTGTTTTCGATAGTACCGCCTTGCATATCAAAGAGAGCCGAGGCAGATATAAATACTCCTGCTCCTCCGGAACCTGCTGTGTTGTAACTTATTACTGCATTGTTGGTCGTTGTCCTAAAAGTTCCTCCCTCTACATATACTCCGCCGCCATCCCATGCATCGTTTCCGTTTATTGTTCCACTGCTCACGGTAAAGGTTCCGGCAGATACAAATACTCCGCCGCCATGACCATTAGTATAGGTTACAGCATTATCATAGATAACTCCGCCGCTCATGTTCATTGTGCCTGTACCGGCTTTAAGAACTCCGCCACCATAATAGTTTGAAGTGTTACCTTCTATATTTGCTCCGCCGCTAATATCAAAGGTACCGGTACTATAGAAAAGAACTCCGCCTCCGCCCAATTCCATATTAGAAGCAGTTCCAGTGCTTTTGTTTCCCCGTATTGTGCCGTTGCTCATGTAAAAGCTTGCACTGCCGCTTATACACACTCCGCCTCCGCCAGCAGAAGAGCCAGAAGCTGTTGCTGTATTTGCATCTGCGGTAGTGCCGCCTCCTATCACGCCGCCCGACATGGTTAAGGTTCCGGCTGTTACACGGATTCCGCCGCCGCTAAGCGCTGTATTGCCTGCTATAGTTCCGCCGTCCATAGTCATGGTTCCGCTGTTCACGAGTACTCCGCCGCCTATTACGCTGACAGAAGTGTTATTGTTTCCTGTAATTTTCGCATTCGCGCTCATCATAAGGGTTCCGCCGTTTACTGTAACAAGAGCCGCATTGTTGATGGGTACCCCATTAAGAGTCAAAGTATTTGTTGCATTTTGCCCTACAAGTACAAGTGTCCCTCCGATGCCTACTGTAAACAAACTTCCCTGCCCTGTAAGATTTATTGTTCTGGGGCTGTTGCTTACTGTAAGCCTGATTGTTTTGGTGCCAATATTTATTGCAGGCGAAGATGTGTTGTTAAGCATTGTAACAAGCTGCTCCCCTGTAGCAGCAGCAGCAGTAATTGCTTCAGCCAAAGTCGTGTAATAAGTTTCCGAGCCTGTGGTTCCAAGCATTGCAACAGCCATCTGCAAATATCCGCTTGAATCTATAAGCCACTGCGTACCTGCATCCGGAGTTACATCAAACCTTGTATTATCATTGCCTGTTGCTCCGGACAATACAGCCCTTACTCCATAAGGAGAACTTGGAGTTATTCTTCCTACTTTATCTGTTCCTAAAAATCCTTCGCTAACATCAATTGTAAGGGTTGATCCAAGATATATATCATTATTCGAGGCAGATGGAGTTACCCTTGCATTGCCGCTCATTTTAAAGATTCCATTGTCTAAATAGACTCCACCGCCCCTATTGGTAGAAAGATTTACACTGTTATTGGTTATGGTACCGTTATTCATTATAAAATTTCCGCCTGTGGTTATATACACTCCGCCGCCATAACCGGTAGACCCTACCAAGTTACCCTGTATAATACCGCCGTTCATTTCAAATGTTCCGGAAATGAGATAGACTCCGCCGCCAGAGGATCCCTGATTATTCTCAATAATTCCCGAGTTCATGGTAAATTTGCTTGTTGCGCCGCTGACATACACTCCGCCACCAGCGCTGTTCTGAGTATTGCCTGAAAGAATAGCGTTGGTGTTTAACACAAGCTCTCCTCCATTCAGCACCCTTATAAGAGAATTATTGTTACCTGCCATTCCCTTAAGAGTTATGGTGTTAACCGGCGAACTTCCTTCAATTATCAGTTTTGTTCCGGCATCAGCAGTAAGCAAGCTTCCACTCGAAGTAAGATTTATTGTCCTGGGGCCGCCCTCATTAGTGAGGGTAATTGTCCTGTCTGTCCCTGTTATAGCAGGAATAGGCATCTGGCTTGTTATATTATCAAGCAGAGTAACTGTTGCTGTTGAGCCATCCGGTATAGCTGCAAATGCTGCTGCAAGTCTTATATACTCTGTATGTACACCAGCTATAGTTAACCTTACCATTGGCGTTTCCGGCAATGTAGCATCGGTAGTATAAATAACATCGCCGCCATAAGCCCCTTCGTACCTGGCTGTTCCGCTGCTTTCTATACATATAGAAGCTCCGCTACCGCTTGCACCCCGCACATTAGGAACGCCTGTTGGGGAATATCCGGCTCCATCATTGCCATAAACATAACCGCCGCTTATTGCAAAGATTGCCGAGTTGCCATATACAAACACTCCGCCGCCGCTTCTTGCTGCATTGTTTGCTTCTATGCGGCCTCCCTCCATGGTAAAGGTTCCGTAGTATACTTGCACTCCGCCGCCACCATTGACTCCACCTGTAGCAGTTGAGTTATTCTCTTTTATAGTGCCGGCTCTCATGGTAAATACGCCGCTATCAAGAACCAGAACCCCGCCACCACCAGTGCCCGCAGAGGTGTTGCCTTTTATTTCAGCAGTTGCGCTGCCTGTGGGTATGTTAAAGAATCCAAACGCACCTATAGCTACTCCGCCGCCGCCAGCGCCTGTGGTATTACTTGCGGACCCATTGCCACCTATTGTGCCGCCGTACAAGTTAAAGGTTCCAGCATTTGTTACGCCAGTGCCAGCGACATATACTCCACCGCCCAAGGTCGCGCTGTTTGCGCTTGTCCCGGAAGTTCCGCCTATTTGACCGCTTCGCATATTAAATGTTGCGTTAGCTCCTACATATACTCCGCCGCCGCCGGTGGCTGAGCTGTCTGCCGTATTACCCTTTATTATAGCAGAGCTTCCTGTTGGTATGTCAAAAGTTCCACCAGCTATATAGACTCCGCCGCCCATTCCTGTACTGCCAATAGCCTGGTTGCAGTTTGATCCCTCGCCGCCTATTGTGCCGCCGCTAAATGTAAATATTGCCTGATTACCTCCGGCTATATAGACTCCGCCGCCATTTCTTGCGCTGTTCTGGTTTGAAGAGGAAGTTCCGCCTATCTGACCGTTGCTCATTCTAAATGACTGTCCTGCAAAGTATACTCCACCACCAACACTGCTTGCGCCGGTGCCTTTGTTTCCTCTTATAACACCATTGCTCATGTTAAACTCTTCGCCCATGTTAGTTACATACACTCCGCCGCCATTGTAGGTTGAATTATTATTTTCTATGGTGCCGCTGGTCATTATAAATATTCCGGCGCCTATAAACACTCCGCCGCCATCGCCTGCGGTATTTCCTGTTATATTTCCGCCGCTTAAGATAAAGGTTCCGGAGCTATTGACTCCGCCGCCGCTTCCGCCGCTATTTGTATTTCCGGAAATTATTGTATCTTCATTTACTGTAAGGGTTCCCCCATTATCTACTGTAACAAGCGCAGCAGTGCTTGTTGCTTTTCCCACAAGAGTCAACTCTCCGGGTGTTGTTCCGCCAAGAATAAGGGTTGATCCGCTGTAAACAACGAACATGCTTCCCGACGCTGTTCCAAGTTCTATTTGTTTATCGCCTTCGCTTACAAGAGTAATAGTTTTGTTCCCTGTTACATCGGTTCTGAAATTTGTTACATTCTTGCGCAGTGTAATGAGCGCCGCAGGAGCTGGGCCGCTTGTTACGCTGCCAAACGCATCCGCAAGTGTTTCAAATGGCGTATCTGTGCCATTTATTGTTACTACTGCTTCATACATGGGCAAGGTATATGCGTAGCTGCCGGTACCGCCCGAAAGAATATTGCCGGTGCCATAAGGAGCAGCGTAAACTGCTGATCCGCCCGCTACATTGAGAGACTTGCCGTTACCGTTTGAAGTGTTTGCAAGGGATGATGGTGTCGCATCGCTACCGTAAACAACTCCGCCGCTCATGGTAAAGGTTCCGGCAGCAAGATGAACTCCGCCGCCATTGATAGTAGCACTGTTGCTTTCCACACTTCCGCCGCTCATGGTAACGCTGCTTGTGCCGCCCAGATATACTCCGCCGCCATATTGAGATGCTGTGTTTCCTGTTATAGTTCCATTGCTAAAGTTAAAAGTTCCGCCGGATATATATACTCCGCCGCCACTGGTAGTAGCGGTGTTTCTGGTTTGCGTTGTTGTTCCTCCTATGGTGCCTCCGCTAAAGGCAAAGGTTCCGCCTGCAACACTCACTCCGCCGCCATTGCTTCCGCCATTTCCTGTTATAGTTCCGCTGCTCATGTTAAAGTTTCCAACACCAAGACGTACTCCGCCGCCATCAAGCGCGGTGTTTCCATTTATGTTTCCGCCACTCATGGTAAAAGTACTGCCTGCGCCATTCACATTCACTCCGCCGCCACTGGTAGTAGCGGTGTTGCCTTCTATACTTCCGTTGCTCATGTTAAAGGTTCCGCTTGCAAAATAGACTCCGCCGCCATTGCTTGTTGAGGTGTTTCCTGTTATTTCTCCGCCGCTCATGGTAAAGATGCTGCCTACGCCGCCAATATACACTCCGCCACCGGTGCTTGCGGCATTTCCGTTTATGCTGCTTCCGGCGAGCATATTAAGGGTTCCGCCGCCGATATAAACTCCGCCGCCGGTTGCGCTGTTAGTTTTGTTTCCTGTAATTATTGCGCCGGCATCCAAAGTAAGAGTTCCGCCGCTATTTATACTAATAAGAGCTGTTGTGTTTGGATCTATTCCTCTAAGAGTTAAAGCCCCTCCGATTTTAAGGGTTAATCCATTGTGCACTGTAAGCAAAGCGCTTCCTGCATGAGCTGCGCCAAGCTGTATCATGTTGGTGCCCGAGCTTTCAAGGTTAATTGTCTTGTTTCCTGATATAGTAACAGGAGCCTGGTCCATTATGGATCTTAGCACTGTTATTGTTGCTGATGTTTCACCATGAGTATCCATACTGTTAAAGGCTTCCTGGAGGCTTGGGTATTCATCTGTCTGCAGCCCTCCTCCTCTCACTATCCTTGCATCCATTGTCGCTGCTGTTAAGGATTCGGATATCTCTGTTACTACGCCTGCTTCATTGCTAAACCTTAAGACTACGTTATACGATCTCCCCTCGTCTAATGTGCCTGCTCCAAGTGTTATACTAAAAAAAGGATTGCTTGCTTCGTTTATTCCAGCCGGTGACCACGGCCCCCATATTGATGTTACCTCATTTAATGCTCTTGTATAGGTTTGTGATACTCCAAGGTCGCTGCAGCTTATTACCAGCCTGTTTGCATCTGCCAAGTCTCCTGTTGTTGTTCCGGACCTTAATAACTGCTGCCAGTCTACAACAACTCCATTATTACCGGTGCCTGCACGAACCATCATAAAGCCTACTGCTTTTGGATAGCCGGTACATTTTATTGAAGGCAGTACATAAGGCTCAAACTCTCTCTTTGTTTCTCTGTCATATAATCTGACTCTTAGTTTGTAGGATTGCCCAATCTCCGCATCAGTTATGGTTATTCTTATTTGTGTTGTGGGTTCATATTTTACTGTGATTGTTGTTCCGGTAAAATATGCTGAAGTATTTTCTACAGTGCTGTAATCGCCTGGAGCCTCATCTCTTATAAAAGGGATCCAATCGCTGCCATTATGGTACTCAAGATTGGTTACTATTTCATAGTTTTTTGGGTTTCTGAGTTTTAGGGTAATAACAGAAGAATCTTTCTCAATAAGGTTTTGGTAAGGCACACCCTGCTGGTTTATGAGCATCCCGCCTGTAAAAGAGTGATCTGCTACAGTCGCGGTATTTGTATATTTATCCAGATATTCCGGAACAGATTTGTCATAGATATCACAAGTGAGGGTAAAAAGAAGTACGACCGAAAGAAGTATATATATAGAGAGTTTTATGGGTTTCATATTTTTCTCCTGTTTTCACTATTTTTAGCCCTAAATTATATAGAAATTTGTTCCATTTGTATACATTAGTTGAAGCAACTCAAAAAAATTTATTGTTTACAGGAGGGGAGGTTTTTTCGTGGAAAATCCTCGCGTAAAGTTGCAATTCGGTTGTGCCGGTGGAACCAGAAAACTTCTCACGCAAAGGCGCGAAGGCGCAATTCTGTCATTGCGAGTTCTGCCGGCTCATCTGTCATTGCGAGGAGCAAAGCAGCAATTCTGTCATTGCGAGGAGCAAAGCGACGAAGCAATCCAGTCACATAACTTTGCTTTGTATTCTGGATTGCTTCGCTACGCTCGCAATGACAGTGGCGGCTCGCAATGACAGTGGCGGCTCGTAATGACAAGCGGGGATGACAGGGGGACACAAAAACAAAAAGTCAGCTATCCAATTGTAATGATTGTAATGAATTGCTAAAATACCGATAAATATCAAATTTAAGAGGTCAATATTATGATCGATAAAATAATAATGAAAGACGGAAAGCTTCTGGTTCCGGATAATCCTGTAATTCCTTTTATAGAGGGCGATGGCACAGGCCCTGATATATGGAAAGCGACAAAAATAGTTCTTGATGCTGCGGTAAAAAAAGCTTATGGCGGCAAAAAAAGCGTTCAGTGGAAAGAAGTTGCAGCAGGCGAAAAATCTTATAATGCAACAGGAGAATATCTTCCAAACGAAACAATCCAGTCTTTTATCGATTACCGCATAGGTATAAAAGGGCCGCTTACAACACCTGTTGGCGGTGGCATAAGAAGCTTAAATGTTACTCTAAGACAAAAACTCGATCTCTATGTATGCTTACGTCCTGTAAAATATTTTGAAGGAGTTCCTTCTCCGGTAAAACATCCCGAAGATGTGGATATGGTTGTTTTCAGGGAAAACACAGAAGATGTTTATGCGGGATTTGAAACACGTTATGATAATGATAAAACAGAAAAACTCGCCTCTTTTCTTAAAACAGAATTCGGCTGGTCTATTAATAAAAATACAGGCATTGGAATAAAGCCAATAAGTAAAGCATATACAGAAAGACTTGTAAGAGCTGCGATTGAATATGCCATTGAAAACAAGAGAAAAAGCATTACCCTTGTGCATAAAGGGAATATCATGAAATTCACAGAAGGGGCTTTCAGAGAATGGGGATACGAGCTTGCCAGAAAAGAGTTCCGCGAGCATGTTGTAACATGGGATGAATTAAAGGATGACAAAATTCCCGAAGGGAAAATTTTAATTAAAGATGCTATCGCAGATGCCTTTTTGCAGCAGATTCTTACAAGACCTTCTGAGTATGATATAATCGCAACAACAAATCTTAACGGAGACTATATATCAGATGCTCTTGCCGCGCAGGTTGGAGGCATTGGAATAGCTCCCGGAGGAAATATAAATTTTGCCAATGGCATAGGAATATTTGAGGCAACGCATGGAACTGCGCCAAAGTACGCGGGGAAAAATATGGTTAACCCCGGTTCTCTTATTCTTTCAGGAGAAATGATGTTTACTTACCTTGGATGGAAAGAGGCTGTGGAGTTGATCAACAAGGGAATTACTGCCACAATAAAACAGAAAAAGGTAACTTACGATTTTGCCAGAGGTATGGATGGAGCGGAAAAAGTCTCCACCAGCGATTTTGGTCAGCTTATAGCTGATAATATGTAGAAAGGTTTTATGGATAACAAAAAATTAAGCAGGGAAAAACTGCTTTCAGTTGGAATTATTTTTATTTTTCTTGGCCTTGTATCTCTTCTTGTAACAACAGGAAAATTTACAGGCAAGGAATTGATATGGCCGATTTTACCGCTCTCTCTTGGGCTCTTCCTGCTATATCTAGGTTTTTTCAAATCAGGAAAAGATATATATATCCTTATTGGAATGTTTTTATCTCTTTCGGGATTTTATTTTCTTTTAAGACTTACAATTCTTGATAAATACGAAATAGAGAGAGTATGGCCGTTCTTTATGTTATTTACAGGAGTTTCTCTTTTACTGTATGGGCTTAAAAAGAAAAAAGATAACAGATTAAAAATTTTTGTCCCTGCATTCGCAATAATAATCCTCTCGCTCTTTTTTCTTCCGTTTAGCCTCAAGCTTTTTACAACCAAATTTCTTACATTTGCTGTTATATGGTGGCCTGTTATTTTTATAGCAATGGGTATTATTTTAATAATTATTTTTATAGCAAAACGGCATGAAAAAAACATTAAAAATTAAATATTCAGCGTTAGCTGCAATTATCCTGATACTCTCTCTTTCTCCACTGTACAGCCAAAGCAGGGAGAACAACAGCGCTGCCGGGTCTCAACTGCAGCCCGAAAATCTTTTGGGGCTTACGCCAACAGAAGTATTCGCGAAACTCGGAGCTCCTGAATCTGTATATCCTTTAAGAGGAAAAGCTCACTGGCAGGACGATGTAATATTTTATTACAACTCAAACCTGTATCTTTTTTTCTTTGATAACCGGGTGTGGCAGATAAGATGCGATCATAGATCCAAACAAAAAGTTGTTGGAATTACTCCTGGAATGAAAAAAACAGCAGTAAGAGGGCTACTTGGAAAGCCTTACCATTCAGAAGATACCGAAGATATATATCTTAATCCTGCGGGAATTACACGAATTGAAAAAGGTTTTCCCATAAGGCTTAGATTAATTTATGATAAAGACAACAACCTCTATGATATATATCTCTACCGCGGAGATTATTAGCAACACGGACGTTGCACACCGCGCTGCGACATGGATGTCGCTATAAAGCGCGGGGTAGCAACACGGACTGCGCCACGGATGGCTGCGTCTCGCGCTAGCCATGGATGGCGATCAGCGCGAGTCGTTGCACACCGCGCTGCGACATGGATGTCGCTATAGAGCGCGGGGTAGCAAAATATCAACTCGCTACCAGGGATGTCCTTATTTTCCTTATAAGACTTATCTTACTTATGCTTATAAGTACCTCGCTATCATCCAGCAAGAGAGAGCCTTTCAAGTAAAAACTAGTACCCTCTTTTTCAACTTTCTCAGCTTTAATAAGACGTCTGACAGATACTCCTTCAGGATCATTTTCAACAACTTCCGCCAAATAACCTGAGCTCCCTGCTATTTCTTCTGCTATTCTTACCTTGCCATTATAATCAAGCCCTCTGGCTTCTATCTTTTCAATGCGCGCGTTTCCTTTTCTAACCTGTTCGGGGGAAAGAATAAGCTTTCTCTCCATGCGGTCAAAAATAACCTCTTTTTGCGCATTGGTAAAATTTGAACTGTTAACTTTTTCTCTTATATCAGAAAAATCATCATCAATTTTTTCCGGGATCGGATAAGTTTTTTTATTATAATCAAGTTCAAAGCCATCAAGCTGCCTCATGGAGAGAAGATCCTCCCTGAATAACTGAATCTGGGGTTTCTCTTCTTCTGTTTTAGCGGGATCTGTAACCAATGATTGCGGAAAAGATACAGTATCAACTCCTGCTTTGCTAAAAGATTCCAAAAAAGCAGGTATATTTTTTTCATCAATTAAATAAATTCCTTTTTCTTTGGAAAGTTTTTTGTACAAATCAGAATCGAAATATCCGGAGTTGTCGATGATATTACTCTTCTTGTCATCAGCAACAAGAACTATTCCTTTGGAAAATTCAAGGCTCTTGTATTCTTTTTCCCAGCTTTCCATTGAGAACTTTACATTTTGAGAAACAGGATATCCAGCGAGACGGTCAAAAAAATCTATAAGCTCCTTGCCTGTATATCCTAATTTTAAAGCGCGAAGAAAACTTTCTTTTGATAACGTAAAAAGAATAATGTCCGAATATTTTTTTATATTCGCGGTAAAGGAAAGAAGGACTCCATCATGAAAACTTATATTTTTTGAAACATGAATATCAAAATTAGGCTGAAGAATAAAATGGTCCGATTCCTTATCATCGCAAGGCGCGGGACTCGCTTCCTCCTGCACAATTGAAAAATAGGCTGGATTCGGATAATAATAATCCCCTTCTTTTTTGAGATATTTAAGACCTGTTAATATTTTTACAATATCATCGCGCCATTCTTCCTGAGGCAAAAGATTTTTAATGAATAAAAGATCAATTATTTTAAGCAGGGAATTTTTTGAAAATCCTTTTTCTGCACTGTAAACTATTTTCATAAATTTATCTATGAGAGAAAAATACAATCTGTAGTTCGAAGAAAAAAAAGCGCCTATGCAAAGAGTTTGCCTTTCCGAAAAAGAGATATTCATAAACTCTTTCCATCGTTCAATCGCAGGCTTGAAAACATCTTCTTCCTGTCTGACCAAATTAAGCCTTTTTAAAACTTTTCTCATGATATCAATTTTTAGTTCTGCATCTGTGCTCATTCTATCCGGGAATATTTCTGTTAATTCCTCTTTTATTCTTTTTTTAAAGTTACCGTCAAGGTTGAGAAGCTGCCCCCGCCCAAAGAGATATGACAATACAGAAAAAAGAATAGCTTCGTAATACCATGTTTCCGTCCCTTTTCTAAGCTCATCGCTAACGTCAACTGCAGGAATAACAAGAGAAGGATTTATTATTCTCTCTTTAAGAACATCTTTAAAAATAGGAGATATAATCAACAGCGGGAATTCTCCGGCATCTTTATCTGTGCAGACAAGCATTCTCTCTTCAAGGTTTTGCAAATGGAGATAAAAATCATAATAAGTTTTTTTCTCTGAAAAAAACTGATAGAGAGTCTTGATTTCTACAGGGCCTAAAATATCAAGCACAGTAAGAACAGAAGCATCTTGTTTATCAATCAATGATATTATCTTATCGGTATTTTTTTCGTTGCGTAAAAATGAGGCGAATTTTTCAATGAGGTCATGTTTATTAAAAGGAGTTTTTACATCGCCCAAATAATTTCTTATTAAATCAAAAAATATATGTTCGGGGAGCGAAATTATTATTTTTTTCCATCTGTCAATATCTGCCATAAAATTACTTCCAGCTATCAAAACGGGATTTTATAAATGTAATTATCTGCTCGTGCTCTTTTTTTCCTGCTCCATCAATTTTTAAAGGAGCTCCAAAATCTATATGAACAGTCCTGTTGGGATAGACATCTCCAAGAGTGCTTACCAATTTGCCGTTCTCCCAAAAATCTGTTTTTAAAGCAATAGGGATTACGGAAACCCCGGCTCTCTTTGCAAGCTTTATTCCAAGAGAATTAAATTTATCAGGCTCAAAAATGGTTGTTCTTGTTGCCTGCGGAAAAATAAGAACAGAGCGACCTCCGGAAAGAAGCTCTACCCCTTTTGTTAAAACAAGATCAAGATCTTTTTTAGGATCTTTTCTTTCCACAGCAATTGGGTCGCGCGATCTCATTATAGGACCAAATATAAAATTTGTTACAAGACTTTTCTTTACAACATAAGTTACATCTAATAAAGAACCTATAATAGCAGGAAAAATAAGTGTCTCGAGAGTGCTCATATGATTACCGACAAAGACAAAAGGCCCCTCTTCTTTTCTAAGATTATCAAGCCCTTTTATTTCAAACCTTCCTCCGAATTTTTCAACTATTCTTATAATTTGAAAACAACACTGTATATAAAGCTCCTCGGTCCATTTCTCTTTTAAAATAGCTTTGCGTAAAAAAAGCACCACTTTTAAAAAGTCTTTATAAAAAGAAAACGCCCTGGGAAAAGAGAGCTTTTTTTCATGGTGGGTGTCTATTATTTGACCACCCTCTGTAATGAAGTTGTCTAAAGAAAATATTTTTACTATTTCATCGAAGTTAGTTAAATTTTTTTCCATCTACTATAATATATAAAAAATATGGTCAATGTTCCATAATAGTATAATTTTATTTTCAGAAATATAGTTATTTAATTTTTGTTTTTAATAAAAATTGAAAAAAGGTTTCATTATTTTGTTTTTTGCCTTATGATATCCATGTTTTTTTATAATATATGAAATATATGGAGATTTTTTGTTTTGAATATTATTTATATATTAGGAATCGCATTTGCCCTTTCTATTGATGCTTTTGCTGTCTCTGTTATTCATGGTGCTACTGCCAAAGATATTAAATTCAAAGAAGCTTTTTTAATCGCATTTTCGTTTGGCAGTTTCCAGGCGATTATGCCTTTTATTGGGTGGAGCGCAGGGCTTCTTTTTAAAGAACACATTCAAAATATAGATCACTGGATTGCTTTTATACTTCTTGCGATAATTGGCGGCAAAATGATATATGGATCGATTTTTGGAAAAGAAGAAAAAGATAATGAGTATAATAGAAATAAACTCAATATTTTTACACTACTGATGCTATCCATTGCCACAAGTATAGATGCCCTTGCTGTTGGACTTAGTTTTTCCATTATTAACATAGCCATATTTTTCCCTGTCCTAATAATAGGGTCTGTAACTTTTTTTGTTTGTCTTACAGGTGTTTATATCGGAGACAGAGTAGGTTCCATGTTTGGAAAAAAACTTGAAATCGCAGGCGGCATAATCCTTATCCTTATAGGCGCAAGAATTTTAATTTCCCATATTGTATGAGATTATAATTGGAGTTATAGTAATAGGATGCTTTCTTCATGCTGGAGGAATTGGGGTGGGCAAAATAAAATGCGCTCTATGCTTGTTACTATTCATTCAAATTCAATCTGCTTTTTCTTTTGATGAAGAATGGGATAAATCCCAAATTACAGGATTTGGGGACACATTAAAACAGGGAACTTTCGCAAGCGGACAAACATTGTTTAGCAATGGAGTTCTCATGCTTATAAACAAGATATGCGGGTTTCACTGGGGCTCTCCTACCTTAGAATATATCAAGGGCAATTTTACTACTCCTTGGGAATGGGAATCCACAGATGGTTTCACAGTGAATCAGCTTGGGCATCCGTATCAAGGTTCCACATATTTCAATGCAGGACGGGTTAATGGATTCGGTTTTTACGGATCCACTTTTTTCAATGCGCTTGGCAGTTTTACATGGGAAGCCTTATGCGAATCGCAACTTGCATCTGCCAATGATTTCATTACCACTGTTACCGGCTCCATGGCTTTAGGAGAAATGTTATACCGGCTGCATCTGGAGGCTTATGCTGCCGGAGCTCCGCTCCCTTTGACATTTCTTATAAGTCCCACAGGCGGAATTCATATTTTAATAAAGAAAGGGAAAGCGACCGATCCAGGCAAAAACCTTTATCAGCTTCAGTCTTATTGGGGCGGAGGCTATACCAAAACTACTTACTCGCTTAAGGACGATCAACAAGATCTATTTTCTTATAATGGGACATTCGGCGATATTGGCCTAAAGCTCATCTATGGAGATCCTTTTGAACAGGATACAATAATCCCTTACCGCCACTTTGAACTCTCTGCTGCCTTTGGCATGAAGTTCGGTCACTATCAGGATTATCGCGTTATTTCCGATGGTTATCTGTTTTCATTTTCGCCAATTTGCAATGATACAAATGCAATGAGCACAGGCCTTACCATGCACTTTGATTTTGTGTCTCTCGGAAAATCCGATATATATATCAGCACTATTGATATGTACAGTCATGCACTGGACTGGACAATAAAATATCAACACCTGTTTTCAGAAGCTACTGCCATGGAACTTAAATGGCATACTGGATTTACTTTCTGGGGAGTATCAAATTATTATTCTCCGGATGGAGTTTTCAGTCCCTATGATAATAGAATAGTAACTGACTTAAAAAACTACGGATATGGAGTTAACTCAAAACTCTTTTTTAATCTGGAAAACAAAAAGCTCGGCAAACTTGAGACAAGCCTGTTTTTCTATTCGCTGTGGCCATATCCGAAAACTTCAGACCTTTCTACAGGAACTGTTTTTTGGGTGTTTACAGATATTACCTATTCCCATCTTATTACAAAACGGTTTTCAATGGGGATTAGTGGTTCTTCCGCAATAGAGTGGGGAACATTTAGCGAGTATCCTGATACAAAAAAAAGAAACGACAGGATTAAGTTTTTTACTGCGTGGAATTTGTAGTTCCGCGCTTTATTACATTAAAACCCGCATATGGAATGAGTTTTTCAGGAATAAGTATTGAACCATCTTCCTGCTGGTAATTTTCAAATATGCATACAAGGGCGCGGGATAAGCGAAGCTGTCTATGTACCCCGCAGGTTTTATTCATCATTTTATTGCAGAGTGGAATCCATCGCCCTGTAAGCTTGTTCGGGGTAATCCCATAGACTTATTAACATATTTACTTTTGTTCTATAAACTCATATAAGGGGTTTACTACTTACCCTATCAAAACCCGCATATGGAATGAGTTTTTCAGGAATAAGTATTGAACCATCTTCCTGCTGGTAATTTTCGAATATGCAAACAAGGGCGCGGGAAAGAGCCATCGCAGTACCATTCAGCATATGCACAAATTTATTGCCGTTATCTGTCTTATATCTTATCCCAAGCCGCCTTGACTGAAAATCTGTGCAGTTGGAAGTGCTTGTAACTTCTCCCCAGTCTCCGCCGTTCTCGCGGCCTGGCATCCATGCCTCAATATCAAACTTTCTGTATGCAGATGCGCCAAGGTCGCCGGTGCAGGTGTCAACAACCCTGTACGGAAGACCAAGCCCCTGAAAAATTTCTTCTTCTGTTTCAAGAAGATACTGATGGAAAGAATCAGACTCTTCGGGCAGACAATAGACAAACATTTCCACTTTTGTAAACTGATGCACTCTGTAAAGCCCTTTTGAGTGTTTGCCCGCAGCTCCTGCTTCCCGCCTAAAGCAATTTGAAATACCTGCCATCTTTATAGGGAGATTTGATTTATCGAATATTTTATCTGCATAGTAACCGCCCAAAGTTATTTCTGCTGTTCCAATAAGGCATGTGCCTGTCCCCTCAACTGTATAGATATTGCTCTCCTCTCCGCGCGGATTAAAACCAATGCCTGATGCAATCTCTTCCTTTGCAATATCAGGAGTTTTCATAAGGACAAACCCTTTTTTTCTTAAAATATCAAGTGTATATCTTGTGAGCGCAAATTCAAGTAGAACAGCTTCATTTTTTAAGTAATAAAATTTAGGACCTGAAACTTTGGCTGCTGTTTCAAAATCAACAAGATCAAGCGCTTCTCCAAGCTCCACATGGTCTTTGGGCTTAAAACTAAATGTCGGGATTTTGCCAACTTTTTTTATCTCTGTGTTATCTTTATCTTCTTTTCCAACAGGCGCTTTTGGATTAGCCATATTTGGGATTTCAAGTATAGCGCTATTATAGGCAGATTCTTTTTCAGTAAAAAGCTTTTCAAGTTCTGCGATTTTTTCCTTTAGAGCTTTGCCCTCTTCGATCAGAAGAGCTCTTTGTTCATCGGGAACTTTCCCTTTCATAAGAGATGCATTTGTATTTCTCTTTTGCCTTAGAGAATCTATCTCCTGCTGCAAACTGTTTTTTTCATCATAAAGCGCAACAACAATATCTGCATCTGCGCTCATGTTTCTGTCTTTAATATTTTTCTTAACAAGATCAATATTTTCACGAATATATTTTATATCAAGCATAATTGGATTTTATAATAAAAATATCATCTGTGGCAAGATAAGACTAAAACAGAACTTTGTAAAAATTCAAATATTTTGAAGGCATCGAGTAAAGACGAGTGCCTATAGAGGTTAGAACAGCACCGAAACTGCTCGATAATGATAAAAATTAATAATCCTTTAATTGTATGAAAATCATAAGCTTCATATTGATATTTACATAGTATTAAATTATAATAAAAACCATGACCTATATATCAAGAGATATTGAAAAAGAATTGAAAAAAATAAGCGCCCAGTTTCCGGTTATACTGCTCACCGGCCCACGACAAACCGGGAAAACTACCATATTGAAGCATCTTTTTCCCGAATACCGCTACATTACTTTTGATGACAGTACCCTGCGACTTTCTGCAAAAAGAGATCCGGCTAACTTTATTGAAACCCTTCAAACACCGGTCATTATTGATGAAATACAATACGCGCCGGAAATTCTTTCCTATATAAAAATGCATATAGATAGAAACCGGAAAAATGGAATGTTTATTTTAACAGGTTCTCAGATTTTTAATGTCATGGCAGGGGTTACTGAATCTCTTGCAGGAAGAACCGGCCTTTTTGAACTGCTCCCGTTTTCCTTTAAAGAACTGGTTCGTATCAAAAATAAGAATACAATCCCTAAAGATGCTTTAGGATGTTTTAAACAAATTATACGTGGTTTTTATCCTGTCCCAAATATAGAAAAAACCGATACAAAAGCTTTTTATGGGGCATATCTCTCGCTTTATATAGAAAGAGATGTAAGACAAATTCAGAATATAAGGGATATTTCCTCTTTTGAAGTATTTTTACAAATCCTGGCTGGCAGGGCTGGAAATCTGCTTAACATCGCTGATCTTGCCCAAAGTTGCGGCATTTCTCAGGCAACATGTAAAACATGGATTTCAATTCTTGAAAACTCCAGGATTATATATCTCTTGCGTCCCTGGTACAGAAATAAAGCAAAGCGCCTTATTAAAAGCCCAAAAATATACTTTACTGATACTGGCCTCCTTACATACTTGTTAAAATACCCAGATGCCGAAACCTTGCAGGCCGGCCATGCAATGGGATCTATTTTTGAAAACACGATAGTAATGGAATTCTTAAAAAAGAAAATAAACATGTGCCTGAATTCAAACCTGTATTTTTATAGAGATTCCAATGGTATTGAGATCGATTTGATCATTGATAATGGTCTTTCTGTTTCGTTGTACGAAATAAAAGCATCCAAAACATTGCGGCAAGATATGGCCAAGTCTTTCCGACTGGTGGAATCTGCCGGCATTTTCAAGGAATTTACGAGCGTCAAATATCATATACTTTCATTCCATGAAAACAGGATTCCTTTAGGTGGGAATGTAACTGCTCTGCCATGGTGGGATGCCTGAAAATCAAGTCTTATTAATTGTTCACAAAAAAATCTCGATATTTTAACTTCGGCTATTTTAATATTGTATGTTAAATCAGCCGAAACGAGGTATCATTCGGAAGTTATCTTATTTTCCATTATTAAATCAAATGCACCGGCAGCAAAAGCCTGCAAAAAGAAGTATGCGTTAACCCTATAAATCATTTGACTAAAGTTCTAATTATCTTTATCTTATCAAGGATGAAAGAAAACAGGCCGGTAACAATACAAAGTGATGCAACTCTTTTGGTTGATGTACATGATCCTGCTTTCGAAGAAGCAAGGAATGACATATCGGTCTTTGCGGAACTTGAAAAATCGCCGGAACATATTCATACATACAAATTATCATCGCTTTCCCTATGGAATGCTGCCTCTGCAGGAATATCTCCCGATGAAATAATAACAAGGCTCGGAAAATGGTCCAAATATGAAATTCCCGAAAACATTATATTCAGAATAAAACAAAGCGCAGGGCTTTTTGGCAAAATAACACTGCTCCCTTCGGATGATCCATATAAACTAATACTTAATATCACAGATACAAAAATCTTCAAGGAGATCAGAGCGCTTAAAAAAGTTGCCAAGATCCTTATTCCTGCTGATGATA
>Ga0123353_10001987_pt1 | contig 25264 bp, 22 predicted proteins | sample TergutLab28metaG_3_FD_92763 | JGI IMG/M metagenome (GOLD analysis project Ga0123353, IMG submission 92763) | Labiotermes labralis P3 segment gut microbial communities from Petit-Saut dam, French Guiana - Lab288 P3 | ecosystem: Host-associated > Arthropoda: Insects > Digestive system > Gut ...
ATCCGCTCGCTGCTCACCTGCGAGGCCGAGCGCGGCGTGTGCATCAAGTGCTACGGCGCGAACCTGGCCACGGGCGACGCCGTCACCGTGGGCGAGGCCGTGGGCATCATCGCGGCGCAGTCCATCGGGGAGCCGGGCACCCAGCTGACCATGCGCACCTTTCACACCGGCGGCGCGAAGGACAGCGGCGACATTACCCAGGGCCTGCCCCGCGTTGAGGAGCTCTTCGAGGCCCGCAAGCCCAAGCTGCTGGCCCTCATCGCCGAGATCGACGGCGTCGTCTCCTTCCGGGAGATCAAGAAGAGCAAGAACATCATCATCACCAGCGACGACCCGGATAATATCGACGAGAAGGCCTACCCCATCCCCTACGACCAGATCATCAAAGTCACCGACGGCCAGCGCGTGCGCAAGGGCGAAAACATCACCGAGGGCGCGCGCAACCCCCACGACATCCTGGCCGTGCTGGGGGTGCACGAGGTGCACAACTACCTGATTCAAGAAGTCCAGCGCACCTACCGCGGGCAGGGCGTGGATATCTCCGACAAGCACATCGAGGTCATCATCCGCCAGATGATGCGCAAGCTGAAGGTCACCGAGCCGGGCGACACCAAATGGCTGCCCGGCACGCTGCTGGAGAAGCGGGAGTTCCGCCGCGCCTGCGAGGAGCTGCTGGCAGAGAATGGCGAGGAGGCCAACCTGCCCCAGGCCGTGCCTGTGCTCATGGGCATCACCAAGGCCTCGCTGGCCACCGAGAGCTTCCTTTCGGCGGCGAGCTTCCAGGAGACCACCCGCGTGCTCACCGACGCCGCCATCAAGGGCAAGAGCGACCCGCTCATCGGCCTGAAGGAGAACGTGATCATTGGCAAGTTGCTGCCCAGCGGCACCGGCATGAAGTGCTACAGCGACGTGACGGTGATGAACACGGCCAGCCCCTTTGCAAAGCAGTATATTGAGGCGATCGGCGGGGAGTAGATGAAAACACGAAAAGAGACGCATGTGACGTGCGTCTCTTTTGTTGAAATACTTGTTGCTTTACGGCAATTCCTGTGATATAATGTGCGTAACGCCGTATCGTGGGGTGGCGGTTGCACTTGATCCTCTTTGCGTTTCTCGGAACGTTGAAAGAAAGGAGATGGTGCCTTTGATGAAAGCATTCTGTGCTTTGTGGCAGGCAGCGGTGGAAACATTGCGGCGCTGGCGGCGGACCCGTCCTTCGTCATCGCGGCCGCGCAAGCGGCCCTGCAATTGTTTGGCTATTTGGTTGAACAGATCAAAGAAAGAACCGCCCTCATGTTTCACAGCATGGGCGGTTCCTTCTTGACTCGTTAAAGAGGAAAGAGGTGCGGCCGCAACCCGTACGACGTCGCGCCCTGGGGGTTCGAGCCCTGGGGCGCTTCCCTTTCACAACTTTATTATACTTCACAAAACTTGATTTGTCAACTATTTTTTAAAGTACAGCGTATTAGTGTAGGAGGTAACACCATGTCCAACAATCACAAGCGCATCCGTCTTTGGATCATTCTGCCGGTTCTTTTCGCCCTGTTGCTCGGCCTCACCGCAGGCGCGTTGCCCAAGCAGCCGCCCGCGCAGGTGATCGCCCACCGGGGCGCGCCCACCTATGCCCCCGAGAACACCCTGCCCGCCTTTGAGAAAGCCCTGGCCCTGGGCGCGGACGGCGTGGAGTGCGACATCCACCTCACGGCGGACGGGGTGGTGGTGCTCTCCCACGACAGCACCATCGACCGCTGCTCCGACGGCACGGGCCGCGTGCGCGAGATGACATTGGCCCAGTTGCGGGAATACGACTACGGCGCGTGGTTTGGCGAGGAATTCGCGGGCACGCAGATTCCCACGCTGGAGGAGTTCCTCGATGCCGTGCGGGAGGCTGGTTTGATATTGATCGAGCTGAAGAGCAACGACGCGGATATCGCGGCCCAGACCGTGGGGGCCGTGAAAGCGCGCGGGCTGATGGACCGCACGATCTTCCAGAGCTTCGACATGAACGCCATCCAGGCCTGCAAAGCAGCCGATGGAGACGCCTATATCGCTTTGCTCTACGGCGCCGGCAGTGACTACGACAAGGCCGTGCGCAAAGACGCCGCGGGCTTCTGCCTGCAATACGGCCTCGACGGCCTGCACCCGCAGTATGCGGCGCTGTCCTCCGGGATCGTGCGCAAATGCGCGAAAATCGGCGTGGAGGTGCGCACTTGGACGGCCAACGACATCCTGTTCCTGGCGGGCGGCAGTGGCCAGGGCGCGCGGGGCATCATCACAGATAACGTCGAGCTGGCGCAGAGGATGGTGGCCCTGCCGGGGTTTGTTCGCGCTTTCTTTGGGCTGCTGTGCGACGCGGCATTCCTGCTTTCGCCCTATTTTGGGTGATGCTATTCCGCAACGATAATCGTTGCATAGCAATCAGCCGCGCGATGGGCTTAGCTGCGGAGCAAAATGTGGAGAAAAACATGCAACTCGAACGTTTCAACTATCCCTCGCTGAAGATGCTTCAAGAAAAAATACAGGCTCTGGGGGTGGATATTCCGCTGTCGGAGCGCTTGGATATCCTGGGAGAACCCCTTGCGATTGGCGAAGTGACAGTGCGGAACCGCCTGGCCATCCAGCCCATGGAGGGTTGCGACGGCACGCCGGAGGGCGAGCCCGGCGAACTGACAGTGCGCAGGTACGAACGCTTTGCCCGGGGCGGCGCGGGGCTGCTCTGGTTCGAGGCCGTGGCCATCATGCCCGAGGGCCGGGCGAGCCCGCGCCAGCTGTGGATCAACGAACAAAACCTGGATAGCTTCCGGCACATTGTCAATTTGATCAAAGAATTGTCATTCAAAGAGCACGGCTTCGCGCCCCTGCTGATCATGCAGGCGACCCACTCCGGGCGCTATTCCAAGCCGGAGAGCCTGCCCGCCGGGCGCATCTCCGACGACGAATTGCGGGCCCTGGAGGAGCGCTTCGGGCAGGCCGCGCGCCTGGCCGCGGCGGCGGGCTTCGACGGCATTGACGTGAAATGCTGCCACGGGTACCTGCTGTGCGAGTTGCTGTCGGGCTACAATCGTCCGGGCATGTATGGGGGTTCCTTCGAGAACCGGACACGATTGCTTATCGATGGCGTGAGGGCCGCGCGGGCCGGCGCGCCCCATGATTTTATTGTGACCTCCCGGCTGAACATCTACGACGGCTTCGCCTGGCCTGAGGGCTTCGGCATGGATCCCTCCGGCGGGTTGGGCGAAGACATGACGGAGCCCCTGCGGCTCATGGGCATATTGCACAACGAGCTGGGCATGGATTTGTTGAACATCACCATGGGCTGCCCCTATACCAACCCGCACGTGAACCGCCCCTTCGATATGGGCCCCTACGAGCCGCCGGAGCACCCCCTGGAGGGCGTGGCCAGAATGGTCCGCCTCACCGGGCAGGCGCAGCGGGCGTTCCCGGGGCTGGCGGTCGTCGCCTCCGGCCCAAGCTATTTGCGGCAATACGGCGCGCAGCTTGCGGCCGGCGCGATTGAGCAGGGCCACTGCAAGCTTGTTGGCTTTGGCAGGCAGGCCTTTGCTTATCCGGAATTTGCTCATGAAATCCTGCAAAACGGGGCGATGGACCCGGGCAGGTGCTGCCTCTGCTGCGGGAAGTGTTCGCAACTCATGCGGGCGGGGAGCACGGCGGGCTGCGTGGCGCGGGACGAGGTGTACCGGGGGATCTACAGGAGGGACGTAACGGCATGAAAAGCAAGCAAGTCGCGGCTGTGACAGGTTCCACCCGGGGAATAGGCAGGGCCATTGCCGACGCGCTGGAGAGCGAGGGCTATGCTGTCGTGCGCTCGGGGACAAGGGGCGAAACGAGCGCGAATTATATCCCCTGCGATATCTCGAAAGCCTGTGATCGCGAGCGCTTTTTCACGCGCATTCACGAGCGTTACGGGCGGCTGGACCTGCTGGTGAACAACGCGGGCGTGGCCCCAAAGGAGCGTTTGGATATCCTCGAGACCACCGAGGAGAGCTACGACCATGTGCTGGACATCAACCTGAAGGGCACGTTTTTCATGTGCCAGCGGGCGGTGAACTATATGCTGGAGCTGCAGGGCAAGCTTGAGAATCACCGGCCCCGGATTGTGAATATCTCTTCCATTTCGGCCTACACGAGCTCTACAAACAGGGGAGAGTATTGCATATCAAAAGCTGGGGTTTCTATGGTGACACGGCTGTTTGCGGACCGGCTGGCGGGGTACGATATCCCGGTGTTCGAGGTGCGGCCGGGCGTTATTTTGACCGACATGACTGCTTCCGTGCGGGAAAAATATCAAAAGCTCGTCAACGAGGGCCTGACGCCCATACGGCGATTGGGAAGGCCGGAGGACGTGGCCGACTGCGTGCTGGCGCTGTGCTCGGGGCGGCTGGATTTCGCCGCCGGGCAGGTGATCGACGCTGACGGCGGGTTTCGGATCAGGAGGCTGTGAGATGGTTTTTGGCTCCCCCCGGCCTTCGGCCACCCCCCTCGCAAGCGAAGGGGGCTTTAAAGTGGGCAGCGCGCGCCTGCCCGTATACTGCCTGGATACCCTGGTGATCGGCTCGGGCTGCGCGGGTTACAACGCCGCCGACTGCCTGCACGACCTGGGGCGGCGGGATATCGCTATTCTTACAGACGGAAAGGACCGGGGGACGTCGCGAAACGCGGGAAGCGACAAGCAGACCTATTACAAGCTCTCCCTGGGGGGCGACGCAGCCGACAGCGTGCCGAAGATGGCCGCGGACCTCTTCGCGGGGGGCGGCATGCACGGCGACCACGCCCTCTGCGTGGCGGCGGGCTCGGCCAAGTGCTTTTACAAGTTGGCGCAGATGGGCGTGCCATTCCCGGCGAACGAGTATGGGGAGTACGTGGGCTACCAGACGGACCACGACAGCACCGCCCGGGCGACTTCGGCCGGCCCGCTGACCTCCAGATATATGACCGAAGCCCTGGAAAAGAGCGTGCTCTGCAAGGGCGTGCGCCTGTTCGACAACAGGATGGCCGTGAAGTTCCTGGTTCGGGAAAATCGCCTGCGGGGCGTGCTGGCTCTGGACCTGGCCCGGCTTGATGAACCGGGCTTCGGGCTGACGCTCTTCTGCGTCAACCACGCTGTTTTGGCCACGGGGGGGCCGGCGGGGGTTTATCACCGGGTGGTGTACCCTGAGAACCAAAACGGTATGACCGGTATGGCGCTGGAGGCCGGGGCCGCCGCGGAAAACCTCAACCGGTGGCAGTATGGCCTGGCGTCAACGCAGTTCCGGTGGAACGTCTCGGGCACATACCAGCAGGTGATCCCCAGGTATGTCAGCGTTGGCGGAGATGGGTGTGAGCGCGAATTCCTGCCCCGGGAGCTGGCCTTCGATATGGTTTTTCGCAAGGGCTACCAGTGGCCCTATGACCCGGCGAAGCCATCCTCGGAGATTGACCGGCTGGTGCATCGCGAGATTCACGAAAAGGGCAGGCGTGTTTTTCTTGATTATCGAAGCGACCCCGCGGGGCTTGACTTGAATGCCCTGGGCGAAGAGGCGCATCAATACTTGGCGCGCTCCGGCGCGCTGCTGCGAACGCCCATCGCCCGGCTGCGAAAGATGAACCCCCGGGCCGTGCAGCTCTATCTTGACAACGGCATCGACCTGCGCTATGATATGCTGGAGATAGCCGTGTGCGCCCAGCACTGCAACGGCGGCGTCGCCGTGGACGGGTACTGGCAAAGCACTGTGCGGGGGCTCTATGCCGCCGGGGAGGCCGCGGGCACCTTCGGGGGGCGCAGGCCGGGGGGCGCGGCGCTGGGCGCGGCGCAGGTTGGGTCCATGCGGGCGGCGGAGCATATCGCCCTGCAGCGGCGCGGCGCGCCTGAGATTCCCGAAAACGCGGCCTGTGAGACAGAACAGGTGATTGCTTGGATTAAGGTGGCGTTGGGCCGGGAGGGCAGCAGCCCTGAGGAGCTAAAAGAAAAATGCCAACGGGAGTTCAGCGCCCACTGCGGGCATGTGCGGTCAGAAGAAAAATTTGGCGAACTGTACAATGCGCGTGTGGGTGAGATTAAGTCTTATTTTGACAGTTGCGCCATTGCGGGGGTAGAGCAGATTCCCGGGATGTTCCTGGCGCGGGATGTGCTGGTTACGCAGGCGGCGATGCTCTCGGCGATGCGGGAGAGTGCTGGGGAAGGTGTGGTGCGGACACATATGCAAGGGGATGGCTTCGTCAGCGAACGCAAGCCTGTGCGGCCTATCCCGGAGAGGGATACCTGGTTTGAGACGGTTTGGGGGGAGTATACGAAGAGCATCGCGGAGCGATAAAAGCTACTTACCATACGAGGAGGCTTAACCATGAAAAAACTCTTAGCAATAACCCTGGCATGCCTGCTGGCCCTGGCGTGCTTCGCCGTTGGGGCGGCGGCCATCGAAACAGGGGAGGAGACACAGGCAATGGGGTACATCACCTACGAGCAGCACGGCGCGGCGGGGGACGGCGTGACCGACGACCTGGACGCCATCGTCGCCGCCCACGAGGAGGCCAACGCGCTGAACCTATCTGTGCGCGCCGACCCGAACGCGACCTATTACATCGCGCAGACGGGCAAGACGGCAACGATCCAGACCAATACGGACTGGGGAGAGGCGAAGTTTGTCATCGATGATTCGAATGTGCTGATCGGGCAGGGGCACAACCGGCACATATTCGAGGTGACGTCCAAGCTGCCCAGGGAGAGCATTGCCGGCGTGAGCACATTGCAAAAGGGCCAGGCGAACATCGGCGTCGCCTTAGGCTATCCCGCGCTGGTGCAGGTCGTCGACGCGAACACGATACGCTATATCCGCAGGGGCGGGAACGCCAACGCCGGCGCGTCGCAGCGCGAGGTGTTCCTGGTGGACAGCAACGGCAATGTGGACCCGGAAACGCCGATCATCTGGGATTACGATACGATCACATCCATTGCGGCCATCCCCATCGACAGCGAGAGGCTGACGATCACGGGCGGGAAATTCACCACCGTCGCGAACAAAGTTGTGGAGGGCGACGCATACTACAACCGGGGAATACGCGTCGCGCGCTCTAACCTGGTGATCGACGGCTTCGAGCACTATGTCACGGGGGAGCCGGACGCCCGCTGCGCGCCCTACAGCGGAATTCTGGTGATCGGCGACAGTGCGGATGTGCTGGTGATAAACAGCGTGTTTACCGGGAGAAAGCAGGCATTCCACGGCTCCTACGATCTGCAGCTGAGCAACTGCGTCAATGTCACGTTCAAGGACTGCACGCAGGCGAACAGCATCCACGACGGCGCCTACTGGGGCATCATGGGCGCGAATTATATCAAGAACGTCGTCTATGACGGGGTTTCGTTTTCGCGCTTCGACGCCCACGCGGGCGTGCACAATGTAACTATTAGAAACTCGCAGCTGGGGCACCAGGGGATCAATCTCATCGGCAGCGGCACGGCGCTGATTGAGAATACGACGGTTTCCGCCGGGCGCTTCATCAACCTGCGCAGCGATTACGGCAGCGTGTGGGACGGCGAGATCATTATCAGGAATTGCGTGTTCAACCAGCACAACGGCAACGGCTACGACCACTTGCTCATCGGCGGCGACAACGACGGCATGCACGACTTCGGCTACCCCTGCATGATGCCCCGCAAGATTACCGTCGACGGCCTTGCGATCCGCGACAAGAAGCATTCGCTGTTCTACTTCGGGCCGAAAATCTTCGACAGGTTTGGCTGCATATTTCTGTATATCAAGGACCTGTTCGCCGCGCCGCCCTACCCTTACGGCGTCACGGAGGAGGTTGTGCTGCGCAATATCACGACTGAAAGCGGCAGAAGCCTCGGCAAAAGCATGAACTTCCCGCGCTTTTGGAATGTGCGGGTGACGCGGCAATGAAGCTTGGCCTGACATCCGTCACATTCCGGGAACTGGGTTTTCAGGAGATCATACAGATCGTCCGCGAGTGCAGGCTTGACGGCATCGAATGGGGCGGCGACGTCCACGTGCCCTCCGGTGATATTTTATGCGCGCGGAAAGTTTATCAGGCGACCATAGATGCCGGGCTTGAGGTGCTGTCCTATGGCTCGTACTACAGGCTGGGCGGCGAGGAGCCCTTCGAGCCCGTGCTTGACTCGGCCCTGGCGCTGCGCGCCGGTGTCATACGCGTTTGGGCGGGCGGGAAGGGCTCTTCGAAATATACGGCAGAAGAGCTCAAGCAAGTGATCGAAGACGCCCGGCGCGTTGCCGATATGGCAAAGCCACATGATATTACAGTCGCGTTCGAGTATCATAGGAACACCCTGACGGATACCAGCGAAAGCGCCCTGGCGCTGCTGCACGCTATAGCCCGGGATAACGTGAGGACCTATTGGCAGCCGAACCCGGAGCTTAGCCACGAGAGAAATCTCGAAGAACTGGAAGCCGTGCGGCCGCACCTGGAGTATGTGCACGTGTTCCACTGGACGCGGCTGGGCAGGCGGCTGCCGCTGAAGGCCGGGGCGGGGGAGTGGCGGGCGTACCTGGAAGCGGCAAGGCCGAAGGCGGCTATATTGGAGTTTGTGAAGGGGGACAGCGTGGGGCAGTGCGTGAAGGATGCGGAGACGTTAAGGAGTTTATGCGAATGAAAGCGATATTTTTGAATGACGACCCGGCCTTGATCCATCGCGTATTCAATGCCGAAATGCGCGAAGCGCTGGGCAGCCCGGAGATTATTTCTCCCAAGAAAATAGAACGACACGATCTGAGCGATGTGGAGGCAATCTTCTCCACCTGGGGCATGCCGGCCCTGGGCGAACAAGAAATCCAAGCCTGTTTCCCGGCGCTGCGGGAGGTGTACTATGCCGCCGGCAGCGTGCAGGCTTTTGCGCGCGCGTTTCTCAAATGTGGCATCCGGGTGTTCAGCGCGTGGGGGGCCAACGCCGTGCCCGTGGCGGAGTTCGCCGTGGCGCAGATTGTGCTGGCCAACAAGGGCTTTTTCCAGAGCATGAAAATCACCCGGCCCAGGGAATGGAGCCGGGCCTATACGCAGAGCTTCCCGGGGAATTTTAAGGCGCAGATAGGCCTCGTTGGCTGCGGGATGATAGGCAGCCTGGTTGCGAACATGCTGCGGGGGTACGACCTGGAGCTGCTGGCGTATGATCCCTACCTGAGCGACGCGCGCGCAAAAGAGCTGGGCGTTGCGAAATGCCCGCTGGAGGGGCTGTTCAGCCGCTGCCAGACGGTCTCGAACCATCTGCCGGACAATGAGAAAACCAAAAACATGTTGGATTATAAGCTGTTCAAGCTGATGAAGCCCAACGCGGCGTTCATCAATACGGGGCGCGGCGCGCAGGTGAATGAGGCCGATCTCATTCGTGCTCTAAGAGAGGAGCCGGGACGCACGGCGCTGCTGGACGTGACGCATCCCGAGCCGCCGGAGAGGGACAGCGCGCTGTACAGCATGCCCAACGTGATCCTCACGCCCCACATCGCGGGCAGCTTGGGGGGCGAAGTTGCCCGCATGGGGGAATATATGGCCCAGGAATACATGGCCCTGCGGGAGGGGCGTGAGCCGCGATATGAAGTGACAGTAGAGATGCTGGAGACGATGGCATGAGCGAAGCTGGAATTTTTGAACTGCGCATGCAAGAGAGCAGGCCATTGCGGTTGGCCCTGTTTACGGACTTGCACTACAATGGGGTTGCGCCGTGCAGCGCCGCGCTGACGAATTATTTCATGCGCCGGCAGGTCAAGAAGCGCAGGCCCGGCCTCATTGCCGTGCTGGGTGATACGGCCATTCTCCCAGACAACCGCGAACGCACACGCGCCTTCGTGCGCACGATGGATGGCTTCGGTATTCCCTGGACTGCTGTGCTGGGCAACCACGAAGGCGAGCACGACGAGGACCTGCCTCGCCGCGAGGTGATCGAGTATTACAAAGCCTCGGATCGATTCCTGGGAAACGTGGAGCTGCCCGGCGTCACGGGCTACGGCAACCAAGCGATCGCGATAATCAATGAAGACGGCAGGGCCGCGCAGCTGCTGTATTTCCTGGACAGCGGCGGCGGGCGCAAGGGACATGGGCACATACAGCCCGGCCAATTGGACTGGATGGCGCGCATGGCAGAAAATTACTCCGACACCCCCGGCATGGTCTTTCTGCACGTGCCCATACAGCAATACCAGGACGCCTGCGAGGCCTGGCAGCGCGGCGAGGCGCAGCTCCTGCACGGCGCGTGGCACGAGAAAGTCTGCCCGGGCGGCACGCGGGAGCAGGGCGAGGCCCTTCTGGAGCGCGCGAAGCAGCTGGGCGTCTGGGCCATCGTGTGCGGGCACGAGCACTACAACAACTTTGATATTTTATGGCAGGGGATGCGCTATGTTTATGCCCAGAGCGGCGGGTATTCTTTCCGGGTGTACGGCGTTCCATTGCACCGGGTGCGCGGCTGCACTGCGCTGGATATCCATTCGAATGGAGAAGTGGAGCTGACGCAGCATTTCAACTTGCCCTGAGGATGCACAAAACTTTTTCTTGACAACCCCTTCCAATAATGTTATAATCTATCGGTTGCATTGTGCGACTGACTTTTTTATGGAAAGGAGAGAACTATGCCTACCTTTAATCAGCTGGTGCGCAACGGGCGCGAGACGCTGGTGAAGAAGTCCAAGGCACCGGCGCTGCGCAAGGGGCTCAACTCCCACAGGAATGTGCTCACAGAAAAGGACAGCCCGCAAAAACGCGGCGTGTGCACCGCGGTAAAGACCACCACCCCCAAGAAGCCCAACTCGGCGCTGCGCAAGATCGCCAGGGTGCGCCTGAGCAACGGCATCGAGGTGACCACCTACATCCCCGGCGTGGGGCACAATTTGCAAGAGCACTCGGTGGTCCTGATCCGCGGCGGCAGAGTGCGCGACCTCCCGGGCGTACGCTATCACGTCATCCGCGGAACGCTCGACTGCCAGGGCATGCAGAACCGCAAGCAGGGCCGCAGCAAATACGGCATGAAGCGCGACAAGAAGTAAACCCCGGGCAAATCCCAGTATGAGAATATTTACCATGGATTCGTCCATGCTAATAGATGGTTCTCTTACTGGACACCGAGCCAGATTCTTCTTATCTGGCAAGTACCAATGATTTCATATTATTATGAAGGAGGGAAGCGAAGTGCCAAGAAGAGGCCAAATCGCGAAGCGGGACGTTCTGCCAGACCCCATGTACGGGTCGAAGCTCGTCACGCGCCTGATCAACAGCATCATGTACGACGGCAAGAAGGGCATCGCCCAGCGCATTGTCTACGACGCATTCGACATCATCCGCGAAAAATCCGGCAAGGACCCATTGGAGGCCTTTGAGACCGCCATGGAGAACGTCATGCCCCAGTTGGAGGTCAAGGCCCGCCGCGTGGGCGGCGCGACCTACCAGGTGCCCATCGAAGTGCGCGCCGAGCGCCGCCAGACCCTGGGCCTGCGCTGGATTACGCTGTTCGCCCGCAACCGCAGCGAGCGCACCATGAAGGAGCGCCTTGCCAACGAAATCATGGACGCTTGCAACCAGACCGGCGCGGCCCACAAGAAGCGCGAGGATACCCACAAGATGGCCGAGGCCAACAAGGCGTTTGCGCATTTTAGATGGTAAGTTAGGAGAGACCCCATGTCCCGGCAGGTAACACTGGAAAAAACAAGAAACATCGGTATCATGGCGCATATCGACGCCGGCAAGACCACCACCAGCGAGCGCATCCTGTTCTACACGGGCAAGACGCACAAGCTGGGGGAGGTCCACGACGGCGCGGCCACCATGGACTGGATGGAACAGGAGCAGGAGCGCGGCATCACGATCACCTCGGCCGCGACGACCTGCTTCTGGAACGACCATCGCATCAATATCATCGACACACCAGGCCACGTGGACTTCACGGTGGAGGTGGAGCGCAGCTTGCGCGTGCTGGACGGCTCGGTAACGGTGCTGTGCGCCAAAGGCGGCGTGGAGCCCCAGAGCGAGACCGTCTGGCGGCAGGCCGATAAGTATCAGGTCCCTCGTATGGTGTATATCAACAAGATGGACATCACCGGCGCGGATTTCTCCCACGTGCTGGGCATGCTGCGCGAGCGCTTGCACTGCAACGCCGTGCCCATCCAGTTGCCCGTTGGCGCGGAGGCTGAGTTCCGGGGCATCGTCGACCTGGTAGAGATGAACGCCGTGATGTACTACGACGAGTTCGGGTTGGATATTCGCGTGGAGGAAATTCCGGGTGATTTGCTTGAACAGGCCGAAGTTGCCCGCGTTGAGCTGCTGGAGGCCGTGGCCGACCAGGACGATGCCGTGATGGAAAAAGTGCTTGAGGGAGAAGAGCCCTCCAATGAAGAGATTAAAGCCTGCATACGCAAGGCGACGATCTCCAACGCTATGGTTCCTGTCATATGCGGCACCAGCTATCGCAATAAAGGCGTACAGAAGCTGCTTGACGCCGTTGTAGATTACATGCCCGCGCCCACTGACGTTCCGGCCATCGTGGGGATCAATCCCAAGACGGAGCGGGAAGTCGAACGGCACTCCAGCGATGAGGAGCCGTTCAGCGCGCTTGCCTTCAAGATCGCGACTGATCCATTTGTGGGGAAGCTGTGCTTCTTCCGGGTGTACAGCGGCAAGGCCGAAGCCGGTTCGGGTATATACAACGCCTCCAAGGAGAAAAACGAGCGCCTGGGCCGCATTTTGCAGATGCACAGCAACCACAGGCAGGATATCGACTGCGTCTACGCGGGGGATATCGCCGCCGCCATAGGCCTGAAGAACACCACCACCGGCGACACCCTGTGCGCCGCCAACGCCCCGGTGCTGCTTGAGAGCATGGACTTCCCCGAGCCGGTGATCCGCGTGGCCATAGAGCCCCGCACCAAGGCCAGCCAGGAGAAGATGGGCATCGCCCTGCAAAAGCTGGCGGAGGAGGATCCCACCTTCAAGGCCTACACCGACGAGGAGACCGGCCAGACCATCATCGCGGGCATGGGCGAGCTGCACCTGGAGATCATCGTGGACCGCATGCTGCGGGAGTTCAAAGTCGAGGCCAACGTGGGCAAGCCCCAGGTGGCCTACCGCGAAACCGTCACCCAGCCGGCCGAGACGGACACCCGTTACGTGCGCCAGACCGGCGGCAGGGGGCAGTACGCCCACATCAAGCTGCGCCTGGAGCCCAACCCCGGCAAGGGCTTCGAGTTCGAGAGCAAGGTGGTGGGCGGCGTGGTGCCCAAGGAGTATATCCCCGCGGTGGAGGCCGGCGTGAAGGGCGCGATGCTCTCCGGCGTGCTGGCGGGCTACAATGTGGTGGACGTCAAAGCCACGATTTTTGATGGATCATCCCACGAGGTGGATTCCAGCGAGATGGCCTTCAAGATCTGCGGCTCCATGGCCTTCAAGGACGCCATGAAGCAGGCCGCGCCTGTGCTCATGGAGCCCATCATGAAGGTGACCGTCACCGTGCCTGAGGACTACATGGGCGACGTTTTGGGCGACCTCAACGGCCGCCGCGGCGCCATACAGCACACGGAAACCCGTCCCGGCGTGGCGCAAATCGAGGCCCAGGTGCCGCTGAGCAGCATGTTCGGCTACGCCACGGCGCTGCGTTCGCGCACCCAGGGCAGGGGCCAATACGTGATGGAGCCCAGCCACTATACCCAGGTGCCCAAGGGCATCGCCGACGGCATCACGAGCAGCAAGTCATTCAACAACTGGAGATAGAGCCATGAAAAAATATGAGTACAAGGTGAAGACCAGCTGGCACTTTTCGTTCAAAAGGGACACGCTTGAGAAAAAAATAGGCGCGGAGCTCGATGGGCTCAACGCCGAGCTTGGACCCCAGGGCTGGGAACTGGTCAGCTGCTCGTTGGCGTACGGCGATGTTGTTGTGTATACCTTCAAGCGGGAAGTGGAATAATAAATGGAAAAAAATGCCAGCATCCAAGGGATATAGGTAGATAGGGAGGTGTAACGCTATGTCTAACATCAGAGCAAGCGCCGATTACCCTTCCAGCCTATCCTCCCGCCGACGCTCGACGAACAAATCGCGGCAGCGATACTCAAGGGCAACCCCAGGCAGGTTGCACTCGAAGCCGGCGCGGACGGCAGCCTGCACATTGACCCGATGCTGCACCCGGCGCTTTACGACTGGGCTGTCCGCAGAGGATAAGCGGAGGTTGTTGGCGTTTTTGGTTTAGCAACAGTAGACGCGGAATACCTCGTAAAAATTCTTTCAGTAAACCCTTGCATTTTTATTTCAAATCTGCTACAATAGATAAGATAATTTTTAGCATGATTATTTCAAGGAGGAACATTCCATGGGAAAGCAAAAGTTTGAGCGCACCAAACCTCACGTCAATATCGGTACCATCGGCCACGTGGACCACGGCAAGACCACGCTGACCGCGGCGATCACCAAGACCCTGGCCATGAAGGGCGGCGCAAGCTTCGTCGACTACGCCAGCATCGACAAAGCGCCCGAAGAGAAGGAGCGCGGCATTACCATCAACACCGCCCACGTTGAGTACCAGACGGAGGCCCGTCACTACGCTCACGTGGACTGCCCCGGCCACGCCGACTATATCAAGAACATGATCACCGGCGCGGCGCAGATGGACGGCGCGATCATCGTTATCGCCGCCACCGACGGCCCCATGGCCCAGACCCGCGAGCACCTGTTGCTGGCCCGTCAGGTTGGCGTGCCCTATATCGTGGTGTTCATGAACAAGGTGGACCAGGTGCTGGAGGAGGACCCCACCGGCGAAATGCTCGATCTCGTCGAGATGGAGATCCGCGAGGCCCTCACCGATCAGGAGTTCCCGGGCGACGACATCCCCATCATCCGCGGCAGCGCCCTGCACGCACTCGCCTACGACGGCGGCGACGTGGATGCCCCTGAAATCGCCTGTATCTGGGAGCTCATGGAGGCCGTTGACAGCTATATCGCCACCCCGGACCGCAAGGCCGACCTGCCCTTCCTGATGGCCGTGGAAGACGTGTTCACCATCACCGGGCGCGGCACCGTGGCCACCGGCAGAGTGGAGCGCGGCAACATCAAGACCGGCGACGAGGTGGAGATCGTGGGCCTGACGGACGCGAAGCGCAAGGTTGTCGTCACGGGCCTAGAGATGTTCCACAAGACCCTCGACTACGCCGAGGCGGGCGACAACGCCGGCGCGCTGCTGCGCGGCGTACAGCGCAAGGAGATCGAGCGCGGCCAAGTTCTGGCAAAGCCCGGCTCCATCACCCCCCAGACCAAGTTCCTGGGCCAGGTGTACGTGCTGACCAAGGACGAGGGCGGGCGCCACAAGCCCTTCTTCAACAACTACCGCCCGCAGTTCTATTTCCGCACCACCGACGTGACCGGCGTGATCACCCTGCCCGAGGGCGTGGAGATGTGCATGCCCGGCGACAACGTGGAGATGAACGTGGAGCTGATCACCCCCATCGCCATCGAAGAGGGTCTGCGTTTCGCCATCCGCGAGGGCGGCAAGACCGTGGGCAGCGGCGTTGTGGTTGGGATCAATAAGTAAGAAAAAATTAACAACTGAAAACGCACACCGCCGCGAGCCATCACAGGCCCGCGGCGGTTTTATTCATGTCTTAGCGATGTGGGGAGTGATCATGGCCGCGCTCACGCTCGAATGAATTGCCGAATCTGGGCTCACGCTCGTGCCCGCGCTCACGCCCGCGTTCATAGTCATGACCGGGGGGAGGATCCGGCAGTTCGCCCAGCTTCTTGGCGTACAGCATGAGGTTGACGCCCTCGCCCAGCATGAAGCATTCGCAGCCGCAGTTCCCGCCATAGGCGATCAGGTGCAAGTGCGCGCCCGCGTGGGCCTCGGTTACGGCCATGCAGCTCAACTCAATGTCGCTGCCACCGGCGACATCCTTGCACACGCGGCTGCAGGGGATCGGCACGCCGTCGTTTGCGACGGCCATGCATAGCTGCGAGCGGCTCTTGCTGGCGGCGCGCAGGGTATACTGTATCTCGTAAACGCCGTCGTTTTCGAGCACCAGGGAATGGTTGCCGTCGTAGTGCACGCCCGCGCACGGGAGGCGGCCGGAGAAGGTCATGGCTGCGATCTCGTCCGGCTGCGTGCAGAACTCGCCGCTATCCGTGTTGAACAGGCCGCCGTAGGCCATATCGCAGCCCGCGCCTGTCGGTCCCACTGGCCCCATGGGCCCGCGTATTTTATGTCAAGCGGGTCATACCGCACCTTCCAGATACTCCACCACATCCCGCACCGTGACGAATTTCTGCAGCATCCTATCGGGAATTTCGATTTTGAAGCGCTCCTCGACGACGCAGACCAAATCAAACAGCTGCAAGGAATCCATTTCGAGATCCTCCGCCAGCACAGAATCGAGTTCAACCGCCGGAAGCTCGCCGTCCATATAGTCGTGCAGAATTTCCTTCAGTTTCTCAAGCATGGTTGCCCGTTCCTCCTATCGAATGTTTTTTGATTTTCATCGTCGTGGTTTTCGGAAACTCCGTGTCCCGGAATTTGACTGCGCCAATCTGTTTGTATTTCGGCAGGCCGCGGTTCAACTCACGGATGGCGGCATGGATTTCCTCTTCCGCCCCGCCCTCCGTATAGATATCCGCCGTGATGCGGTCCTCCTGCGCGTAGACGGCTGTCTCGATGACGCCGGGTATCAGCTTGATTTTTCCCTCCAACTCCTCCGGCGATACATTCTTGCCGTTGCTGAGGATAATCAAATGCTTGATGCGGCCTGTCACGTAGAGATACCCTTCGCTATCAAGCGTGCCCAAGTCGCCGGTTTTAAACCAGCCGTCCTCCGTGAAGGCCTCCTGCGTCGCCTGTGCGTCTGCGTAATAACCCGCCATCACGCTTTCGCCCTTGACCTGAATCTCCCCGACGCCATTTTCGTCCGGGCCGTCAATTCGCACAGAGCAGCAGTCCAGCGGCAGACCGACGCTGCCGACTCTGTTGCCGCGCTTGGGATTGACGGACACCACGGGCGAGCACTCGGTGATGCCGTAGCCATTGAGCAGCTCGATTCCCATGGCATTGAAATCCTCTATGATCTCTTCGTTCAGGGGCGCGCCGCCGCAGACCATCAAATTGAGTTCGCCGCCCAGCGCGTCATGCACCTGTCTGAACAGCTTTCGGCGCATGTCGATGCCGAGCTTCATCAAAGTGCGGCTGACCTTCAGGCCCTGGCGCATCTTGTCGGCGCGGCCGCTGCGCTCGGCGCTCTCCCACATTTTTTTATGGACGATCTCCACAATCGCCGGCACGAGAATGGCCACGGTGGAGCGCAGCTTGACCATATCCTTCTGCACATTGCGCACGCTGCGGCTGATAAACGTGCGGCCGCAGTACATCAGCGGGACGATTACGCCCACCAGCAGCCCAAAGGTATGATGCAGCGGCAGCGCCAGCACAACGCGCCCCGCGCCGCTGACCATCCTGCACGACGACGCGGCGTTGGAGGCAATATTCTTGTGCGTGAGCATGACGCCTTTGCTTTTGCCCGTCGTCCCCGATGTGTAGACAATCGCGGCCAGGCTGTCCGGGGAGAGCGGATAATCGATATAGGAGCTGCGGCCTTCCCGCAGCAACTGCCACCCTTGCACCAGCATCGTCTCCAGTTCATCTGTGCAAATATACTGGCGAAGGCTTGTCCCGCTCCGAAAGCCGGGAATCATGTCCTCATAGTCCGGCGCGTAAATCAGGGCTTCGCAGCCGCTGGCCCCAATCAGGGGGATCAGGTCCTCAACCGTCTGGTCCTTGTCCAGCGGCACGACGGTATTGCCTCCGTTGGCGACCGCGAAATACGAAATGATCCACTCGTAGCTGTTCCCGCCAAGGATGGCGATGCGGCAGCTATGCAGGCCCTGCTCGAACAGCGCCGTTCCGAGCGCGTCAATATCGTCCGAGAAGGCCCGGAAGGTTTTTTCCTCCTCCGCCTCGCCCCTGCGGGGAATCACGAAGGCTGTCTTGTCCTCATAACGCGCCGTCACAAAGCGAACCAGATCTTTCAGTGTGCATAGTTCCGGTATATCCTGCGCGCGCAGCATCACGCGCGGATATCCAGCATTCTTCCTCACCAATGATCTCCTTTCCTAATACCCTTCCCTACAATTATACATGAAAATTCCCGCTGTGGCAAGCAAAATCTTATCCACAGAGAAAATTCGATGCTTTTTATCAATAGGATGTGCGGATTTCTCCGAAATCTTTGACTTTCCGCCGGGAGTATGATAGAATGATTTGACCGGGTATATAAAAGGGGAAAGGGAGAGATTTGATGGGCGAAAGAACACAGAACACAGGAACGTTTTTGCGCGGGCTGCCGAAAAAAGCGATGGGCCTCATCGGCGGGCAGGAGGTGCTTGCCTACAGCTTCGCGATTTTCGGCTCCAGCATGGTCAGCGCGCTGCTGGGTTCGGCGCTGTCGTTTTTTTATACGGAGGTGTTGTTCCTATCCACGGCGGCGGTGGGCACCATTTTTTTGGTGGCGAGAATCTGGGACGCGGTCAACGACCCGGTGATGGGCGTCATCGTGGACCGGACGCATACGAAATGGGGCAAATGCGTGCCCTATCTGCGCTATGCGCCCATCCCCCTGTTTTTCATCAGCGTTCTCATGTTCCTGCCCATCGTCAACCTGCCCCTGGCGACGAAGACGGTTTTGGCCGGCGTTTTTTATATTCTGTTTGATATCTTTTTTACGGCCGTGGAGATACCCCTGCAGGGCCTGCAGCCGCTGCTGTTCATCGATCAGCAGGAGCGCAACAAGGCCGTATCGGTCAGCTCTACCCTGGGCTCCACCGGCACGATATTGCCGGGGGGCCTGTATTTCGCGCTGGTGCTGCTTGTTGGCGGCTCCGAGAAAAGCCCCATGGGCAATTTCGTTGTCGCCACCGCCCTCGTCGGCATCGGCTGCGTGTGCATGATGGCCTCCTCCCGTCACCTCAAGGAGAAAATTACGCCGCCCGCGGTTGAAAAGGCGAGTGCGTCGTCCTTTTTTCAGACCGTCAAGCCGCTGTTTAAGAACAAACCTCTGCTGATCCTTCTGCTCGTCGGCCTGTTCAACGGCGTGACCAACCTGGCGGGCAACTCCCTCGTCTATTTCTGCACATGGAATTATGCCGACACCGGCCTCGGCACCGCGCTGCTGTTCCCCCTGCTGCAAATCACCTCCGGCGCCTCCTGGATGCTTTCGATCCTATGCGTGCCCTTTTTGCTCAAACACTTCGGGAAGAAAAGGCTGTTTATAGCCGCGTGTGCCGCCGGGGCTTTGATCAACGCCGGGCTGTATGTCATCGGTTACCAGAGCATCTGGCTGTATCTCGTCATCAAGTTTTTCTCTAACTTCCCGGGGGGCGTCGTCGCCACGCTGACAAACCTGATGACCTCCGACAGCATCGAATACGCCGAATGGAAAACCGGCGAGCGCACCGAGGGCGTCACTTTTTCCGTCACCAAGCTCATCGGAAAAATAAGCTCCGCCGCCATTTCGGCGCTGACGATGTTCATGCTCAGCTTTGTCAACTACAACTCCGAGGCCATGCAGGCTACGCAGGCGGCGGGCGGCAGCATCGCGCGGACCTATCCCCAGGTGCTCAACATGATTTTTATGCTGACCACGCTGTCCCTGACTGTTGCGTTTATATTGCAGATCATTCCCATGCTGTTCTATAAGTTCGAGGGGGAGTTCCAGGAGAACATGCTCGAAGAACTGAAGGAACGCAGGGCCGCCGCACAGAACGACCAGGAGGCCGCAACATGATTTTTCATCCAGACGCGATTGTGATCCCGAAGGCGCAGGCAAACGACTATCTCATCTACGGCTTTGAGAGCAGGGGCTGCCGCATCGTCCCGCCCCACTACCAGCCGAAGCGCTTCGGCGGCGACACCCTGCTGTGGATTTTGCCCGCCGACCCGGAACAGGGGCGATCGCTGCAAATTTGCGGCGGGGCGTATCAGGTGAAGAAGGCCGGCGGCGGCATTCGCATTGACTTTGTCGGCGGCTATGCCAAACAGGAATTCCCCCCTCGCCCGGCCTGCGACTTTTTCGGCAGGGGCATTGCGCTGGAGATCGAGCACGGGGATATCTTCGAGAAGGCCTACGCGCGGTTCTACTGGGACAATCTGTTGCAGCAGATCGCCGAGTGCACGATGATGCGCGATAAGCCCGACGTCCGCGATGGCTATGTGCTCTCCACGCTCAATAAGAGGGCCTACGCGGGGACATACCCCGCGGTGGACCATGAGTTCCATATGAAGGGCCGCTTTGCCGTGGGCGGCGCGGCAGAGGCCGCCCTCATCAAAAGAATGCTGGAGCTGCAGCTGAAGATCATGCGGGAGGACAGGACGGCAAAGTCGAAGAACGTCTGCGCCATACAGCCCAGCCGCAGCCGGGAGTACGACGTCTGGCGCAGCAGCCGCGACCACAAGTGCAAGGCGCAGATGTTCCGCGTCACAGCCAACATCGAGTTCGTGGAGGGTATGTACAACTACTATTGCCTGACGAAGGACATCGATTTCCTGCGCACGAACATCGAAGCAACAGAGCGCAACTGTGGCTATATCGAGAGCTTCATCCGGCCCGACAGCCTGCTGGATTCCCACGTGTATTACGAGGACCAGGTGATGAAGGACGGCCCCGTGGCCCAGGCGCAGTGCTTCGCGGTGAACAGCTTCAGGCTGATGTCCAAACTAGAAGCATTGCTTGCCAGACAGGAACAGGCAAAGCATTATGATGGCCTGGCACAAAGGCTTGGCGAGGCCCTGGACCGATTCTGGGATGAGGAAAAAGGCCGGTATATCGACTGGATCGATTCGAATGGCCGGACGCACGACCATATTCACCTGCTGGCAAACCAGCTGCCCGTCATGCTCGGCCTGGCAAGCGAGAGTCAAGCAAAAAAATGCGCCGATATAATTGAACGGCACAGCGATATATGGGGCAAATTTCCCAGCTTTGTGGCGGCGGAAATCGAGGACTACACCGAGGCGGAAATCGGCACCGGCGGGCCCTATGATCTGTGCGCGGCGGGACGCTACTGGTGCTGGGACGCGGAATTCCTGGCCTGGCAAAACAACGGCGGGGCTCTTTTGCGGCAGCTCATTCAGGTTGCAGAGCAGGCCGAAACCGACGGCTGGCTCATGGGTGAGCGCTACGACATGAACTATGTGTATTACAACACCGGCAAGGACGGCGCGCGCAACTGGCACGGGGCGTCGCTGTACTATGAGTACCCCAATGTGTTCCTGTATGTGCTGGTGTGCCACTATCTCGGGGTGCGCCGGGGCTCCGGCTGCGACTTGACAGTCAACCCTCTGGTAAAGCGAGGCACGGTGACCCTTGAGAACTACGGCCTGTCATATCGCCTAGAGGAAGACGGCGTGCTGGAGCTTCGCAATATTGGAATATCCCCGCTTTCGGTTGAGCTGCCCAGATGGGGCAAGCGGATAACGTTGGCGGCGGGGGAGAGCGCGGTGGCGGCGTCTTGACATAAAATACGCGGGCCCATGGTGCCAGTTGCGCCAGTGGGTGCAGAAAGATCCGCCCAACGCAGCCCAAAAAAGAGCCCTCTATCCAGCGCCAGCTGTGTTTATATTGCAAACTCTATCGGCCGCGGCAGCACACTCTCAAACCGAAACACCACAGTCAACTCTTTGCTCTCGTGAACGTATATGGCGTCAACCAACTGCACAAGCAAAGCGCGGTCAAGCTGCTGTACATTTTTGTATTTGTGGAACAGCACAAACGCATTGTTTTTGCTGTCTAGCCCCTGCGCTGATTGGCGCAGCTCATTTTCCAAATTCTCAATCACCTCGGCAATCTGCCGGGCCTGCTCGTCGTACTTCGGTTTCATGTGGAAGTATTGCTCATTGTCAAAGAGACCAGCTTTCAAGTCTTCATACAGCCCAACTTGCAATGCGCGGATTCTCCCTTTTTCCCGGCGCTTTTCTTGTAGCATCTTTTCGATGCGCTTTTTGCCAGAATCAACCCGCGCGGACTGGTTTGCCTGCTCCGCAACATCAGCCAGACCGTCCAGCAGCGCGATTTGCCTCTGTATAGCTGCCAATACCGCCGCGATAAGCACGTCTTCGCGGATGGAATGCCTGGTGCAGTGCTGCTTGGATTTTTCCGTATATGTACGACAGGCATAGTACGCAAAGCCTTTGGAGGGGTTTCGCCGCAATGCTTTTTTGCAGTCCGCGCATTTGATAAAACCCGCAAACAAATACACCATACGTCCCCCCACCGGGACGCGGGTATCGCGCCGCAGCAGGCGTTGGGCGGTTTCATATTCATCCTGGGTGAAAGTGGCTTCGTGGGTATGTTCTTTAACAAACCACTCATTTGGGGAGGTCGTCACCCGGTCATGCACCTTGTAGCTGACCACGCGCTGTTTGCCCTGCACCATATGGCCGAGGTTCACTTGATCGGTTAAAATGCGCCGCACCGTGGAACTCACCCATAATCCATCGCAGATTTCTGTACTTGGGTTGCAGTAGGCGTACCCTTTACTGCGCTTATAAGCAGTGGGATTTGGGACGCCGAGTTCATTGAGCCGCTTGGCGATCCCGGCCAGGCTCATGCCGTCGTGGATGAACCACCGCAAAATGTCGCGCTTGACCGGCACGACTTCCTCGTCCAGGATGAGATGATTTTTGTCCTTCGGATCTTTCATGTATCCGTAGGGCGCGAAGGCACCGATGAACTCGCCGTTGCGGCGCTTGTGATCGAAGGTGCGCCGGACGTCGCTGGAGGTCTTCGCGGCGAAGCGGTCGTTCATCAGGCCCGTGATCGGCACCTCCAGGCCGGTGATAGCCTCGGGATTGGTGTAGGTGTCGATCTTGGGATCACCCGTGGATATAAACCGAATATTTTTCTGAGGAAAATAGTATTCCAAATAATAGCCCTGGTCCGAGTAGTTTCTAAATGCACGGGAAAGCGTTTTGCACACCACGCAATTTACTTTTCCGTCCTCAATGTCTGTGATCATCCGCATAAAATCCCTGCGGGTGTCGTCAGTTCCAGAAAGGCCGTCATCGACATAAAAATCTATAATTGCATATTGGGAGTCGAAATACTGCTCCACAAATTCCATCAGTATTTTCTTCTGGTTGACCACGCTTTCGCTCTCCGTATTGCCATCCTCGCGGGAGAGACGGGTGTATACGGCGATATTCCAGAGCATATTTGCAGTGTTGATTGTGCTTGATTTTGGCGGTCTGCCGCGCAAATCAACCCCTCCCTCCGCGCATTCATTGGCCCTCGCACATTTTTATGCACGGGCGGAGTTGTCCTATTAATGCTTATCCTGTCGGGACATATTCTCTTTTTACTTAAAAAAATATGCCCGCACCGGCTATAGATTTTTTCGTTGCGATATGCTATAATCGGAATGCGCAACTAGAGCAACCTGGGTGAAACTCGTCGCAATCATGAGATATATCTGGCCGACCCACGCAAAACTGCGCCGGAAAAAGTAAAGACTGTGATTCGATATCCAGTGAGAAAGGTATGTGGCGGGGGAAACGATGAACAATAAATCCTATGCATACGAGGCCATCATACAACCTGTCGATCCCGGCGGCGCTTACGTCACTTTCCCCTACGATATACGCGAGGAGTTCGGAAAAGGCCGGGTGAAAGTCCACGCCACGTTCGACGGCGAACCCTATGATGGCAGCATCGTCAACATGGGCATGAAGAATCCGGACGGTTCGGTGTGTTACATTATCGGCATCCGCAAGGAGATCCGGGCAAAGATCGGCAAGCAAGCGGGAGATACTGTACGGGTGACAATTCGCGAAAGGGAGTAAAACCGTGCCAAAACCACGCAAAATGCTGGGCAGCGCCGACGCGCCTTACATCCTGTCGCTCATGCGATTGATTGATACGCAGAGCAAAGCAACTATCGCCGGTTGGTGCATGGACTATGCCGAGGCAGAAATCCTGCCCATCTTCGAGAAGCACTGCCCCGGCGATGACCGTCCACGGCAGGCGATTGCCGCGGCGCGCGACTGGTTTGAGGGCAGAAAAAAACTGCCCGAGGTCAGGCAGATCATCCTGCACGAATGCCACGCCGCGGCACGGGAACTCGACCACAACCCCGCCGCCCAAGCCGCCGCGCGTGCCTGCGGGCAGGCTTCGGCCTGTTTTCATACGCCAACGCACTCGCTGGGGCTGGCGTTTTACGGCGTGGCAGCTATCGCCTACGACCGCGTGGGACTTGATGAGACGCCGGAGGTCTACGACCAAATCGCCGCAGAGGAGTGCGCGAAGATGGCGGCGGCGCTGCGGGCTATTGCAGTTGAAGATGAGCCGAACCCTGCGAAGATCAATTGGGGGTGCTGAGTCCCTTCAGAACAAAGCAATTCTTCCTGTACTCAATCAAGCCGTCCCGCTTCATCCGCGCCAGTTCATGGGAAAGCGCGCTGCGCTCCACGCAGAGATAATCGGCCATCTCCTCGCGGTTGAAGGGAATGGTGATGTGCAGCCCCTGCTCTGACCCAAAAGATGCAAGATAGCGCAGCACCTTCGCCCGGACGGATTTCAGGCTGACGATCTCCATACGGCTTTGCAGCAGGAGATTTTTATTGGCCACCAGTTGGAGCATGTTCTCGATGAGCTTCCCGTGGTGGGCGCAGGCATTGGGGCAGGTGCGGGGTATGCGCCGGTAGGGCAGCAACAACACAGTTGCGTCCGTATGCGCCGTCACTGTGACCGGGCTCTCCGCGATACCGGCGCAGCACAGGGCCTCGGCGAAGATTTCTCCCGGCGATATAATGGCCAGCAGCGAGCGGTTGCCGTCGCAATCCTCCCGCAGGATATGCAGTTGCCCGGCCAGCACGGCGCCGATATATTCGGGCCTGTCGCCCGCCAGCAGGATGATCTCGCCTTTTCGAGTATGCTCGGTCTTGGCTCCGATGCAGCGCAGCATGGAATCCAGCGCGGCCTCTTTTATGCCCTGAAACAGCAAATTATCCATAAAAAAGTCTCCGGTTCGTGGTTATAACCACGGATTTTTCGCTTCTAGTATAGTATACTTGAGGCACAAAATCAAGAGGAGGTCTTTGCTATGCACAGAAAAATCATCAAAATCGACCCGGAAAAGTGCAACGGCTGTGGCCTGTGCGCCGCCGCCTGCCACGAGGGGGCCATCGGCCTGGTGGACGGCAAAGCGGTGCTGCTGCGGGACGACTACTGCGACGGCCTGGGCGATTGCCTGCCCGTCTGCCCGACAGGAGCGATCACCTTCGAGGAGCGCGATGCC
>Ga0123353_10001988_pt1 | contig 25261 bp, 17 predicted proteins | sample TergutLab28metaG_3_FD_92763 | JGI IMG/M metagenome (GOLD analysis project Ga0123353, IMG submission 92763) | Labiotermes labralis P3 segment gut microbial communities from Petit-Saut dam, French Guiana - Lab288 P3 | ecosystem: Host-associated > Arthropoda: Insects > Digestive system > Gut ...
AGATAGAGGTCTTCAAGGACGGTCTTTGAGCCGCATTCCATGATTTTCTTTTTCAGGTCATCCGTGAGCTTGCCTTGCTCCTCGATTGACTTCAGGATGGTTGCGCGGCGCTCCTCAAGCTCGCGGTAATAGGTGAGGCGCTCTTGGATTTTGGAAATCTGGACTTCATCCAAATCACCATGTACCTCTTTGCGGTAACGCGCGATGAATGGAATCGTGTTACCCTCCGCCAGCAATCGCGCGACGGCGGAAATCTGGCGTGGGGTAATCGAAAGTTCTTCGACCAGCTTGGGGATTGCACTTATCCCCAAATCAACTTCTGCGGTTTCTTCTGACATAAATTATCGTACCCCTAAAGTGTTTTCATTGACACTGACGTAACTACACCACATTGCTTCCCTTTTTTTGACAGGATTAACAAGATTAACAGGATTGCTTTCCGTACTCCTCATTTTTCAAAAAGCCCGAAACATATTGAACCTACCAAAACCATCGGGTCTTTGATAATCTCGGACGGCTTTTCAGGGATGCGTTCCTTGCGGGCTACGGCAAGCACCGCCTCCTTGTCATTACTCATCAACAGGCGTTCATATAGGAGCGAGTTAATCTGCCGTTCCGTCTCGCGTCCCGTCCAAGCATTATTGACAGACTCCAGCTCATAATATTCGCGCTTGGCATCATCGTCAATGGCAATGAGGAGCTTGTATTGCATCCAACCCAATTGCGTCCGCAGTGCGGACGCAATTGGGTACATCCTGTAAAACAGACGTGCGCGTTCAAGTTGCCGCCTGGAAAAACCGCTTCCGAACTCCATTTCGAGTTGCTGTGCAAGGTTTTGAATCAGATACTCGCCGTAGCCCGCACGGTCTTTGCCTTGCTGCTCCTCCACAAAAATGCGTTCGCCAAGCCGCCAATACATCACAACACGCTCAAAGTCAACACTACGGGCGGCGCTACGGCGAGCCTCCTGTATGATATGCCGCATATCCGCCAAAAAGCTAGGGCTGGCGTTCTGCAATCCGCTCATGCCTCCTGCCTTCCTGCCAGCCTGTTGAATATTGAACATTGGATGTTCATAATGGTTGCCTCATTAGGATTTGAACCTAAACAAACAGAGTCAGAATCTGTTGTGCTGCCGTTACACTATGAGGCAATGAATGAAAATGAAAATCGCATTTAGCTCAACCGCAGGGGCATCAGCACATACAGGAACGGGACGTTGCATTTCAGGAGTGCGGGGCTGTAACCGTCGCTTAACTCAAAGAAAATCTCGTCGTCATCCATGTTTTTCAGCGGATCCATCACATAGTCGGGGTTGAACACAATAGAAATCTCTTTGCCCGCGTATTTGACGGGGATGGTCTCGCGTCCCTCGCCGACCTCCGGGCTTTTGATGTAAATCTCGAGCTGGTTTGCGGCGAATGTCATCCGGATGGCTTTGGATTTATCCGTCGTCATCGAAAGCGCACCGCGCACGGCCCTCAGCAGTTCTTCGCGCTCAATCGTTACGCGCTCATCACAGCCGCCCGGGATAACCTGACGGTAATTCGGATAAACGCCGTCAACCAATTTGCTGCTGATCACTGTTGTCCCCATCTCAAACACGGCTTGGTTTTTCTGCACGTAAATCCGCACCTCGCCTTCATTCTCAAGGACGCGCGTCAGTTCGAGAACCGCTTTTGTCGGGAGGATGATCTCGGTGGCGGCTTCTGGCGGAAACTCAATCTCGTGATCCACCAGCGCAAGCCGCCGTCCATCCGTCGCAACCATCGTCAGCTTGTTGTCCTTAAACGCAAGCAGAACGCCGTTGAGAACGCGCCGCATCTCGTCCTGCGATGCCGCATAGCTTGTCTTGCGGAACATCTCTTTCAAAACACCTTGGTCAATACGGTAGTAGAATTTCCCTTCCGTTACGGGGATGGGCGGGAAATCGCGCGTCGGCAATCCATACAGTTCGCGGTTAATCGAGCCGCTCTTGAATAACGCAACCTCATTGCTGTCCACTTCGACAAACACGTTCCCCTCGTTCAACTCTTTGACGACATTGACGAGGCGGCGGACAGGCAGCGTTGTGCTTCCGGCCTTCTCGACCTCGCACGGGATAATGCAACGGATGGAGATGTCCAAATCCGTTGTCGTGATGCACATCTGATTGTCTTCAACGTGAATCAATGCGTTCGACAAAATCTGCAACGTCCCTTTCATTGCGGCAATGTTTTGAACCATCATCAGCCCTTCAAGAAACTTCGAACGTATAATCGTGAACTTCATGTCAAATGCTCCTGTGATGAAACAAGCTTATCCAGCCCAAAACAAGTAGTGTAGCGGATATTACTAATAGATGTAAAGAATCAATAGTAGTAATATTAACAACGGGAAAACGTGAAGATAACCGCATAACCCCCTTAGAACGAGTGGATTGCAAAATCATAAGTCTGTTGAACGGGCTGTTAGGGATTGAAAGGGAGCGAAGATAAAAACCTGCCGCTGTTGATAGGTCAATGGAAACTGACAATCAAGCAACAGGCTTTTCACAGGAAATGAACAAAGGCTGAACATAACGTTAAAGCTTGATGGAGGACGGGTCGCGGCCGAGTTCGCGGACGAGTTGCCTGACGATTTCGAGCAAGTCTTTTTCAACCTGTAGCCGGCCGTGAATGATGTCGCAGTCATGGAGGACGGTCGCGTGTGTCCTGTCAAACAAGTGCCCGATCTCCGTACTCGACAACTGCGTGAGGGTTCGGCAGAGGAACATCGCGACTTGCCGCGGCGTTACGATCGTCCGCGTCCGCTTCTTGCAGGACATATCCGTCTTGCGCACATCGAAACGACCGATGACCGCCTGTATGATTTCCTCTCCGGTGATGTCGTTCTTACGCTCCTCGTTGAGCTGGTCTTTGAGAATGGTTCTCAGCGTGTCCGTCGAGATCGCCGGGTCTTTATGGTGCGACACGAAGATACGGATCCGCGTCAACGCGCCTTCAAGGCTGCGCACATTCGACTTGATGTTTTGCGCGATGAATGCGAGGGCATCGTCGTGCAGCTGGACGCTGGCCTGCGAATTTTTATGGCGGAGGATGGCAAGCCGCGTTTCAAAGTCAGGGCTTTCGATTTCCGTTGCCACCCCCCACTCGAAGCGCGAGATCAGCCGCGGCGCAAGGTTTTTGAGACTCTGGGGCGGCACGTCGCTGGTCATGATAATTTGCTTGTAGTTATTGTGCAGCACATCAAACGTGTGGAAGAACTCTTCCTGCGAACCGCTTTTCCCGCAAAAGAACTGGATGTCATCCACCAGCAGCACATCCGCGCGTCGGTAGCGGTTGCGGAAGTCCGTCAGTGCCCCTTTCTGCAACGCCCCTTTCTGCAGCGCCTCGACATATTCGTTCACATACGTTTCCGAAGAGACATAACAGACCGACATCCCCAGCGAGTGGATAATTTGATGCCCGATGGCCTGCATCAGGTGCGTTTTCCCGATACCCGTCTGCCCATAGATGAACAGCGGGTTATGGGCCTGCCCCGGCGCCAGGGAAACCTTCATCGCCGTGATGTGGGTCAGGTAATTCGACGGCCCCGTAACAAAGTGCTCAAACGTGAACGCGGGGTTGAGCGGGTTGGCCAAGAGTTTCCCGATTTTCACGCGCGGCTTTTTAGGGGCGGGGGGGGGCTCGGCCCGCGTCTCGACCTTCGGGGCCGCCGGCGCGAGCACCTCAAACCGCACGGTCAAGCCCGTCGGTGCGCCGACGACCGCCAGCGCCTCCAAGACAAGCTCCTTGTAATTCTCCTCCAGCCAGTCCTGGTAAAAGTCATTGTCCACATTCAGGACAAAACAATTATTCTGGATCGCCACCGGGCGGATCGTCTCAATCCACCGCGCAAACACATCTGCGTTCAGCACCCCCTGCAAATACGCACACGCTTTCTGCCACAACTCCATGTCATTGCTGTTCATTCCCAAAACACCCTAAAAATAGCCTAGAAAAACACCCGTGGGGCAAATCCGACACTCCCCCCAAAAAACAATACAGTTAAACCATATTCCGTGTGCTGAAACAAGTGAAAAGAATAATCAATCCATGAACAGGTTATGAACAGTTTCTGTTGATAAAGTCGCAGGGACCTCTTGTCTGCCCGCCGCAAGCAAACGGGAAACGAGCGGTTAGCGGGAGAGATGGCGGAACCGGTAACAGGGCGCGCGGCGTGCGGATTTTCAAGAATAAAGTCGTGGACAAGAATGCGGGAAAATGATATACTTTGCGGCAACTTACAGCAGGAGTGTGTCATGATAAAAAGCGTTTGTTTCGTTTCGGCAGTTTCGCTGGCGGCGGTGTCTTCGCTGGCGGCGGATTGGCCACAGTGGCGCGGGGTTGACCGCGTCGGGTTTGCGGAGGGGGGCATCAAGGGGGAGTGGCCCGAGGGCGGCCCGAAGGAGCTTTGGCGCGCGACGATCAGCGGCGGGTTCTCCTGCCCGGCGGTCGTCGGTACCCGAGCCTATATCACAGGCAACAAAAAAGTCGGCGACGAACTGCGCGGGTTCCTCTATGCGTTGGACACGGCAAGCGGCAAGGAAGTCTGGTCGTGCGACTACGGCAAAGAGTGGAACACGAATTACCCCGAGGCGCGTACGACCCCCAACGTGCAGGGCGACAAGCTCTACCTCATCAGCGGCATGATGGATGTCGTCTGCATCTCCACGGACGGTAAGGTCGTGTGGCGCGTGAACCTCATCGAGCGTTTCCAAGGCAAGAACCCCCGTTGGGGCTATGCGGAATCCCCGCTCATCTACGACGGCAAAATCATCTGCCACCCCGGCGGCCCCGACGCGGCCGTCGCCGCACTGGACGTGAACACGGGTGCGACGCTCTGGACCTCCAAAGGCCTTTCCGACGGCCCCACCTACTGCTCCCCGATACTCTTGACGTTGCACGGCGTGCGGCAGGTGGTAACGCACACCGACGGCCACCTCGTCGGGCTGGACGCGGATTCGGGCGCGGTGCTGTGGAAGGCCCCGTACCGTAACAGCCGCGGCTGCCACCCCAACACCCCCTTGCTCGTCGCCGCGGACACCCTCGCCGTCGGGTGCGGCTACGGCCACGGGTCGCATGCGTTCCGTGTCTCCAAGAATGACGCTGGCGCGTTCTCCGCCGCACAGATTTGGGAGAATAAGGACTCGGACAACCACTTCCACGGCCTCATCCTCCACAACGATACCTTGTTCTCGACCGGCTCGAGGAAACCCCTGTGCGCCATTGACTACAAGACGGGCAAGACGCTCTACCGCATGGACGAGGTGCACGCGCCGAGCCTCGTGAAGACCCCCGACCGCCTCATCGGGTATTCCGAGAAGAGCGGCACGGTCTATCTGCTGAAGGCGGATGCCGAGACGTATGCGATCACCGGCCAGTTCCCCGTAACCTACGGCGAAGGTCCGCACTGGGCACACCCCGTGGTCGCCAACGGCATCCTCTACATCCGCCACGGCGCGGTGCTGGCCGCCTATCAGCTGGACTGAGATAAAAAACCGGGACGCCGCCGCTACTTTTTGCGGTGCCGCTGGATTGACAAGTCAACGAAAAGGTCGCAGGCGGCGCGGGCCTCTTTGTCCCAGACGAAACTGGAGTGCTGGATGAGATAGACCATCACGAGCCCGCGCTCGGTGTCAATCCGCATCTGCGTCCCTTGCGCACCGCCGTGGCGGAAGCCCCAGCCGTAGGTCTCGAAGCCCAGCCCGTAGTCCGCCGCGACATCGCCGGTCTGCTTCGTGCCGAGGGTGCGGACGGCCGCTTCCGACAGGATGCGCTTGCCGTCCAAGATGCCGCCGTTGAGCAGCATCCGGCAAAACCTCGTTACATCGTGCGCGGTCGAGAAGAGGCCCCCGCCGGGGTCGGCGAAACGGTTCGCGCGGTCGGTGAGCGGGTAGGAGAGGAAGCCGATCTCGCACCGCTCGAGCGTTGTCTTGTCTGCGCTGGCGCGGTAGCTCTGCGCCAGGCGGGCCTCCTGCGCGGGGGTCAGCCAGAAGTCCGTTTCCGTCATGCCCAGCGGCTCGAAGAGGCGCGTCCGCAGGAACGCCTCATACGGCATGCCGCTGGCGGCCTCGATGACGTACCCCGCGAGGTTGATGCCGATGTTGGAGTAGTGGTACCGCGTGCCGGGCTCGGCGATGAGCGGGGTCTGCGCATAGAGGCCCATGCGCATCCGCAGCGGCAGGGCTTCGATGGGCTGCTCGTGCGGCGCGAGGAACGGGAAGCCGCCGGTGTGGCTCATCGCTTGGCGGACGGTAACGGGGGCCTTGGCCTTGACCAGCGTGATGCGTTCGCCCGCGGCCTGTTCGAGCACCCACAGGTCTTTCATCTGGGGGATGTATTTGGCGATGGGGTCGTCGAGGCCCACCTTGCCCTCCTCCACGAGGAGCATCAGCGCCGCGCCCGTGATGCCCTTGGTCATCGAGGCGATCCAGAACACGGTGTCGGGCTTCATGGGGCGCTCGCCCGCGATGTCGGCCCAGCCGGAGGCCACCGTCTCGAGCGTCTGCTCGCTGTCGGCGACGACGGTTACCGCCCCGGCCAGGACGTTTCCGGCGGTCATTGCGTTCAGCCGCTCGGCCCACGTCTGCGTTTGTGCCGCGAGCGTCAAGCCCAGGGCGCACAGCCCTGCGATTCTCATGATTTGTTTCATCGTGTGTCCTGATTCGTGGTTAGAAAAAACAAGGCCTTCAGCCGCCCTGCCGGTTGCGGGACCAGCGCTCGGGGCGGGTGTTGCGGGGGACGATTTTCTTGACGATAAAGCCCAGGCTGTTGCGGCCGAGGAGCCGCTCGGCGGTTTCAGGGAAATCGCCGGAGGGGTCGAGGGTTGCGCCGGGGCCGGCCGTGATGAGGGCACGCCGCCGTTTGCCGGGGTACACCAGGTAGATGAGCATGGGGACCGTGCCGGGGCGTGTGGCGGCGAGGTCGCGGATGCCGCTGATGCGCTCGAGGGCCTTGGGGTCGTCGGCGCGGATGGCGACGACGACCTTTTCCGCAAAGTGCCGCGCGGCATCGGCGAGGGGGCACATCTCGCGCACCATCAGCTTGGGTTGCTCGTCGCGCGTGGAGATGGCGCCGCGCAGCATCACCGGCGCATCCTGCACGCAGACCCCGCCGTATGTCTTGTAGGGCTCGGAGAACACGAGGGCCTCGATGGTCTTCTCGCCGTCGTCCAGCACGGTTAAGGCCCATGCCTCTCGGGTCTTTGCGCTGATGCGCCGTGTAACGGACGAGAGCAGGCCAGCCATGCGGACTTCTTGGCCGTCCGTCAGGGTTTCCGCTTGCGCGAGGCGGGTCGCCTGCAGGCCTTGGATGATGTGGCGGAAGCGGTTGAGCGGGTGGCCCGTCATGTAGGCGCCCAGGAGCTCGCGCTCGTAGCCGAGGCATTCGGCGGTGGACCACGCGGGGCAGTCCGGCAGGTGGTTGGTGTCGGCGGAGCCGGTGTCCTTGGCGTCGAGCCCGGCGAAGAGGTTGCCCTGGCCGCTCTGCTGCTCGCTCAATTGCTCTTGCGCACGCGCGAGGGCGAGGTCAATGTTCGTGAAGAGGCGCGCGCGGTGCATCCCGAAGCCATCCATCGCGCCGCATTTGATCAGGGCTTCGAGCACGCGCTTGTTGACGGCGGCGGGGTCGAGGCGTTTGCAGAAGTCGGCCAGGCTCTCGAAGGGTCCGTTGGCCTGCCGCTCGCGTGCGATGGCCTCGGCCGCGGCCCCGCCGACGCTCTTGATGCCGGCCAGGCCGAAACGCACGTTGCCGGCCTCGGGGCTGAAGCGGTCAATGCTGCGGTTCACGTCGGGCGGCAGCACTTTGAGCCCCATCTCTTCGGCCGCGGCGACGAACCCGGGGAGCTTGTCGAAGTTGCCGATTTCGGAGGAGATCTGTGCGCACATGAACTCGACGGGGTAGTGCGCCTTCATGTAGGCGGTCTGGTAGCCGACGATGGCGTAGGCGGCGGCGTGGGACTTGTTGAACCCGTAGCCCGCGAACTTCTCCATGTTGTCGAAAATCTGGCCCGCGCGCTTCTCGGGGATGCCCTGCGTTTTTTTGCACCCCTCGATGAAGCCCGAGCGCTCCTTGACCATCTCCGTAACGATTTTCTTGCCCATGGCGCGGCGGAGCAGGTCGGCGCGGCCGAGCGAGTAGCCGGCCAGCACCTGCGCGGCGCGCTGCACCTGCTCCTGATAGACCATGATGCCGTAGGTCTCTTTGAGGACCGGCTCGAGCAGCGGGTGGTCGTACGCCACGGGCTCCTCGCCTTTCTTGCGGCGGATGAACGACGGGATGTTGTCCATGGGCCCCGGGCGGTAGAGCGCGTTGACGGCGATGATCTCTTCGATGCGCGTGGGCTGGAGGTCCGCGAGGACGCGGCGCATCCCGCCGGACTCGAACTGGAACACGCCCACCGTGTCCGCGGCCTGGAAGAGCTTGAACGTCTGCTCGTCGTCCAGCGGCAGGGTCCCGAGGTCAATCGCCTGGCCGTGGATGAGCCTGATGAGGTCCACGGCCTCCTGCAAGACGGTCAGCGTCTTCAGGCCGAGGAAATCCATCTTCAGCAGGCCGCACTCCTCGACCGACTTCATGTCGTACTGCGTAACCGTCTCGCCGTCCTTGTCCCGCGCGAGCGGCACCAGCTCCACCAGCGGTTTGTCGCCGATGACCACGCCCGCCGCGTGCAGCCCCGCGTTGCGGAACAGGCCCTCCAAGACCTCTGCGTAACGCATGATTTCGCGCAGCCCCGGGTCCACCGTGCACGCGGCCGCGAACTCGGGGTTCTCGGTCTTCGCCTTCGCCAGCGTGATGTCTGGGTCCTTGGGGATCATCTTTGCGTAGCGGTCCGCCTGGCCCAGCGGGATTTCCAGTGCGCGGGCGATGTCGCGGATGACGGTCTTCGCGCCCAGCTTGCCGAACGTTACGATCTGCGCCACGCGGTCCTTGCCGTACTTCTGCCGCACGTACTCAATCGTCTTGCCGCGGTTCGCCTGGCAGAAGTCAATGTCGAAGTCCGGCGGCGACACGCGCTCCGGGTTCAGGAACCGCTCGAAAATCAGGTCGAAGCGCAGCGGGTCAATCTGTGTGATGCCCAGCGCGTAGGCCAGCAGCGAACCGGCCCCCGAGCCGCGCCCGGGCCCCACCGGGACGCCGTTCGCCCGCGACCAGTTGATGAAGTCCGCGACCACGAGGAAGTAATTCACGAACCCCGTCTTCTGGATGACGCCCACCTCATAGTTGAACCGCTCCACGAGGCCCTGCTCGCGCGCATCCACGGGCTGGTCAAACGCGAACCCGTACTGCCGCTCCAGCCCCTGCTTGCCCAGATGCACCAGGTAGCTCAGCCCGTCCTTGAACCCCTCCGGCACGTCATACGCCGGGAAATGGAGGCTGTCCGCCTTCTTGTCCGAGAACACCAGCTCCACGTTGCAGCGGTCCGCGATCGCCTGCGTCATGTCCAGCGCCGCCGCGTCGTCCGGGAACATTTTCTCCAACTCCTCGCGCGACTTGAAGTAAAACTCATCCGACCCATACCGCATACGCGTCGGGTCGCTCATCACCGTCTGGGTCTGGATGCAGAGCATCACCTCATGCGCCCGCGCATGGCTCTGGTACAGGTAATGCACGTCATTCGTTACGACCGTCCCCAGCCCCATCCGCCGCGCCAGCTCGCGGATGCCCTCATTCGCGACCTTCTGCTCCGCGAGCCCGTGGTCCTGCATTTCGAGGAAAAAGCGGTCTGTCCCGAAGATGTCCACATACTCCCGCGCCACCGCCTCCGCCGCGTCCAGATGGCGCTCCCGCAGCAGCTCCGGCACCTCGCCCTTCAGGCACGCCGACAATGCGATCAGCCCCCCCGAATACGCCCGCAGCGTCTCCTTGTCAATGCGCGGCTTATAGTAGAACCCCTCCGTATAGGCCACCGTATTGATTCGGGAAAGGTTCGCATACCCCTCAAGGTCCATCGCCAGCAGCACGAGATGATGGTACGGGATGTTCGGGTCGCGCACCGACCGGTGCGCCTTTGCGTTGATATAGACCTCGCACCCGATGATCGGCTTGACCCCCTCCGCCTTGCACGTCTTGTAGAAGTCAATCACGCCGTACATCACGCCATGGTCCGTGATGGCCAGCGCGGGCATCCCCAGCTCTTTCGCGCGCAGCACCAGCGGCTTAATCTGGCACGCCCCGTCGAGCATACTGTACTTCGTGTGCAGGTGAAGGTGGACAAACGGTCTCGGCATAACAAAACAACTAGGGGTTAAGAAAACGCACAGTATAACAAAACCCGCCCCTGAAACAAAGCCCCTTTTGAGGAGGGAGTCAGGAGCGGGTAAGGGGCAAAAGATGGCACAGGCCTCCCGTGCGGCGGGCAAAAACAACCTTGCAATTCCATGCGGGGCGGGATAGAATAACGTCCGTTTTTTAATAGCGAAAGGCGCAACGAGTGATGAAGCTTCAATGGGGACAGCGGTTGATTGATCGCATACGCGGGAAGAAATATCTGAGAATCTATCCGCCGTATTACGACGAGCACGTCCCGATACCCCTGTCGAAGCCCGAGATCTACAATCGGGCCGGGGAGAAGATGGATCTCTTTTTCCTGCGCGACCGGCATGAGACGCTGAACCCTTACGGGGATACCCGCTCGCGCTATTTCCTGTGGGATCGGTATAATTACGGGCTGGACACTCATTTTTACACGGGCAATGCGCTGATGGAGACCATGGGCTCCCCCGCGCGCCGCTTCGGGCTGCTGATCGAGCCGCGCATCAAACAGCCGCGGGATTATGCGCGCGTTGAGCAACGTGCGGCGCTGGCCCAGCAGTTCGATGCGATTCTGACGGCCGATGCCCGGCTGTTGGACAAGGTGGATAATACGCTCTTTTTCCCGGCATGCGCCGCGGCCTGGACAAGCCACCTGGACCCGCTGCTCTACCAGAAGAAAACCAAAGAAATCTCCATGGTGTCGTCGCGCAAGAAAATGTGCCCCCTGCATTTCCTGCGTGTCGAGGTGGCCCGGAAATGCAAGCGGGAGGGGCTGGCGGACACGTTCGGCACGTTCGACGGCGGTGGGTTCGTGTCGTATGACGACGTGCTGGACGACTACCGCTACTCGATCATGTTCGAGAACGAGGTGTCGCCTTATTGGTACACCGAGCGCCTGGTTACCAGCTTCTTGAAAATGACCGTGCCGATTTACCTCGGCGCAACAGAAGTCGGGAAATTGTTCAACCCCGACGGCATCATCCAAATCAACACTGCGCAAGCGCAGGACATCGGGACGGTCCTGCGCCAATGCTCGGAACAGGATTACGAGCAGCGGTTGCCGGCCATCCGGGAAAATTACGAACGCGCCCAGATTTATGTGAACACCAGCGACCTGCTGTATGAGTCGCTGTTCGTCAAGCCGGAACAACGCACGCTCAAATTTGATTTTGCGTTTATCAAGCAGGGGAGGGTCTGGTGAAGATTTCAGTGATCGTTACCGTCTATAATGGCGAGAAATATCTCCTCGGGTGTTTGCAGAGCATTGCCGCGCAGACGCACACGGACTTTGAATGCTTGTGTGTGGACGACGGCAGCGTGGACGGCGGTGAGGCGGTCATTGAGGCGTTCGCGGAAAAAGACGCACGCTTCCGCCTGTTCCGCAAAGCGGCCGGGGAGTCCCAGAGCGCAGACAACAGGGGGATGGATCTGGCGACGGGAGACGCGCTTGTCTTCGTGGATCAGGATGACTACATCCACCCGCAGATGCTTGCGATTCTGGTGGCTGTGATGGAGGAGACCGGGGTTGATGTTGTGGGCTGTGCCTTCAAGCACACGGACCAAACCTATGCCCCGATGGCGGCGGATGTTGCGCCGTATCAGACGCGCATCTACGATGACCCGTTACGCGCCTTGCTCCGCCATCGCACGGTCCTCACGGCGGTCTGGGCGCGCCTGTACAAGCGGTCCGCGCTGCAAGGCCTGCGGTTTGTAGCTGAGCAGGTCTTTGCCGATATGCCCTTTACGGTTTCGTTGATGGTGAGGCTCAAGCGGTATGCGCAGGTGGACGCGCCGTTGTGCTTCTATTACACCAACCCGGACTCCACGATGCGCTCGCATTGGACCACGCAGAAAACCGAGGGCTATGTGCTGTGCATCAACGCCATACACGAAGCCATCGCGGCCCACCGCCCGGAAAGCCTGCCCGAGGTGCGCAAGCGCATCTCCAACGGCCGGGTCAAAATGATTTTCAACCGGATTAAGAAACTCCCCAAGCCCGAGCAGGAGGCCTTGTGGCAGCATGCGCAGCCCCATCTCCAGCGCCTGTACGCCCAAGGCAGAATCTCCTACCGCGGGCTGAAATTAAAACACAAGCTCACGCTCTGGCGCTTGCTGCGCCGGCACGGCAAACGGGACACGGGCACACCCGCGTAAGCCGAAAAACGATTGTGTGCGGCGGGAGGCCTGTGGTATATTCGTTGCATGGTTCGATGTCTAAATGCGGGAGGTATAAAATGAGGTTAGCAGGGATTGTTGCGCTGGCGCTGGCGCTGGTGGCGCAGGGGGCGGAGATGACGGCGACCATGGCGGGGGGGCTGGAGGTCCCGTCGCCGCGCGGCAGGTTTGAGCCGAAGGCGTTCATGCCGTCGTGGGAGGGCCTGACGGGCAGCGGGTCGCAGGTCTTGCAGGCGGACGGCACCTACCCGTTCAGCATCAAGCGCGGGCAGGAGGAGCTGGTCAAGGGCAAGGCGCGTTTCACGCAGAAGGCCAAAGGTGCACCGGTCGAGGCGGACTATGTGTTCACGGCCACGCGGGACGTGGAGCTCAATGCCCTCTATGTGGGGATTTCGCTGGGCGTGGATGTGCTGGCGGGCGGGACGTGGCAGACGAGCAAGGGCCAGGGCGCGATCCCTCGGGAACGGGGGGCGCAGTCGGTTTTCTCGGACACCATCACGTCGCTCAAGCTGAGCGCGAATGGCCGCGAGCTGGTGCTCACGTTCCCGGAGCCGACCCCGGTGATGTTGCAGGATGACCGCCAGTGGGGGCCGACGTTCTCGCTGCGCATCAGTTATGGCGGCACGAAGACGTACAAGGCGAATGAGCCGGTAACGGTGCGGTTCAGCGTTACCACGCACGAGGCGCCGGAGCTTGTCCTTGACGCGCCCGTCAAACTCGTGGCCGGGGCGGACTGGATTCCGCTCCATGCGGAGCTGGACATCGAGGCGAAATCCGCGCTGGATTTCAGCACGCTGGGCCTGCATGATGCCCCGGCGGGCAAGCATGGCTACACGCTCTCGAAGGGGGCGTATTTCGAGTTCGAGAAGAAGCCCGGCGTGCGCCAGCGGTTCTACGGCGTGAACTTCTGTTTCAGCGCGAACGTGCCTGACGCCGAAACGGCGAAGCGCATCGGGGTGCGGCTGGCGCGTATCGGCTACAATGCGGTGCGCATCCACCACCACGAGGGCGCGCTGATCGAGGGCGCACGCGACGGCACGACCATCAACCCCGCCCAGCTCGCGAAGTTCGACGGCCTGATGGCGGCCTGCATCGAGAACGGGATTTACCTGACGACCGACCTGTTCGTGTCGCGCCCTGTGCCGTGGCGGAGCGTGGGCATCGAGCGCGACGGCAACGTGCCCATGGACACCTACAAAATCCTCGCGGCCGTGCATGACGGCACATGGGAAAACCTCAAAGCATTCTCACGGCAATGGCTGCTCCATGTGAACCCGCACACGGGGCGCACCTACGCCGAGGAGCCCGCGCTGGCGTGGCTCGCCATCACGAACGAGGGCAACTTCGGTAACTTCCTGGGGCAGATGCAGGGGATTCCCGAGTGGCAGCAGGCGTGGGAGAAATGGCTCACGGACAAGCAACGCGCCGAACCCGAGGCCTACAAGGACATTGACACCGCGCTCCCGACGAACATCTGGGACCGCAACCGCAAGGTCGCGGCCTTCACGCTGTTCCTGAACGACATGGAGCTGCGCTTCGTCGAACGCGCGCGGGCGTTCCTGCGCGACGAGATGAAGTGCCGCGCACTCATCACCAACCGCAGCTCGTGGACGAATTTTGCGGTTGACCAAATTGCACGCGAGGAGGCGTATGATTTCGTGGACGACCATTTCTATGTGGACCACCCGCGCTTCTTGGAGCAGTCGTGGAGGCTGCCCAGTGCGTGCGAAAACGAGAACCCCATCCGCACGCGGGACATGGGCGCGCAGGGCATCGTCTATACGCGGCTGCTGAACAAGCCGTTCACGGTTACGGAGTACAACTTCTCCGCGCCCGGGCAGTTCCGTGGCATCGGCGGCATCGTAACCGGGACGCTCGGTGCGTTGCAGGACTGGGACGGCATCTGGCGTTTTGCGTACAGCCATGACCTCCGGGGGCTGGTCGGCACACACGCACCGGCCATGAACTACTTCGATATGCTCGGCGACCCGCTCTCGCTCGCCGCCGAACGCGCCTCCATCTGCCTCTACCTGCGCGGCGACGTCGCCCCGCTCAAACCCACCTACGCGATTGTCATCCCCAAGCGAGAGGTTACCCGTATGCGCGGCGAGATGCCCCAGCTCAAAATGCAGTGGCCGTGGCTTGCGTGGCACGCGAAGCTCGGTACGGTCGTCGCCGACAATGCCCCAGCCGGCGCGACGTGGAGCAAGACCTTCCCCGAGGCCTACCGCACATCGTCGGACGACATCCAGGCCCTGCTTGCGCAGGCCAAGCCCGAGGCTGCGCAGGGCGGCGGCGCGTTGAAGCTCGACCGCGAGAGCGGCACGTTCACGGTCATCACGCCCAAGACCTGTGGCGGCTTCACCGAGCAAGGCGCGATTAACGCCGATGCGCTCACCTGCGACGTGCAAGGCACCGCCGCGACCGTGTGGGTCAGCGCGCTCGACAATGCGCCGATACGCACCTCCTCGCGCCTCCTGCTCACGCATCTGACCGACATCCAGAACAGCAACATCGAGTATGCCCAGCGCTCACGCAAGACCCTCCTCAACTGGGGCGGGCTGCCGCACCTCGTGCGCAACGGCAAGGCGGATATCCGTCTCGCCCTCGCCACCCCCGGGGCCTACAAGGTCTATGCGCTCTCCTCCTCCGGCCACCGCGAGGCGGCCGTCCCCAGCCGCGTCGCGAACGGCCGCCTCGCGTTCACCGCCGCCGTGGACGTGGTGCCGAAGACGGCGACGCTCCTGTATGAGATCGTGAGAGAGTAACCCGGGATACCGCCGCTAGATTCTGTTCAATACCTCTTGAAATCCTCACGGGGAAAGCCTATACTTAAACGTATGAAAAGAGCACTTGCGTTTTGTTTCATTGTCCCGGTGTTCGCATTCGGGGAAATTCGCCCGTTGCCACTGGGCGCGGCCGCCAACACGTCGTTTGTGGATGAGACGGCGAATGACCGCAAAGGCGGCTGGATTGACTTGGGTACGCATGACTTGCGGGCGATGCCGTTCGAGGAGCTGACGCTGGCGGGCGTGCCGTTCTCGATGGAGGAGACGGCGGGCAAGTCGTGCATCGTCCTCGGCGGCCCGACGCGCACCTACCTGCCGACGGCCGCGACGTTGGATATCCCGCCGGGCCTTACGGGCACGAACCTTTACCTGTTGCACGCGACGGCGTTCCCGCCCGCGCTGAATGAGATGACGGGGCAGTTTATCGTAACGTATGCAGACGGCAAGTCCGTGGAGCATCATGTGCGGTTCGGGCGCGATGTCGCGGACTGGCTCAAGCCGACGGGGTACAAGAACGCTGCGCGCGGATGGACGGTCTATAACGGCAACACGCAGGTGTCGCTGTTCGTCTCAAAGTTCGCGCTGGCGGCGAAACCCGTGAAGCAGATCCGCTTTGAGTCGAAAACGTCCACCTGGATGATTGTGGGCGTGAGCATGGGCGAGGACACGCCGCTCACCCCGCTCTTGCCGGAGTTCAAAATCACGCGGACGTTCACATCGCCGCCGCCGCTGACCGCGCCGTTGCCGTGCGAGACGAACGATGCGTCGCCGCGCAACGTGATCTTGATTATCGGCGACGGCATGGGGCCGGGGGCGCTGAAGCTCACGTCGCTGAACCAGCACCGCGCGGACGGCCAGCTCATCATGCAGCAGTTGCCTTTCGCGGCGCTTTGTATCACACGCCCGTTCGGCACAGAGGTAACGGACTCGGCCGCGGCCGGCACGGCCTTCGGGTGCGGCCACAAGACGAAGAACGGGATGCTCGGAATCCTCCCGGGCGGGAGGAAGGTCGAGTCCGTGGCGACAGAGGCGAAACGCGCGGGCCGCTCGGTCGCCCTCATCACGACGGATACGATTTACGGCGCGACGCCCGCAGCGTTTTATGCGCACATTGATTCGCGCGGGGCGTCCCAGCAGATTGTGGACTTCCTGCCGGACTGCGGGTTCGATGTGCTGATTGGGAGCTCGGGGGGGCTGCCGTTCTTTCTGCCGACAACCAAAAGAGGACAGCGGAAAGACACGCGAGACGTGCTGGCGGAGATGACCGGCAAGGGCTACACGCAGGTCTATACCATCCAGGCGTTTCAGGAGGCGGCGGCGGACAAGCCCGTCCTCGGGTTCATGGATTCGAAAGCCGTTCTGGCGACGGAATCGTGCGTGAGCGAGATGCTCGAAACCGCGGTCTCGCGCTTGGAGAAGAACCCCAAGGGATTCTTCATGATGGTCGAGGGTGATTTGCCGGACGGCGCCGGGCACAGCAACAACGCCGACCGTACAATCCTCGGCACGATACAGACCGACTGGGCGGTGCGCTCGGCCGTCGAATATGCGCGGACGCACAACGACACGCTGGTGATCGTAACCGCAGACCACGAGACCGGCGGGTTGAATGTGAATATGTCTTACGGCACGCAGCAGATGACCATCCTGTACACGACCACGAGCCACACCTCCACGCCTGTCGCGCTCTATGCGTTCGGCCCTGGCGCACACCGGTTCAGCGGGGTTATTGACAACACGGACATCGCAAAGATTATCCGCGCCTTGCTGCCATAAGCGAAAAGCGGGGACGGCTCTTCGAACCGTCCCCGCCCTGTATGCGCCAGTGCCGATCAGAACGTAATGCTGATTTCCCAGCGGAGGAAGTAGGCCATCTTGTGGGACGTGCAGTAGTTGCCGGGTTCGAGGAACTCGGCGGTGAGATGACCGAATAGGTTGCCGCGCTTCTTCTCCTTGCTGATGAACCCCATCAGGATCGGGAAGTCGTAGCGCGTGCGCAGGTAGTACCCGTAGAGACTTCCGTCGCCGCCGCCGAGATGGTCGTCGGTCTCCACGAGCATCGGCCCGAACGTCGCAAAGGCCGCATGCTCGTTGCCGCCCTCGCTGAACGCCCATTTGGCGCCCATCTCCAAGCTCGGGAAAACGAGGTTCGACCAGTAGCCTACGCCCGAGATGCCGCGATAGACGTACATCTCGCTCACGAGGAATGTGTAACGCGCCCACAGCGGGTCCCACGAGCGGTCCGCCATGCCCGGGCTGCTCTTATGCCGCTCGCCGGACATCCACAGCACGGAGAGGGTCGTGTAGGGCTTGACCCCGGAGTCCCCGGACGGCAGCTTGTACGTCAGGCCGGCGTAACCCATCTGACCGCCGATGATTTTACCATCGTCCCGGTAGCCGTACTGCGTGGCGAACTCGATCTCGGCGGAGAGGTCGTCCGTGATTTTCGGCGCAACGCGGAAGCCGAACGTGTTGAGGCGGCGGCCCTGCATCTTGGTGCCGTTGAGCAGCGCATACGACGACTTCTGCGCATAGATGTAGTACAGGTCGAACGGAAGCTGCTCCACTTCCTTGGACTTGAAATACAGGAAGCCGCCCCACTCGACCAGCCCCTGCGCCCACGGCTCGATGCAGTTGAGCGGCAGGTAGTCGCCGCCGATCGCGTGCGGCGTGCCGAGGCTGAACGTCTTGTCGCTGTTGTAGAGGCCGACAACATCCAGCGTGTTCTTGTCGTCGAACTTGACGACGGCCCTCGCCGCGTCGAAGAAGAACGTGCGCGAGCCATCCATCGGCGTGCCGTCGGCGATGATGCGCCCCGAGCCGTAGATGAAATTCGGCCCCTGCATGAAGTCCTGCCGGCCGATGCGCAGGTCGAGATGCCCCCCGAAGAGGTTTTTCAGGTCGAGGTAGAGGTTGTCCAGAATCAGCTCGCCCGGGGTCTCGCCATAGCGGTGCCCCGGCTTGCGGGCGTACTCGCGGAACTCGTCCGCCACGCGCGCGTACAGCGTGAAATCCTCGTTCTTGACCTCGCCCCAGGCCCGCGCGCGCATCCGGAAGTAGCTGTTGTACTTCGAGATGTTACCGCCCGTGCCCGGCAACCGGTCATAAATCTCCTGCCGCACGCGGAAGTCGCCCCCCCCGTTCCACTTCAACGCCTTGGGCGATTCTGCCTCCACGGCCTCCGCGCCCTCCTGCGCAAACAGCGGCAACGCCGCGCCTGCCATCATCATCATGCAACACAATGTCTTCATGGTTATGCCTTGGTTTCCTTGTCGGTTAATCATTTCTTCCGTTTCAGGAAGCGCGCGAAAGGATGCGGTGCCTTGGAGGTCTTCCGAGACTCATCCCTGTCATCACGGAAGCGCGGATTCCCACCCGGCTTCCCCTTCCTGAAATCCTGCGAACGCGCGGGCCGCTCATCATCGGAACGCCGCTCCTCGCGTGGTGGCCGCCCCTCGGACCAGTCGCGCGGGCGCTTCTGCTCGAAGCGCGGCTGCTTGCCGAACGCCCCCTTTTTGAAATCGCTTGACGGCGGGGCAGATGCGCCGGCCTGCCGCTGGTCATACGGACGCTTGCGCGGCGGGCGCTCATCATCGGAACGCCGCTCCTCGTGCGCCCATGCGTCTGCCCGATGCGGCGGACGCTTGCGCTCGAACCGCGCGTCGTCCCGCCCTCCCCGCTCAAGCCGCTCGGGCTTGCGCTCGAATCGCTCGGGCTTACGCTCAAATCGCTCGGGCTTACGCTCGAATCGCTCGGGCTTACGCTCAAATCGCTCGGGCCGTTGCTCGAAATGCGACGGCTTGCCGTCGGGGCGTGAAGACCGTTCCCTGCGCGGCGGCTGAGCCTCGCGCCAAGGCCGCTCCTCACGGGGGCCCCTGTCGGGCCGTCTCTGCGGACGGCTCGGCGAGCCGCCGTCCCGCTCCGGCGCGGGCCGGTAAGGCGGTTGCTCCTCGTCCACCTCGCGCCGCCTGAAATCAGACTGCCGCCGCCCCTCGTTGCCGCCCCTCGGGGGACGCTCACGGAACTTCGACTCGCGCCGCTCCTCGCGGTTTGCGACCGCCTTCTTGCGCGCCGCCCACGCGGGCGGCGGCGGGTCCGCCTCGCCTGTTGTCTTACGCCCGGCGGCTTTCTCGGCGCGTTCGGAATGGAACTCGTCTATGTGCTCGACCGCAATGCTCTTCTTAATCATGCGCTCAATGGCACGGAGCAGGCCGCGCTCCTCCGCACTCACGAACGAGATGGCGCAGCCCGACGCACCCGCCCGCGCCGTGCGCCCGATGCGGTGGATGTACGACTCCGCCTCCTCTGGCAAATCGAAATTGATGACGTGCGAGACTTCCTCCACATCCAGGCCGCGCGATGCGATGTCCGTCGCGACCAGCGCACGGACGCGCCCCCGCTTGAACGCATCCAGGGCCTCGGTCCGCGCGCGCTGGGTCTTATCACTGTGGATCGCATCCGCCGGGATGTTGGCCGATTCCAGCTTCCGCACAATCTTGTCCGCACCGTGGCGTGTCCGCGCGAACACCAGCACGCGGCTCATGTCCTCGCGCGTGCCGAAGAGGTGCGCCAGCAGCGCATCTTTCCGCACCTTGTCCACGAACATCAGCACCTGATGGATCTTGTCCACCGTCGGCTTGTCTGGCTCGATGGTAACCTGCACAGGGTCTGTAACCATCTCCTTGGCGAGGAGCAGCACCTCCTTCGACAGCGTCGCCGAGAAGAACTGCGAGTGCCGCGGCGACGGCAACTGCGCAAGGATTTTGCGGATGTCCGGCAGGAAGCCCATGTCCAGCATACGGTCCGCCTCATCCAGCACAAATTCCTCGATCGCCTCCAGCGACAAATGCTTCTGGTTCATCAGGTCCATCAGCCGGCCCGGCGTCGCCACCACCAGCGCCGCACGGCGGCGCAACGCCTGCACCTGCGGGAACTGGCTCACACCGCCGAACACCACGGCATACGGCAGACCCAGGTAACGCCCGTAGGTCGAAACGCTCACGGCAATCTGCGCCGCGAGCTCGCGCGTCGGCGCCAGAATCAGCGCACGCGGACAGCCCGGCTCCACCGGCTTGGGGTTTGCCTGCAGGTGGTGAAGGATTGGGAGCAGGAACGCGGCCGTCTTGCCGGTCCCGGTCTGGGCGCACCCCAGCAGGTCGCGCCCCTCCAGCAGGGGCGGGATGGACTGCTCCTGAATCGGCGTCGGCGTGTGATACTTCTCATCCGCCACGGCATGCTGGATCAGCGGGTTCACCAGCCCGAAGACCGACGATGCGAACGCTTCCGGCAGCTCACCCTTCGGCTTCGGCACGACCAATGGCATCTCGCGCTCCGCAAGCCCTGGGTGGCGGTTTTTCCTCCGCCGACGAAATGGCGGACGCGGGCGGCGCCCGCGCCTCTCAAACGAGTTTTCTGTTTGCATATGACCGTTATTTATACCTGATTCCCCGAGATGTGTCAAGGGGGCGTAGGCGAGAATGGAGAATGAGAAAAAACAAACACCTTTGCCCTGTATGAGCCCCTCCCGGCTGTTTCGCCGCGCTCACAGATACCGCGCAAGCACGGCCTCATCAATAATCTCCGCGCCGGTCTCGGTTTGGATTTTGGCGAGGTCGAGCCCTTTCTCTTGCGCAAGGCGGCGGGCGCGGGGCGTGGCGCGGACGCGGGGCGGGACATTGGCGCTGGCCGGGAGGGCTGCGCGACCTTCCGGATTGGCGCCAGCCGGGAGGGCTGTGAGCTCTTCGCCCGGCTCGCCGATGATACCGATCGCCGAGCCGGCCAGCACGATGCTCTTCTCGACCGCGATAATCGCCAGTAACGTCCCCGAGGCCGGGGCCTCCAGCTCATACGCCGCCTTGTCGGTCGTCAGGTCCGCGACAATCTCCCCGGCCGCAACGACATCCCCGGCCTGCTTGCGCCAGCGCGTGATGGTTACATCAACAAGGTTCGCGTCCAGTTGCGGAATGATGATAGTCGTCATAGCCAATCCTCCGTTTTCGTTAACCATTAATTCTGCGGCCGTTCGGGGAGCGGCGCGTCAGGGCTGCGTTTGACCGAGCAGTGCAGGTGTTCCCCGCCCATCGCCCCGGGCTTCTCGTACAGCACGAAATCAAACCCGGCTTGCCACGCCAACTTAGCAAGTTCACTCAGGCTAACTTTCTCGCACGTCAGGTCAATCGCACGGCCCTCACGGTGCAGGGAGTTTTGCAGGTGGATGCCTGTCGGGCGGTAGGCGTCATGCACCTTCAATTTACCGCCTTTTTTGTCGAGCAGGTTGACGAGGCGTTTCAGCGGCACCTCCATCGCGCGGTGGATGAGATGGTCGTCCTCCTCGGGGTCTTTCTTGTGGTCGCTGTCGAACCACACGCGCTTATCCTCGAAACGCACCAAGTCCTTGTCGGGGTTGAAGGTCTTCAAGTCAATCGGGCCCGACGCATAAATCTCCCGGCCCTGCGGCAGGTTCGAGTCGCGTGGGAACGTTGCGGGCGCAGGGCGCACAGGGTTGTGCAGGTCGGGCGGCGGCTGTGGCTTCACCGGCTTTTCGGTTTTCTCCGCCGTCTCGGCCGTCGCCGTGTCTGCGCTTTCCGACGGCTGCGCAACAGGCTTATCCGCACCCTTGCGCTCCAGCAGAAAGCACACCGCAATCCCCGCGCCGCACACCAGCGCCGCACCAATCATCGCGTACTTCATCCATGCGTTGAACACGCCTCGCTCGCCAAAATCCTTGTGCGTTTCGGACGGCGGTCTATCATCAAGAAAATCCATAGCTAATCGTTAATCCCTCATTTCTCTTTCTTATGCGTCGTGCGTTGAAGCGTCGGGTCGAGCTCGTTCAGGTCGTCGAGATGCTTCAGGCCGAAGTGGTCGAGGAAGGTGGCCGTCGTGCCGTACAGGAACGGCCGGCCAGGCAGGTCGCTCCGCCCCACGATACGGATGAGGTGAAGCTCCATCAGCGCCTTGACAATGTGGTCCACCATCACGCCGCGCACCGACTCAATCTCTGATTTCGAGACCGGCTGGCGATACGCGATGATCGCCAGCGTCTCCAGTGCCGGCCGCGACAGACGGTTCGGTCGGTCAATCTTCAGCAGGTCGCGTACCCAACGCCCGCAACACGCCTGCGTCTGGAAGCGGTAGCCGCCGTTCATCTCCACCAGCTCAATCCCGATGCCCGTGCGGGCAAGCTCTTTGCCGATGGCGTCCAGCGCGTCACCGACCTCACGCGGCGAGGCCTCCGCAAACAGCTTCAGCGTCTCGTCCCCCTCGCCCGCGCCGCTGGCCACATTCGCCAGACACGCGCGGATGTCCCCCACCGTCAACGGGCGGTCAGCCCCAAACAGCAACGCACCGACAACCTGTTGCAGACTCGACGGTAACGGCAGTTTCACATCATCAAGGCTCGCCATCTTTTTCGCCTCCCCTCCCATGCTCATACATCACAGATGCCTCCGGCAAAATCACAATCTCATGAAACACATCATTCTGCTGCAGCACGATCTGCCGCAGCCTCAGCAACTCCAGCAACGCAAGGAACGTCGCAATGACCTCCCCGCGCGACGACCCCACGTTGAACAGCGACGAGAAATACACATGCTGGTTCGCACGCATCATCTCGACGATGAAATCCATCTTGTCCGGCACCGACCAGCGGATGGCGTCCAGATGGCCCAGCGGCTCAAGCTCCGTGCGCGATAGCACATCCTGAAACGCGGACAGCAAATCGAACAGCCCGATGTCGCCCAGCGCCTGACCCACATCCGCCGCATCCTTCTCGAACGCGGGTGCTTCACCGCCATAGACAAACGCCTCGCTCCGCAACACCTCACGCTCCAGCAGCCGCCCCGCCGCATCCTTGAACTTCTTGTACTCGATAAGCTGCCGCACGAGGTCGAGGCGCGGATCCACCCACTCCTCATCATGCTCATCCTCCGCCACCCGCGACTCCACCGGCAGCAGCATACGGCTCTTGATCATCATCAGCGTCGCGGCCATCACCACGAACTCCCCCGCGATGTTCAGGTCCAGCATCCGCATGATGTCCAGGTAGCCGATGTACTGCCGCGTGATTTTCTCGATGGGGATGTCGTAGATGTCCACCTCCTCACGGCGTATCAGATACAACAGCAAATCCAGCGGCCCCTCAAAGACCTCCAGATCCACCTTGTAATCATCCGCAAGTAGTGTTTCTAACGACATGAAAATCTCCGCTTTTTAAGTAGTAAGGAGTAGGTAGTAAGTGGCAAGTGCGGAGTTGGGATGCGCCCTGCGACTGGATTGCTTCGTCCTGCTTCGCAGTCCTCGCCATGACGTGGCTTTTGGATAACTCCGAACTCGCCCATACTTACTCCTTACTCCGTCTCAAATTTTGCGCCCACCCAATTTCTCGCACCAATGGTGCGAGTTTCTCAGCCTCCCCTCACGCCAAGCCCACCGCTTTCCGCGCCTTGTCCAATGTTACCGTCGCCGCCGCGCGCGCACGTTCCGCACCATCGCGCAAAATCTGCTCCACATGGTCAGGGTTCGCGGCCAACTCCTCACGTTTAGCACGGAACGGCGCGAACGTCTCCTCGAACACCTCCAGCAACGCCTTCTTCGCATGACCGTAACCGTAATTGCCGCCACGGTAATTCGCCTCCATCGCCGCGCGTTGCTCAGGTGTCGCGAACAACTTGTACAGCGCAAAGACATTGCACGTCGCAGGGTCCTTCGGTTCTTCGAGCCCTTTCGAGTCCGTTACGATTTTCGCAATCTGCGCTTTCGTGTCCTTCGTGCTGGCGAACAACTCAATCGTGTTGCCGTAACTCTTCGACATCTTCTGGCCGTCCAGACCCGGCACCACCGCCACCTCCTCAGGAATCGAGGGCTCGGGAATCGTGAACACCTCGCCAAAAATGTTGTTGAACTTGATGGCGATGTCCCGCGTTACCTCAACGTGCTGCTTCTGGTTGCGACCCACAGGCACGATGTTCGACTGGTACAACAGGATGTCTGCGGCCATCAGCACTGGGTACGCGAACAACCCGTGCGACGGCGCGAACCCCCTCGCCAGCTTGTCCTTGTACGAATGGCAACGCTCTAGCAGACCCATCGGCGTAACCGTCGAAAGTAGCCACGTCAACTCATGCACCTCCGGCACATCGCTCTGGCGGAAAAACACCGTGCGGCTCGTATCCAACCCGCAGGCGAGGAAATCCAACGCCACCTCATGCGTGTCCCGCAACAGACGCGCAGCGTCCTGCACCGTCGTCATCGCATGATAGTTCGCGATGAACAGAAACGCATCCCCCTGTTCCTGCAGTTTCACCGCAGGACGCATCATCCCGAAATAATTACCCCAGTGCAACTTGCCCGACGGTTGAATGCCTGATAAAATTCTCATCTTCTGCCTGTCTCTCCCGTTTAATAAAAGGATATAACATATCATTTCTCCCAGCCGATTTCAAGCCAGGAAATCAGTTGCCGTGCGGCCATGCGGATAGTCCGCGATGGATGCAATGCATCTCCTTACGGGACAATCTCCAGCGGCTTGAATGTCCCGACGAGCCAGTTGGTCACGGTCAGCTTCTGTGCCGGGCCGATGTTGAGCGAACCTTGCGGCGGCAGTTCCGACGTTTTGCCGTCCGCCTCGATGACGCATGGGATGTCGCTGAGATTACGCAACGTCAGGCCCGCTTCGGTTTTCTGGATGGCGACACACGCGCGGAACAATTTCTCGACCCACGGGTCTCGCCCGAAAACCATGTCTGCCGCCCAGCCGATAGTCCGCTTCTCGAAAAACGCTTCACGCGCGGATTCGAACGTCCGCTCCTTGGCCAGCACCAGCGTCATCGGACGGCGCAAGTTCTGGCGGCCGAAACTGTCCAGCTCGCTCGAGTGAATATCCGAGTTGGTCATGATCGCTAAATCCCGCTCATTGCACCAGTCGTGGACAATCGGATAAAACTGCACGCCGTTGAACACTTCGATGCCGTGCAGATGTCCCTTTTTCCAGACCGCTTCGATTTCGTCGAAAAATCGCAT
>Ga0123353_10001989_pt1 | contig 25261 bp, 11 predicted proteins | sample TergutLab28metaG_3_FD_92763 | JGI IMG/M metagenome (GOLD analysis project Ga0123353, IMG submission 92763) | Labiotermes labralis P3 segment gut microbial communities from Petit-Saut dam, French Guiana - Lab288 P3 | ecosystem: Host-associated > Arthropoda: Insects > Digestive system > Gut ...
CTTCGCTGTTAAATTAAAATTTTTGTAGAGGCTACATTTTAAAAAGAAAAATAGCATTCAGAATAACATTTCTGTTGCATCAGCACAGCTTTATTATTAAGCAATCATTGTTTGCAATAGTTCAGCAAACCTACTGAGAATTTTTAATGAAGCCATAATCCGTCCAACAACTGTAAAAATGTAAAAAGTATAAAAGTGACCCTGTAACACATTAAATCACAACGACAGTCAGAACTTAAAACTTATACATTTGTTATTTACGTTGTTTATCCTTATGATTTTGTTGTGTTTTTTCTTGTAGTTAGTAATATGCAAAGTTTACCTCACATAAACAAAAAAAACCACGTTGTTGCTTTTGTCTTCCCATATTATTTAATTACATTTTCTTCATTCAACAATGATGTGTTTTAATTTTCTTTCAACTTGTTTGTGTGTGATGTATTTTCATACTTCTCTTGCTGTTTGGTTTCATAAAACCTTTATTCTCTCTTCCATAGAAAACATACCTTTAGCTTCTGCAATGCGTACGACGTGTCCCCGTTATTCGATACTGATACCAAATTTCAATATTGGAATGAGAATTTTCCAATACTATTCTTAAACGGCTCTTGTCTACGTGCTTTTAGTCTCGTAAAATATTCCCTAATTGAAATACTCTCTTGGCAAAAAGTGTTAAGGTCAGATTTTTTTTAACGACACGGACAATCTCATATAAAAATTATACAAATATCTTAAAGAGAATGGCAGTAGTGCAGAAGAATGGTGTAATAATATTTGTCACGACTGGCACGTGATGTGTCTTATAATATATTAGTATGTCAGTACGGTCACACTACCACGTTGCAGTTTCATGGACCTCCCACCAGCTGGCAGGAGTCGCACATACACAAAACTATGAGAAAGTTGGAATTCAGTTCACCGTCATCACACGAGAGGAGACGCAAATTCACAGACTAAAGAGAAAGTCTGAGTTCAGCAACCAAATTTTAATGTGAAAACACTGCTTTCTTCTGCTGTTTAACTACTTGATTTGTCGATGGAATCAAGTGTGAACTAAGGTAATGCAACTGCCAAAAATTTCAGTGTAAAAATACCGTAAGTTTTCGTACTCTGCACCAGCAACTGCGATAGAAGTTCTGATTAAAATACTACTGAACTTCAAATTGAAAATATTCCAATGTGATAATATTGTAAGTTCCTACTCCCCGCAAAATCGACTATAATAAACATTCTGACTCCCGTGTGAGGGCACGACGTACAAAGAGCTTTACAAACGTCAAGGGCAAGAAATAGCATACGTTGGCTGATATTGAAGAAAAGTACTTAGCACCTTATTAAGAAACCGAAGCAGAGTGCACAAGAAAAAAGCTAATAAACACAAAGTTGTGTCTTCCTTCAACGCAGAGCTAGGCCGACAAATTGACCGTGAATTTCAGACAGTTCGAGAAATAAAAAGAGAAGAAGCGCGCATAAAACTCGGCGTTGCGAAGAGCGAAAACCTGAAATGACACAGGAAGGACTCATCCATGATGGAAAATATAAGGCGACACACCAAACAGCATCAAAAACAAGGCGTGCACTGCGATTTGTGTGTACAGCGACTGGCGAGCTCGAAGTCGTTCAAGAACAATTCCACCGCCATCAAATACCTCCAATGGAAAAAATATGCCAGTCTTCGCAAGCATGTTAGATGAAAAGATAAAGCAATAAATAGTTGCTGTCTTAGCGGAAAAGTTGCCTTCACGGTTGCCTGATTCTCCTCAAGGGATCAAGCAGTTGTTTGAAGACTATTGTTTCAATCAAGGTCAGATCTTAAAACATCTTTGTATTTACGTCCATGGGTGCATCACTTTCGAAAAATGCCCGGATTGACGAGAAACTGGCATACGCTCGAGAAGGTGGGTACACCTTTCGTGTTCGAGGAACAATATGTCATCGCATCTGTACGTTGCTACCTGTTGAATCAAGAATACGAATATTTGCCCAGATGTACGATTTCGATAGTGATATGGGAGAACAAATAAATATGCGATACTATGTTATGGATGGCTTGGATAGGGATATCGTGACCACACTTCAGAGGGTCTGAAGTCAAGTGAACTCATTCGTCGAAATGTTCCTGCGTGCGAGTTGGCGAATTTATAAGACATAAGTAAGTTATTAATGTCCAGTTGGCAAGTCACGAAGCCCCGGAAGTCGATTCGAGAAAACATAACGCGCCCAGTGTGTAAGGAGATGGCGGCTATTTTACTTGACGATATTATAGGAGCCAAACGAGACATTATCTTACACCAGAGAGGTGGGAGATTACAGCGAAAAGCAATAGGCACTATGCTTACGATCCACAGCAATTCGATTTGCTGTTTCCACGTGATGAACCAGGTTGGCATTGAGCACTTCGGTATCAAGATGACGCCATAAACCACAAAACAAAAGAGATTCACGTCATGAGGTTTCTGCGTACAAACTCTTCATCAAGGCCAGTGAATACTCATTGTTGCATAATGCTGCAAGATTATTTCTGCGCGAGGCTTCCAAGCTAACTACCGAAATTCGACTGCCCAGCCTGCCCGGGTTGCCGGACACCAGCAGACTAGTAACGATAAACTTCGCTGTGAAGTCGAAGAAAACAGTAAAGTGTAGAAATGTATCACATGTACACCTCGACAAATATTAATAGCATGTCGAAATTAAGAAGAGTAAGATGGGCTAGCCATGTTGCACGAGATAAAAGAAAAATGCACAAATGCTTTTTTGCAGGAAAGACTGAATAAAAAAGACAGCTTCGAATAGTTAGGCATGTATAGTAGAATAATGATATATTTGATAATAAATTAATGGAATGGGAGGATGTAGATAGAATTACTCTGGTTTAGGGCAGTATCCGAAGGCGCAGTTTTGTGAACCCGGTAAAGAATCTTTTGGTTCTATAAATTACGGTGAACTTCTTGGCTGAATTCTTAAGTAGGATTCAACTCGGTGGATTTAGTTCATTAGACAGTCAGTTATTCAGTTAGTTTTTCGGGATGTGGTCTGGATTTGTCTGACATAAGACAGACGATAGAAGCAGATTCTTGTGAACGTGGAAATCAAATTCTTGAAGTAAATAAATTGCAGAAAAAACATTGACATTCTGACGACTGTCAGTTATTCAAGAAAGACTGTGTCCTACAGATTTATTTAGATCTTCTATTGTCTAATTATCTTTGTGTTTCTGCCTTCAATTTACGTTTGTTTTTCAGACAAGACCGCCTCTTTTCTGAAATTACGCCATTTCTCAAAATTGGTTTCAGTTTGGATATACAGATATTATCGTGACCCAAAAATATATATTGGCACAGTAAGAGTTCAAGGGTGACAAGATGATAAATGGTGCCGTGAGATCAATCAGTGAGTCATACAAGACATGAAAATGGGTTGAACTGGCGCGCGTGGCAGGATGGCTCCAATTATTATAATGTCGCCACTGCATTATCATGTGAATAGGAAGTCATAAGCCAGTCCTTATTTCTGGAAACGGTTGCATACGTGCTACTGAGCTGCCCTTTCATTTGTATAATTATTATGTTCCATTGTGTCTACTCTCCTTCTAACACTGTCGCGTGTTGATGATTTCCAAAAATCGCCGTCGTCATGGCGATGGTGTGAAATGCATCGGAAGTGACTTTTGGGAGGAGTTTGGAGGGAGAGTGGTTGATATATTGGACAGGTTATGATGAGGGTGCACTGTGAGTTGCTGCCCTTTTGACTATCCTGCTTCCCTTGGAAATGATGCCCGCATATCTGACGTCGGAGATCCTGGACCAAGCAAGAGGGCTTGTTGAAAGGATATCTCACAGGGAGGACAAAGCTTGGAACGGTACAAACACGTAACGACAGCTTCGCTATAAACCACGGAGACCTATGGCTTGTCAACGGAAATATTGTATAACTTGGCACGTTCTGAGGGCATCTACCAATTTCTACAAGCATGCTGTGACTGCTAACACTTCAAAATACTCTAGTGAGTTGCATGTAAATCCAACTTTAACGTTCAAAATGTCTAAAGAGAGGAATGGGAGCAGTCGATCACAACTGTACTCTGCAGTGGTGTAATGCAACATGCTCCCACAATAACCGAATATATCATCGGGCAGTATGAATAAGATCACTCGCAAACAACACGATGGAATTTCAAGTGAATAAGAAACTTTATCATTGTGTATGCAAGTGATCTTCTTATGATAGCCTTCGGTTAAAGCCAAAACACTTTACTTCAGCGTACAGTTGTGAGTGACTACCCAATTCTTCCCTTTGTCCATATATTACAACGAGATAAAATACGTAAGGTTCAGAATATATTGATTGTGGCTACACATTTCTTTTGTGCATTTCGTATCTTAACAATGAATTGCAAGCCCGTTATTTCCAGAATATTAGGTATTAACACACTAGTAATTTTAATAGATTTGCGATGTCTTTTTGAAAGTTAGGAGCCAAATTTTGATGTTCGGTTTAGAGAAACTTCTTGACGAGAAATTTAATAATTTTGTCAATTAAACTTCAGAGACAACGAAAACGGGCTTAATAAGTTCAAGTTTTTCGTAACAAAGTCATCGTCTATCTAATATGGAGATGGACCAAGTGATGACCCGTTCCAGTCTCAAAAGTAAAGTGCTAAATTAAGCAAAGGCCATAAAATCATACAGGGAAGTTAGGCTACATCCCCAAAAATTTTGTTCTCGGCACTACACAAAGATGAGTAATGAGATTCATTCTGAAGCCATTTCGCACCAGTGAATGAGCTGTCGGTTCCGTTAGATACCAGACTAGAAGGAACTCAGTGGCTGTCCGGACGGCGTGAAAATAGACAAAAATCTTACCCTTGCTTAAAATATAACCGTAAAACTTCGGTCATCCAACCTGTAGCGTCGTCATTTCTCGGTTTAAACGGCCACACTTCAACTTTAAGCCTTACTGTAAATACAATGATAAAATAAAATTTGATTTGTATCCAGTCTAACGCATCATTATATTTATTATATTAATGGCTACTAGTTTCGGCCATAAAGGCCATCATCAGGTCATTTCACAAAAACATTAGAAAAGGTGGCATATAATGCAAAATCGCCAGCTTTCCGTAGGTTTTTATGAAATGGCCTGATGATGGCCGTTACGTCCGAAACTAGTAGCCATTAATATAATAAATATATTGCTGTGTTAGACTGAGTACATACATTTCTTTTTATCATTGTACTTCAAAAACAACGGGAGGTCCTCTAAGAAGAAAAACTGGCTGTAAATGCATATACGTGTTAAGTAGGTTCTTGTCACCAGATAATTACGCGTCCTGAGGTTGGGGGTTAAGCAGACTACCTGCAAATGTGAGGCACAACTGCGAATGCACTTGTGGAGCGGAGTGACGAATGTGGGTGGTCCTCCAGACTGGTGGTTTGGAAAGGAAAAACAAAAGACCACACCGTAGAAGAGTAAAACTTTGCGAAATGTTTTACAGGGCCACAGAATTTTACGACTGGTCTATGAAGGTCAACACTGTTATTTTTATTTACTACGTGTGACCTAATTCATCAATTAGGTCACGATGATTTAGCAGACTTGCAACGACATTATTGTAGGTGGTCTTCATTATGTGACTTTTTTTATGGCACTACAACCCAAACCGGTTCTGGAATGGAAAGAATAACGGGTTCGGACCTTTATAGTGCTGATGCACGTAGACCTTTGAGAGGCCGTTGTACCCTTTAGACTGATGTCCAAGTCACGGGAGCCCTCTTTCTATAATGAATTTCGAGATTGCTCTCAGACTTATAATTCTGACTTCATCAGGGTCCAAGGAAAAGGAGCCCAGGCAATTATGTCTGTCTCTACAGCTTCACACCCACACAAAACTTGAGCTGAGGTTACTTCCTCTGCTCCACACCCCCTACACAAGGGGCTGTCAATCAGTCCCCTTATGTCGAAATGTCTTCTCAGGGTGTTATGTCCAGCGAGAAGGCCGGTAACTACCCTGGCTTACATCCTGTTAGAGGACAGTAGCCTAAACTTGGCGGCTGGACTAGGGCCCCGAGATCAGTTTTCGAGCCTGTCTCCGAGTACCTGTAAGACCCAAATGGAGCGTAGACGGTCACTTTGTTGAGGTTTCTAGATAGCACGCTCAATTAGATAAACGCACGTACACACACACACACACATGCACAAACCCAGTAAGACTATTCTGAACGAACGATCAAGGTCTCACAAAGTTCGCTAAAGCACAACAAACACAAGAGAAGAACATCCATGCCAACAGCAGGATTTTAACCTGCGATCCCAGAAATCAAGCGGCCGCAAGTCTACTCCTTAAACGGTAGAGCCACAGACAACGGGTAAAGTCCATATTTTGATATTAAATCTATGACATTAGGCACTAAATCGTTTCTAAATTTAAATTATAATATTTAGTACCAATGAGTTGACTATTTTTCTTTCCCTCCATATACCGCACCAATTCTACCTATTTTTATAGGATTACCCCTCACCTTTCGACGAACTTCGTTACTTCTTACATTTTTTAAATTTTTTACCACTACGACGATTATGGTAATGTATTTTGTTCTTAATTATCACTACAGTGTTGGCTGCCCACTATTTTACTAATTTTTCTTGATTGTCTAGTCTGTAACTGTTGTTGGGTCCCAGAGATAACGTTGGTTGGTTCAACACAACTGAATATGTCTCCATTAAGCTGTACTTATGAAGCAAGGACACCTTGTGATGAAAACTAGATCCTTCCATCGTTCCGTCCCTATCTCGTCCTCCCGTCTTTCCGTCCGTCTGTATTTGACTTAGTTTCGGAGCCTGAAACGTTTTTCAGATCTTTATAATTCAGTATAGAAGTAGAAGTTTGCCAATAAACTCTGCTGAGTCACTGTACGTGTGGCAAAAATTGTTTCACCGACAACCATAATTTTTCTAAAAGTGTCAGTGAATTTCTAGCTTAACTTTCCACATTTTCAGAACCAAATTAATGAACTTCGAAAGAAAAAGTCTTCCCCTGAGGTTTGTGTGAATTTCGTCAGAAACGTTTCATTTAAAGTCGCGCTTTATTTCAGGTTTGAAACGAAAGTCTTCTCGCATTTTACACTTTCAATCCGATCTACATTAAATTCGGCACGGAAGAATACCGCACAAAAGTACTGAGTGATTTGCAAGCTTCGCGGAAATTGGTGGAGTGAATGCCATATTTTGTGTCGGGGCGTAACATAATTTTTAGCTTTAATTTCTGCACTTATTTCCCGAATTGCTCAGCGTTTGTGAGTTTCCTGAAAATCGGAGCAGGGAAGTCCATACTAATCTTAATGGCAGATAATTAAATTACATGTAGGCATGTGCCGTGAAATATTCTGAAAGTAAAAGACGTTTGATAAATCTTATGCCCTACGTGACAGGTGTATCACCTGCAGTCACGTTCTTCCGGTAAAGTTCGCATTTCTTTTATTTTTATAGATACGTAATATTTGTCAGTTCAGGTGTTGACACGCCAACTAAGAGGGCCGGGATAGCGTAGTTAGCATAGCTACTGGGCACGCGTTGGACGGTACGGGGATCGAATCCTGGTGGGGGTGAATTTTCTCGCACCTGTGCAGACCGGCTCTGAAGCCAACCCAGTCTTCTGTACAACGGGTTTTGGGGCATTTCCGGGGGTAAATCGGCCGGGGAGTGACTTTGACCACTCACCCCAATTTAGCGCCAAGGTTAAAGGAAGAGTTGAGCTCTAAATATATTCTCCCTCTGGTTCTTCATGCCCTGTTCAGGACATACTTTACCACGTTCAACCAATTCTGTCAGGTTCTGGGATGGTCTTCTTTACTATTACAGTTCTTTACAGCGAGGCAGAAGCCGTTGTGTTATCCAATTCTTGCTGTGTGAATTTATGCAGCATTGATTTAGATCCACATATTTGTTTAGGGAAATTAACGTAAGTACACGTACAAGAAATAATAATATCTGTTAAAATATAGCAAAGTCATTGTTGAGAATATGACAATTATTCTGCTACTCAAGAAATTCTTCGTTTTTTACGGAACACAAAATTTCATAACTTGTTCACAACGTCGCTAAATCCGAATCCTTACCTGCAATAACGTAGCGGTGTCTCGTATAATTCTGCCGAAAGAACTACACTCTGGAGGACGACAACTTTTTGCCTATCCATCGCAGATCATTCAACATGCGGCACTCCCCATAAAGCGCAATATTTACTTTTAGCGCAAGTTTGAACTGAACATACATAAGGTAAAATATATGTACAGGAAAGGGAGTCCATTTGACATCCAAACTTCAGCGCACTGAAAAGTGGTCGACCGCAGCGTGATCCCCTCGCCGTCTGTGTCATTGCCCAACAGTATTCTTTCACAGCCTTGATCTTAATGTGCTTTCCTTCCCGCAAAGAAATGTCCGATGCGCATTACCAAAATATCACTCCTAATTTTTCAATTTTTCAAGTTGCTTAATTCAGGCTGCATACTCTTATATGTAGCTATTATCCTAAACTAGAAACGGCCTCTTCCAAACAACACCAATGGATTCGAAGTGCCGTGTTTACTAGGACTTACTTAACGTTGATATGAACAATTACTTAAGTGTATTAACATTCTGAAGACTGAAACTAACTTAAGAGATACACACAAATTTAATTCCTTCCACACAAGAAACACGCTGTCTCTCCGTTTTAAAGACCCCACACTTAATACCGTTACGGATGAAATAGGCACTTTTTGTGGAGGTCATAAAAAACACACGAACACGTCATGTGGGCAACATGCAATAATTTTCAGTGATAAACAGGCAGCATATACACTGACCACTGAGACGTACAGGATTACTACGAGCAGTTTAATGTAACAGGTATGGGAAGAACGTGTGAAATTTAGGATACTGAATTGATCGCTTTTGTAATGCGATTTTGTGTTAGATTAGGCTTGGCACTGCTTTAGACTTAAATCCTTTATTCAGATAGAGACACCACATAATGAAGATAAATCAGTACATTGTTCTAAGTAAGAAACTTTTATTCCGTCATTTTGAGGAAAGTAATTTCGAATCAGTTTTTAATTTAGGGATCCAACGGGAAACAAATTTTAAGCGTTATTTTGCGTGAATTAAATCGCGTGTTTGTGTAATTTTATTAGATATTTTGGCATATTAGTTTTCTTTCATAAATATCATAGGCATCGACAGAGGTCAGTGATTAATGTATTTTCCCGTTAAATGCGTAGTATAGAGCAAGTCCAATGTCTATTGGGAATTTGTATAATAGTTACTGTAACAATATGTCACCAAAAATTTATTTGAAACAAAATTTGTTTTTATAAATTTTGTTTTAAAAATTTCCCCCAGTACATTAATAAGAGCTTAATTTCGTGATAGTCTATTATATTTTAAACACATAATTATTAACCCTTTAAACGCCGAGTTAAACCCCATCTGCCATTTGCTAACATTATTAGGAGCTCACCATATTCTCCACGTTAGCAGGATAAGGGTTAATAACAGAAAAATTGTACAATAGAAAACAAAAATGTATTAGCTCTGTCTTTTTTTTTTATTAGTACGTCTGTCAGCAGTTTGACTTGGTAGATTACAGAGAGGATCGGAGTGTAGCAGCAATAAACTGCATTGGACTGTATATCGGCTTCAGTCCGTATGGAACTTTCCAAATTTTCAAAGAAAAGTTATTACTAGCGCGCAAAGCTCTTTACTCTATCATGCTGCCTTTCTGAATCTTTTAAGTATATAGTGTGCACATTCAGTGACACTGTGATGTTTTTGAATTTACAAAAGCTATAATAAGAGCCGATCAGTCGTTAGTTTGCGTGTTTTAACCGTAGCTACAAAAGTGAAATACCAAATTTTCTATTTGAACCTTCGAAGAGCTTAGACCTTTACGTAGCTACCTAAAAATCTCAGTCAGTATAGTGATCAGGTTACGGGCAGGAAAACTGAGAAATTGTGTCTCGATTCCTGGCGTCGGTAACGGAGTTTTCTCTTCTTCAAAACACTAAGAACGATTCTTGTTCCCATACAGTCTCCGCTACCTTGAGTACAGAGTGTTCTTTCTCCAAGGGGAAAGCAGCTGTTCCTTAGAAAATAACTGTTCACCTCCACCTAATTTTTGTTAATAAGAAGAATATCAGCTACACTTCCGCTCTTTCTACATGTTTTCATTTTGAGCACAGGGATAACTTAATAAAAAAATAAAATTTTATGAATTTAAGATCATATCACAGTGTCACCTCTCTCTACACAGACCTTTAGAACATTTAACACAGGTCCTAAAACAACAGTTAAGCTCTAAATGCTGCACAATACAGTTTAATCCCACCACTACGTGCGGCAAGAAAATCACATCTACAGCAACCAACAGCCTTTATCACATTAACTCTGCATAACACAGTTACAGGCACAGCGTACTGTTAGGCAACTGCGGCGACATACAGACAGACAGACTCTTCCCTACTCACACGTGCAGACACTGTAACCTGCAGTTCAACGGCGGGTAAGAGCACAAGTGGCACGACGCGGACCGGATTCATCTGGCTGAGGACAAGGGCCAGTGGCGAACGATTGTAACAGAGCGCAGTGTTCCATAAAACGCAAGGAAAATTCTTGACTAGTTCCGAAACTGTTAATTTCTGAAGAAATAAGCTCTTCCATGGAGTTGGTTTACAGGAGTGGCCAAAACCCCAGTAACTTCACTTACATTGGGCAAAATAAAACCTCAAATAGACGCCATGATGGTTACATTTTAAATGCAACCAAGAAGGTAAAGCTATCCTTATATATGCCTGGACAGGCCCTTAGGATTTCAGGAGGTTGAGGCTCCCAGAATTCCTAGACAATAGACACATGAAGGTGGTAAGGTTGTCAGCCCAGTGCACCGGCTGCCTTTACCGCCAGTTGACATCCCTGGTTCTCATTATCATTCGAGGCTGAGTCGACGCCAGGGCGTAATACAGCCGGAAGGATTAATCGATGAAAAATCTTAATGCGCCATCGGGAATCGAAACATCTTGGCCAATATAAAATATGAACATATTAAAACGTAGACGGAGGAACGTTGTAGAAGAAACTGTTAATAAATGTCATGTTTAAGAATTGTAGTAGATAGATAGTAAGGTACAATTCTAATTTAACCCTTATCTTCCTACCGTGGAAAATATGGTGAGCTCCTAATAATGCCAGCAGATGGCAGATGGGATTTAACTCGGCGTTTAAAAGGTTAATATATAAAACGGCGAATTTCTTGAAAAGACAGTATTACGTACGCTAGAAAAAATTTCTCTCACGCTACAGTAAAAAAAAATTTCATTAATATATTCAAGAGGACCTGTCATTTTTTCATGCGTTCAGCAAAATGAGTGCAATAATTATGCTGAATCGGATTAATCCACTTCAAAACCCCACTTCCTTTCTCTCTCTAAGTCCCTTTTTAATATTATTTTCACACATGACCTACGGCTTTGCTCCGAATTCAACATTTTATTGTTCTTAAAACTGGTGTTTTCTTAAATGTGGAGTAATGTGTGGAAACTGCACCGATATGTCTTATTTGTGACGTCAGATCCTTATAATGACTGTGTCGTTAGAGAAAGGTCTTTACTATTAACATGTATATTGAACAATGTACTAAAGTCTGCTGGTTATTTGAGAATGCTGTGTAACTTCCTTGGTCTTAGTATGTTAATGGCAGTAACCTGCTGAAAATTAGTGATGGGTATTGACTGTCTTAAGTGGAATTTAATTTATTGTAATGTGCCGCTGTTACATTGCATATAAAACAGTTGTAATTTTACAACTGGTTAAGCTCGGCTACATGTTTCGGCCGTTACCCGGCCATCATCAGGCCAACAGAGAAATAGTGTTAATTAAGGTACATTCATTAGCTTTACCAATGGGATCCCATTGTTTACATTAAACTCTAAGCTTCTAGAGTCTATATTAATGGTGAAAAACTATAGAATCTAAAATATTAGATTCTATATTTTTTAACCATTAATATAGACTCTAGAAGCTTAGAGTTTAATGTAAACAATGGGATCCCATTGATAAAGCTCATGAATGTACCTTAATTAACAATATTTCTTTCGTGGCCTGATGATGGCCGGGCAACGGCCGAAACATGTATTCGAGCTTAACCAGTTGTAAAATTACAACTGTTTTATATGCTATGTAAGAGCGGAACATTACAATAAATTAGTTATACTACACAATGGGATGGAATCATTCTAATTAAGTGGAATTTGTTGATTTCTTGAAAAAGTACAGCGATTTGTACATCCCTGCCCAGCCAGAAGATCGTAGCTCGCGTGTATATAGGGACAGGCAGCGACAGGGAACGCAATTTCCACGGCAATTGTGTTTGAATAACGTCCGGCCCCAAAATCAAGATTAAACTGTAAAATATGATGTAGGACCGGACCCATTGTGTGTGTTATCGACGTGTGGGCGTACATTCATATTTTCCCTTCTCGCTTACATTTTTGAAACTGAATATTCTACAAGATATATTTGTTCTTTTATGCAATATTATTCCTCGTTGTGATAAGGGATCACAGTGCACAGCTTGAATATATTTGAGAAAGATTGGTTTAGAAATTCGACATATGTGAACGTTTAAATTACTATTGTACCTTGAGATTTGATATTCTGAAAGTCGTCAGGATTTAGATTGTTTTCAACCGAAATGTGATACCGTGTAGTCTGGTAGAAGACTAATGACGTTTCAGACTACCGGGAAATATAGTTCCAGAATCACATGCAGTTTCGCTACACCTATTACCGAACAAAAAGGTGTCACATACGACAGGAAAGCAATAATTAGGATTTATCGCGCCTGTAAATATTAAAGACGCAGGCTCACTCTAACGGCCGATCCCAGTGGCCGCGCGGTCTAAGACGTGGGTCTGAAGGCAGCTCGCTTGCTGCGATTGCGGGTTCGAATCTCCACGGTGCATGGGTGTCTCTTGTGAGTGGTGTGTTGTCAAATAGAAGTCTCTGCGACGGGCTGATCACTCGCGTAGGGGTGTTTTACCAAGTGTGGCATGTCTGAGTGTGATCTCGATATCTCAATAATTAGGAGGCCCTGGCCCACTAGGGGCTGTTGTGCCATGGCTGGGGGTAGTATCAGGCTAACCCAGCATTCAATATTCTGCGTGCGAAACGTATGAAAGTAAAGAATGTGCCTGAATTAACTGCGCAGTTAAAGATCTGAATATTTTTACCCTGTTTTCCCATTTACCTGTTCGATAAATCATCTTTGCTTACCGTAATGACATGCGTTAATGGAGTTGTCCCTATCCACACCACACAACCATATAGGGAATTTAGAGGTAGAGTTACAGTCGGTCTTAAATTCGATCCTAGATGGAGACGAGTGATTAATTTCACGCCCCGGTCGCTTAAATCCCGTTATAACACCTCGGTGCCTATTAAATAGAAGGCTGAGTGGGCCTTAAGAGCCGATTTGGACGATTTCCTTCCGAAAATACACATTTTTTGCCCCTGCAGGAATTCGAAAGCTGAACCGTACATGTCATAGCTTTGTCACTATATAGACTGCACAACACCTGCTCCCGATTAGTAATAGCCCTCGTCTTTTTGCACGGGACTAAGTTGTGTTTGGGAAGACTATTTTGGCAGCTTAATTTCATTGCGTTTTTATTACAAAGGGTGAATTTCTAAAAATTTTCAAATTCTGACAAATTCGTAGTGCTTATGAAGCACAGCAAAAAAAATATACTTATATACTTGTACGTTCGTGGTGTACGTAAGAACAAGCCGCAGTTGATTCAAAGTGGATTCTTTTGTTGTCTTCTTGTCCAGAACAGGACAAACTGCGGGCCATTTGTTTATTAGATGAGAACCCTCTAACGTGTGGGAAAGAATTTTGCTCTCTAGAGACAGTTCTTTCTGTATAGACGTAAATATTATGACCTATCACTAACTAGAATTTAATCTTGGTCAAGTACATACTCCGTTATGATATCAACGAACTTCTTTCTCAAAGTCGAATTTTCGTATACTGCGATTATATTTAACTTTCATGAAAAATTCTTGATTGTATAATTAGGATTGGGAGGGTAACTCTATTTGGTTAAAACACAATTCGTGTTCCCTCCGAAATATGAGGAGCTGCTGCTGACTGCATTGTGCATATCCACCACTGATCTCCCCCACTATCTTTAACTCGATACATTAGCAAACACGACGGTACGGTTTGACGAGGCTTAGCAATTCGTCTCACTACTGGGACACACAACCAATATCATAGCTTCGTATAATGAAGCTTGGGGTCACAAGGGAGTCATCTTGCCAAGAAATTTGCCTTTTTATGTAGTCTGTTCCATATGTATGAGCCAGTCAAGTTGCAGTGACCCAGTGTCCTGTATATTCATGGCAAACACGATCAATATACGTGTACAGGATGGTTCAACAGGAGTGCGCCGAGATTTATGAACATATTTTTACGTGTTTTTGGGTAAACAGAATCCTAGCAAGACCTGAAGCATATATTTTACGTATACAATAATTAAAAACCGATCCCTGTGACCGCGCAGTCTAACGCGTGGGTCTGCGGCCACTCGCCTTATGGAATTGCCGGTTCGAATCCCGAGTGGGTCATGGATGTCTGTCTCTTGTGAATGTTGTTTGTTATCAGGTAGAGTTTTCTGCGACGGAATGATCCCTTGTCCAGAGGAGTCCTACGAAGTGTTTGTGTGTGTGTGTGTGTGTGTGTCATTGAGAGTGGTCAGTTGCAACAGTAACCATCTACACACACGAGTAGACAGAAAAGCCAAGACCAAGAAAGAAAGAATATTTGGACGCTTAACTCATACGTCATAAACCAAAATGTCTCCGTTAGAGAGAAAAGTGTTCAGAGAAACAATTAAAATACTCTTTACGGTGGACATCATACAAAACACATAAAAACTCAGTGCGCATAACGCCCAGACACTTATATAAGTACTTTGTTATGTGACATAACTCCTGATCTTTAAGTGATTAACATTAGTTCAGTTCGGAAAAATTTATGGACAGGGGACACTTTGAAAGCAGGAAAACTGGTCACAATAAATAAAGGTTTTTTTTGTAATGAAAACTTGTTCAATAGCTTCAATGTAAAGCTATAATAACTGTTACCAAAACGCAGAATTTTAGAGAATCTTCGTGATATCCGCCTACAAATGCAAACTATGCGACTTTGCACATTGTTTGCATCCACTTAAGAAATATGCTTGGCTGAAATGTACACTCAGGTCGCATGCCAAAACTGTGGACGTTTATTTAAAGAGTTTAATTTTTAATTAAAAATTATTTAGAAATTTTAGTTGGAGTTATTCTCAAAATTTTCACTCAGCCCTTATTTCTGAACCACTTTAGATGGCTTCCAAATTTTCAGCACTAATTTAACTTTCCGAATTTGAATCATCTTAATAGTACAACCAGTTTTGCTATAATTCGATGATTGCATTCGCGTAAGATTTTGGATTAAAGAAAATTTAATAATAATAATAATAAGTATAATTATTAGGTTTTGCATGATATCTTCACATTGGTCGCTGAACACATATAATAGCCAACACCAGTATAAGAATTTCCATTGTCAGCGTTTACATATTCAGCAATCGCTTTGCACCCAATTCGCATTAATGAAGCACGTGCAATTTCACAACTCACTCTACTGTTTTCACTCACGTAATTAATGCATCCGTAGAATTTGGGACACCCCTATTGAAAGACTCTGTGTATGTTTCTTCTTCCTTTACAAGGGAGATTTCCAATCTGCGCCCGCAGGTTAGCCTGTGACCGTCATATGAAAAGACCCACCTCTTTGATATAAAACGGATGTTGAATTTACGTTTTCTGACATGTTTACTGCTACGAATGTACTGACGGCTTGGAACTACACACGGAAATAAATCCTTGACGTAAAAGAGGAAATATATTTTTAAGCTACGTGAAAATATAATGCGGATCATCTCTCATTAGGTTGCGGCATCATATAATTAATTCTTTTTTTATTTCATACAGCTATGACGAAGAGGAACTCCAGAATATTGTCACTAAACACTTCAAAATTGCAGGATGCGATATTTAGAATAATTTCGAACATATTGCCAGTCCTTATTTTTATCTGTGTGTAGGTTAAGTGAAATAGTTTTCCATCCAAAGCTGCCCATACCAAAAAGACATTGTTTTATTTTACGGATCTAAGACTTCGTCCACTTGCCTGTGGGTATGGGGTATCTGAGGATCAAGATACATAGAACTATAATTTTGCCTGTTGTTTTGTATGGGTGTGAAAATTGGTCGCTGACATTGCATCTGGAAAGGAAGCTGAGGGTGTTTGAGAACATGGTGTTGAGGAGAATATTTGGACCTAGGAGGGAAGAGGTAACGGGGGAATGGAGGAGATTGAATAACGAGGAGCTAAATGATTTGTATTCCTCACCCAATATTTTGCGGGTGATAAAACCGAGAAGAATGAGATGGGCTGGGCATGTGGCGCGTATGGATGAGGAGAGGGGGGTGTATAGGGTCTTGGTGGTGAAACCGGAGGGAAAGAACAAATGGGGAGACCTAGGCGTAGATGGTGGATAATATTAGGATGGGTCTTCAGGAGGCGGGATGTGGGTATATGGACTGGATTGGGCTGGCCGAGGATAGAGACAAGTGGCGGACGCTTGTGAGTGCGGTAATGAACCTTCGGGTTCCGTGAAATGCGGGGAGTTTCTTGACTAGCTGCAAACCAGTTAGCTGCTCAAGGAGGACTCTGCACCATGGAGTAAGTAAGTATGGGTATCTGAGGAATGATATGGTCACGAGAAGAATGAATTTTTCGGAGAAGAATATGCACCAAGGCAACATTTTTTCTAACAGTCTCGCACCGAATGAACCGAGATTGAACTCAGACCTCCGCGGTGACAGGCCAGGCACTAACCGCCAGTCTACATGAAGTATAAATATTAGTACTGTCACTCACGAACAAGAAACTGTTCTTGAATTAGGAAGAGCTGTTGACGTATGCTGCATGGGAATAAAAGGTTTACCCATGGTAAGAATCAGAATCCCGTAAATATACGGTGCTCATACATTACAGAAATTGTAACTTTAAGCCAGTCGATACATATAATAATCCGTAGATTTAAGGGCTTTAATCCCTACTGAAATCCATTTTATTCTTTGTTTTTGTCAAATGCAAGAATTTGTTTCCCCATTTCACTTTTCATTTCCTTTCGCTAGCAGCTTTCTGGCACACTTTCCACAGTGTTTCTACCTTTCCACCGTCACTGGCTTTGTTATCAGTTTTCATTTACTCCATTGATCAACACCGGAATCCACGCCTGCTCTCCATTTCGGCTACCGGACGACATTTACTATTTTCTCTTGAAATCTCAGACTTGGGATCGTTGCTACACTGCCACAAGAGCTTCCAACACGTGACACCAAGCGAGACATCGTCCAATGACGCGAACCCACACACCTGATGCAGTTGTCCATTATGATCACAGTGCAAGACAAACCACAGCCAGTCTTCTGAAACACTAACCAAAATTAAATTTGTAGGCAGAGAGAGCTGTGTGTTATAACAGGACAAATGTTTCTTGTTTGTGTTCTGCAGACACAGGCACAGAATCTCGACCGGCCCATTAAATGAGCGGAGGTTTTCGATCTGGGGGTTCTTACAGGTAAAGATCGAGACAATAAGACGCCAATGCCGCCCCTTAAATCAGGCCTGATCAAACTTGTACGTTGTGTGGGAAATTTCTGAAAATTTTGGTCTTCACGCTGGAAACATGAAATGCAATACAATAAAGGAAGGACGAATAACATCTTCACTCTCCTGGGATGCTACGCAGCCTAGGTTGGCAGTTACCGACGTTTCGGGACGAGCTACGAAGATGGGACCGTTATGTTGTGCCAAAAGTCAGTAGTTAACAACTAATGTGTGCTGCTTAACGTCCCATAAGATTTAAATATTTCATTTACACCGCAGCTGGTGCCTGAAATCACACACGAATATATAAGCTTTCTTGTAATTATATGTACAATTTTGCATGTGCGTTTTTGAATATATATATATATATATATATATATATATATCGTGTGGATTAGAATTTACTGACAAAAATATGAAAAATTTGTTTAAAGATGCAAATCACATCTTAGTCCAGAGTGTTGCTATTTCCAGCACCTTTATACAAAGCGAAATAATGATGTAATATATATCTCCATAAACAAAGAGTTACTAATTTTTCAAAACTGTTTCCGCCTTCTGTCTCGGCATTACTAGACGTAGGTATAAAATGCTTTTGCTCATTTCAAGTGTCGTAGCGAGCAACATGATGCCAGCGAGCTGCGGCTTGAGCGGGCCTTGTCTACATCCTACTATAATTATACCGACGTTTCGGAAGAAACAGAATTCTTTTGAAACGTGAGTACATTGTTACCAAAATACACAGCATCACATCGCAGAACAGAGCGACCTTGAAGCCTGATGCAACACACCCTTAAGAAACTCCATGACCTCCGCGACCACAGCGCTGTAGTGACGCAACTTGAACACACGGGCCACCATCTTTCAAGGAGTGAGCCAATCAGCCGAAGGGTGTTTTCATTCCGCTTGGCGTGTGTTTGTGGAAGGGACCGGAAGTATGTGGACACAGCAGGACACATTTATATAGTGGCAGGAGTAGCATTTCCACCATCTTTACACTCCAACTGCCCTATTTATTTCGTTCACTGGGCGGCAGATCTTAAATACAAGTAGACATATTAGGGCCACAGAAAGAAGTCCCGTAGATCAACCCCACCTCTTGCGTATTTTCCATCTTCCACGTGCACTATATTACTCTACGTTCCCCGCCAGTTCTCGATACGTTTTGTTCGCTAAAATATTCGTAATGACAGGCATGTGGTAAAGGTCGCTAGCGACAAGTAATTTGGGCTGGTTTATATAGCCCTGCAGGGAATAAAGAAGTAAGCAGTGAGTGCAAAACCTCAGGCGCCGACATTTAAACTATGTGTGGCACTTTTTTGTAGCGCAGTGTAGTGCCATGGCGGCTGGAAAATAAATTGGACACAATTTTAATTGCTGAATTCAATTCTGAATTCAGATATGTAAAAATAAGTGAATACAAACAAGCAAACGTAATTACATTTTGGCCTAGTTACATACATACATGCATACATACATGCGTGCTTACATAGACAAATGCATAAATAAGCATGCATACATAGGAGTATGTTCGTACCTTTTAAATAAACGCGCCCCACGACGTCTATCTTGGAGTACTTGAAACGGTTTACAACATATATATATAATATATTTAAGATTCACTTTAATATTATCAGTCCATCTATGCATAGGTCTCTCAAGTCCTCTCTTTCTTCCTAATTGATCGATTAAAATTTTTATGCATTTCTCATTTCTGTCGTGAGAATTTGTTCCTTTCACACCTGAATTGCAGAATTTATTCTGTTTCTAACTACAAATCCTCTTCTAACACCAATGACATATGTTTCCCAAAATTCACTGAGTGTTTACACTTTATATTATTTTAGTTTTTCGTATTATAGATATGATTATTCATAAATTTTTGGCATATGCACGCTTCTAAAATTCTGTACCGGAAATGTAGAAAATACGAAAAAAATATAAATTTTTATGTAACTCAACGTATTCCCTTTATGCTCTGCAGGACCAAAACCCTAAAAAGAAAAATTAATTCGAAAAGACTTGGAACTTATTCACGAACAATTTCGTATTGTGTCGTATCATTGGATGAAGCACAAAAGTGGCGTCAGTGTTTGAACAGACCATTCAATGTGCGAAGTTAAATATCACAGCCGGGTTACAAGGCTGCAAGAAAGGACATCAGTAATTGTACGGGGCACAGTCATGCTTGACAGGCTAGTAATCAGTGAGCTAACCAAGTAAAACTCCAAATTTTATGGAGTCCAAATTTTCTTTAGTGTTTCCACGCGAGCCAGCCACTGGACCCTATCCTGAACCGGCTGGACCCACTCCACAACCTACTAACCCACTTCTTAAGATACACTTTAATATTATCCTATCTTCCAAGCTTACGTCTTCTAAGTGACATGCTCCTTCAGATTTTCTAACCCAAACCCTGTAAATAATACTCTTCTGTCCCCTTCGTGTCACATGCTCTACCCACTTCATTTCTGTTTATTATATTAAACCAATAAAAACATGGGTACGCGACAGCACAGTTGTTTGATACACTTCGCTACTAGTCGGAAAGTCGCGGGTTGTATTGCCGATGGTGTAAGTAAAATTTGTTCAATGACTTCATAATACTGGCCGCACTATGGTCCTGGGGTCGACTCAGCTTCTAACAGATATGAGTACCAGGAATATTTTCTGGGGTTAAAGGCTGCCGGTGCGTGGGCCTGACAACCTTGCCACTTTTATGTGCCAATTCTTGTGAAATCTGAGAGCCTCAAACTAAGGGCCCGTTCAGGCTCGTATGGGGATTGATTTATTTCTATTAAAAAATATAAAGCCATATTTACCAAACTTTATGTACTTTAGTCTATCTGGTGGAACAGGTCTATTTTGACACGATGTGTTGAATTATGACTTGCGATTTGAAATAAATTTCCATGTCATTTTATTGAAAAGAAAACAAAGAACACTAATATTGTGTGGAATTAGAAGATGATTTATGTTTATTAAAATTTCAGCTATTCGTGTCATTAATGAAATACACGGAGCCGTCTTTTCTTACTCCAGTATCCTGATTTGTTACTCGTGAAGAAGGTGCCTTCATTTCTCTTTCAATCCTGACACAAAAAGGTGTGTTCGCGTGTCTACGTCACGGTGCACATTAACGTATCGTCTGTCGAGCTGCTTGTCACAGCACAGTCTGCTGCAGATAGGTTGCTTGCACATTCTTTCTTTTTATCGAAAGCGATTTTATGAGGTCGAGGATAGCGCGGCTATCGATCTCCAATAGGGTCACCGTCCCGGATATCAAACGTGTGACACTTTCGACTTAAAATTCCACACATACTTTTTAAGTATAATTAATAATTATCCTGTAACCTGGATATAAAATTCAATTCCTGTATTTTCAATGTAACGAGTGTTTAAATACTCGCATTTTTACAGAGAAAACATAATTCAAACCACTGTCCTTTCTCTGCAAAAAGTAATAAACTACTACTTCGTCGACCTACTGGTATATGGACGACGTTATTAAAATTTTGTATGTTTCCTTCTGGCTAATTATCTGGCGTAAGAATTTTTATGCCGACGTTTCGGAACACTCTATCTGTTCCATCTTCATAGGCAGGTACCTGCCTATGAAGATGGAACAGATAGAGTGTTCCGAAACTTCGGCATATAAAATTCTGACTCCGGGAAATTACCCAGAAGAAAACATACAGCATTCATAACACGTCGGAAGTTTTAAATCAAGATTATTAAGATTATTCTTAAACATTTTCGAGCTTGTAACTTGCAGTCACATAGCTCATGACACGAAAGAGTGCCTGAATAATTTTAGCACGGTAGCAAAACATCGGGCAGTCACCGGTTCTTTTCACGCGTCAGATATTTGCATTTTAAATATCACAGCACTAAGATAGTGTTGAAATGTGGTGCTGCAGAAGGATGGAGAAGATCAGTTGGGCCGATCGTGTGAAGATATAAGAAGTATTATATAGATTCAAGGGGGAGAGAAACACCCTACATAAAGTAAAACGAAGGAAGATACCTCGGTGAGAACTACCTTCTACATCACGTTACGGAAGGAAAAATAGAAAGGACGGAAAGACGAGGAAAAAGACGTAAGCAGCTACTAGATGATCTCAAGGAGCAAGAAGATAATGGAGGTTCAAGGAGAGGCACTAGATCGTCTCTCTAGGGAAGTCACATTGAAAGAGTCTATTGACCTCTCGTAAAACAGACTGATGCATATAAAGTAGTTACAAATCTATAAAGAAATAATAGTATTTTAATCAAACAATTAAGCATACTCACGAAAACGAAGTAAATATTGTGTGGAGTTTTAAATCACAAGCTTCCATCAATCCCTGTATTACCGACCCTTGTGTGTGTGTCGTACATACTGGCAAGTTTATTGAGCAAGTTTTGCATTGCCTTTGGGTATTCTATCTTTGGTCTGTAGGACATTAAATTCTTATGTAATCAATACTATACGAGATACACTATACTTGAAATTTTTATGCTGAATTACTTAGTTCCTAGTATAATACACATAGACTGCAGAATCTGGTACCGTACCACTGAATTTTACGTACCATTCATTATTGTTTTCCAGGATTATATAATCACTATTAATGTAACTGTTACTATCCCCTTGCAGTTAACATTGTTGTGTGCCAGAGAACCTCGTACAACTGTCACCATAGTAGTTTGCTTGTGGTCATGCAAGTTTCTTTGCTCGGTGATGTTCGGTCTTGCATCTTGACTCCCTCCACCCTCTTCAGTCACGTTATGAGTTTCACGGAGGAATGGAAGGAGAAATGGAAGACCAAGTGATCCACCTTTCTCTGCCATCGTCTTCCATAAACTTTGCTGACTGCTCCAACTGCTCACAAACCCTCATTCAAGAAGCGGCCCATACCCCCCCCCCCTTAATAATTCTTCCTCCTTTCGCACCTTTTTCTTCTCTCCGATACAGTTACATCCTTATTTCTCTCTTGTCCAATCGTAAGTTTGTATTTTCTTGTACCACATCCTTCGAATCTCTCTTCTTTATGTTCTAATTTTATTTCTATTGGAAAACTCCTACGATACGTTCCCCCCTAGACAACAACTTTTTCAAACTTTACTAATATTTGTAAAGGGTAATATTTGTAGGTTATCTGAAACGAGTTTAGTTTTTATTTCAAAAGGTTACAAAAGAAAATGTTCATCCAAATCCTAGTTTGTAAAAATGTCTCTATGTTATTCAATTATCACACAAAATACTTCACATATATAAAATTTACACATTAAAACATTAAAAACGCTCCGACATGTTTCGGTCCTAAGATCATCATCAGGGAACTACGGATGTGCAGAACGCACATCCGTAGCAGGACACTCTTCGCAACATAACGTTACACAACACGGCATGCTGCCACAACATCCAACTTGTTCAACGAAATTAATCTTTGACTATTTCTAGCGTGACTATAGCAAGGAATGTATAGCTCCCTGATGATGGTCTTAGGACCGAAACATGTCGGAGCGTTTTTAATGTTTTAATGTGTAAATTTTTTAAATTTTATATATGTGCAGTGGTTGGTGTAATAATTGAGTAACTCGACAACATGCACCGTGTAACAATAAAAATATGTCTCAATGTGTTTGATAATAAGAAAGACGCTACCGTTTGGTTTGTGATTCGTACGCAGTGAATGGCGAAATTACCGTCTGTTGAGCCAGACACCACCTAATGTAGTGGAGAAGTACTCACTTTTCTGAGTAAGGCGCTGCCTTAAAACATTCAAGTATTCTTGCACCCTGAAATACGTGTAGTCAGCACGTTCATCAAAATCGCTGATAACAAATCTCACGACAAACTACTAAACCACAAATCTTCGACTAGACACTTATAATACTTTTGGTGTGAGTGAGTCACGCCCTGCTTTCTGTAGTAAGCGGGTTGTCACATTCTCTATGAGGTACGTGCTGGGGTAGAACAAACAGTTGAGCACCGGCTCTGTTCTATGTGAGTAAAAGCTGAACCTGAAGGAATATTTGCATGTGAATCATAAAATACAACGTACAAAAACCCTACGGAAGCAATTTAAAGGATGAGGTTAACGCTTCCTTTGCGAGATATTAAAAACATGTAAATATGCTTCTATAATTGATTTAGTTTTGATTTACATCTCAATAGATAATATTCTACAATAATAGGTAGTAATTGATGTCAAAAATGTAAATCAAAGCTAATCGACAACAATACACGTAGATACTAAATAGCAGATCAAAATAACGCTTTTTATGTCATGAAAATAAAAATGCACATAAGGAAGTGTTCGTGGAGTAGCGCGTGAATATTGTAACAGTTCTTCCCTGGCTAGTATACGCACGCGCACAGAACATATCATAAGAATTATGGTATATATATCTATTTACAACTTATGTCATGGACATAAAAGTTTCGTCTTTGTAATAATGCAGGAGAGAGAACGGCTTGCACGTGGAAGCAAAACACTACAGACATCCAATGTGGAACTTCCTTCCACAGAGGCCACATTTGTGTGTTCTTTGCAGTGTGCTTCCACCCTCCTCCCTGCCGTATGTTCACCTACCAGGTTGGCGTTCAGTGATCACCACTTCAATACATGACGTTTCAACGGGCAACTAACTAACAAAATGTGTGTGTTTTCTGGTAGGGGTGGCACAGATTTGGACTGTGTTGAATTTTACGCAAACAACAAAAGCAGAAGCGAAATAGAATTTGGGACTTTTAACGCGTATCGGTGACCAAGTGACGGCATTAGGCACAATGACATTGCTGCAAAGAGGCGCTCATTAATTAATTTATTAATAGATCTCACGTTTTGTCCTTTCAACCCTCCCGAAAGACTAAAGCTTTGGCCTTTAGAGGACACAAACTCATTGGAAGTTAGAAGTTTTGAACACCGAACTAATGCCTTTGGACTGCTCTGATCTGTTTCATCCTCTTGTCACACCGTTCCTTCGAGTCTTAACGTTCGCTTACGTAAAATATCTTAGTGAAAATCTAACCTTAGAACAGTTTCGTCCTGTTTTCTTAGCAAAATTATCACACAAACTCCTGAAGAAACATCACGAATATCAAAACCCTGTCGGCAATTCCCTTGTATTTCACGTTTAAAGAATATTCTAACAATAGATTCTCAGTGCTGTAGCGCAGACGGCAGTTGTGAAACTAAATTCCTAGAGTTAATTAATTCAGGCAGTTATTAAAAATCAAAATTAAATTTGGAAAGAAACATGTAAGACGGAAGCATTTTTGGAGGATGCAGGAGAACACAAAACAAAGCGGAGAAGAGGTAAAATTGTAACAGTAGAGTAACAGCAGTGTTGTATGTGTAGACAAACAAGAGAGCAGAACAACATAAATATGTATGTAGTCACGGAGACTGCGCCACAGAACCCGTATTGAATGAATGCGGATTGGTGTATGGGAGCAAAACAAATATAAAATTCAAAGTCAAACTTCGTGCAAGAATACATTTCTCTACACAA
>Ga0123353_10001990_pt1 | contig 25255 bp, 26 predicted proteins | sample TergutLab28metaG_3_FD_92763 | JGI IMG/M metagenome (GOLD analysis project Ga0123353, IMG submission 92763) | Labiotermes labralis P3 segment gut microbial communities from Petit-Saut dam, French Guiana - Lab288 P3 | ecosystem: Host-associated > Arthropoda: Insects > Digestive system > Gut ...
CCTTGTGGACATGGCCCCGACATCAATTATATCCGCGCCGTCGCGTTCTATTGCCAAAGCCCGTTCATAAGCCTTTTCGGGCGCGAAATACAAGCCGCCGTCCGAAAAGGAATCCGGGGTTATGTTGAGGATGCCCATTATGTAGGTTTTTTCGCCTAAGGGGAATTCGTGGTTTTTACATTTAAAATAGTTCATCGCCTATTCTCCGGTGCTGAAAATGTAAAATGTAAAAATAGCCTCCATTTTACATTCTACATTTTACATTAATTTAGTGATATTCAAACTCACCGTCTGCTCCCCTAAATTTTCGCCGCTCACAATAATTTTGACCTTATCCGCCTTCCCGTCAGTCCTTACCCAAAACGCCCTCGCGCCGCCTATCAGCGCGAATTTTGACGGGCCGATGACCTTTGCCGCGCCTTTTATTTTCACTTTTATGGCGTTGTTCGCGAATGGCAGGGGGTTGCCGTTCTGGTCCTCCGCTTTTAGGGCAATGCGCGTTACATCATAGGTTTCGTTTTCAATCAAAGCGTCCCTGTCGGCATTCACGCTGAGGCTCACGCTTTCAACTGGGCTGATTTTTATCTTTTTCACGCATTCGCCGTTCTTATATCCCTCGAACTCGTATACGGTCTGCTCCGCGCCCCAGTTGGCGTAATATCTCGTGACGACATCAACCATATCCTTTATTTTAAGGCCGGATTTTAAATATGAGGCGGCCAGCTTCGCGTAATTCTGCGGCGGCACTATAAAACCTCCCTGTTTTTGGACTGCCGTCAGGGCGTCCTTTAAAAGCCCGGCAGAAACGCTGTCCATCCCCTCGGTTTTTTCAAGGCTGTCGCCTATATAATCATAGGGGCAAATCGGCGGATGAGGCAGATTGGGGAAGCTTTTCCTGTCCGGCCAGGCCGTGCTTTTATATTCCCCGTTTTTGTATACCTTTACATAGTCGCAGTTGGTGAAAAGGTACTGCTTCGCGGGCATCGCACCCGGCTGTTCGCCTATGTCCATGCTTGAGGAAGCAATCAAAACAGGCTCTTTGTCCTGCTGGGATTTATACACGGCGGCGGCGGTTTTGGGGTTGCGGAACATATCGGTTACGCCGTGGTAGCATATTTTGTCCCCGCTTCCGAAATCCTTGTGTGTGTTGTAGTCGGCCATGCACCAGCCGACAGCCCCCGCTATCCTCGGGTTGCCGAAGGCTGCATTCTGCACCCGCATATGCCGCAGGGCGTGTTCCGTCCTTATCCTTTCCGGGTCGAAGCTTTTTGTTGGGAACATATGCCCGTTATGCTCGGTCACGAGATACGGCGCTTCCGTTCCCGCCACGGCAGCCGCCGGCAAAAGCTTTATGGCTTTGCCTGAATGGATGAAATCGTTATAGGTGAAAACGTCTTCCAGGAGATGGGAATGCGGGATGTTGCGGACCCCTCCCGTCTGCCTTGTGCTGTCAAGATCACGGGCGGCGGCGTTTGTAACTTCATATAATTCGTCGCAGTCGGGGCCTTCGTTCACCCTGACGCCCCAAAGCGCCACGGACGGATGGTTCCTGTCCCTTTTTACCATCCGCTTCACGTTCTCGACGCAATGCTCCCGCCATTCGCCCGTGCCTATATGCTGCCAGCTGGGCATTTCCGTGAAAACCAGAAGCCCTATCTCGTCGCAGCGATTCAAAAAGTGTATGGAATCGGGATAATGGGCCGTCCGCACGAAATTAAGCCCTAAGCCGTATTTCAAAAGGTTTGCGTCGTCCTCCTGGGCGGATTTAGGCATGGCATTGCCCACATATGGGTAGCTCTGATGCCTGTTAAGCCCCAAAAGCTTGATGTTTTTTCCGTTTAAGGTAAAGCCGTATTTTGTGAATCTGCATTCGCGGAAGCCGAAGCGCGTTTCGACCGCATCGCCGTTATATGTCAATCTAAGCGTGTAAAGCTTGGGGTTTTCGATATCCCAAAGTTCAATATCGGAAACTTTAGCCTTAATATTAAGCGTTTTGGCGGCAAAATCAACGTCTTTTTCCATTATGACATTATCTTTGTCGAGAAGCTCTAATTTCAGCGTCCCTTCGGCGCGTTTTGAAAAGCTCACATCTATATCCATAAGCTTTTTTTCGCTTAAAACATTCCGAGTCCTGACAAACACATCGTCAATGCAAATTTCATCCGTTATTTCAAGCCGCACCTCGCGGTAGATGCCGCCGTAGCAGAGGTAATCCACCACATGGCCGAATGGGGGGATTTCTTTCCGCTCCGTGCTGTCAAGCTTTACGGCTAAGATATTACCCTTGTTTTTCACCGCGTCCGTGATATCAAACCAAAACGGGGTGTAGCCGCCCTTGTATTCGCCGACAAAAACGCCGTTGAGGTAAACGGCGGAATAATTCGCCGCCCCCTCAAAATAAAGCGTGACCCGCCTGCCGTCCGCCTTTTTTTCCGGCAGGTCAAAGCTTTTGCGGTAGCAGCTGACGAACCGGTAGTCCTTTTCGTCGAAATAGTTGTAAGGCAGCTCAAGGTTGGCGTGGGGTATGTCCACAGCCTCAAAGCCGCTGTCGTCATAGCCGCTTTTCAGCATCCCGTCGTCAAATGCGGGGGTGTATTTCCAGTCAAAATTTAGGTGTAGTATGTTGCGTTTCATAATTTTTATTTCTCCCCATTTTCAATTATTTGTAAAAACTCTGTCGGCGTTAAAATAAAATCTTCATTCGGAAAGTGTTTTTTGTTGCCTGTTACAAGAAACGCCCCGGCTTCTTTTGCCGTATCATAAAAAACCCGGTCGCTTTCGTCCGGCAGCGGAACGCGGCTTTTTTTCGGTGAAATCAACATCCCGGTTTGTTTTATGCCCTCAAGAATTGCGGTTTGAGCTTCTTTAAAAATATTCAAGCGGGGACGCGATAACACCTTTCTATATTCATTATGAATTTCAACGCTGTAATAAAATTCAAAATCATCATTTTTTAAAATTTTATCTATAACTTTCGCCGGATTCCCCGCAGGCGACAACACCGAGGATATTATTACATTTGTGTCAATAACTACATTTATCATTGCCCTGCGCTCATTTCTTTTCTGCATTCCGCTATCTCGGCATCAATTTCTTCCATAGTCATATTATCCGTTCCGTTAACGACGGATTGCGCCTGAGCGTTTTTGAATGCTTCCGCCAGCGCGTTTCTTGCTTGCTGCCGCAGATTATAATCGCTTACCGCAACTTCAAATGGTATTCTTTTTTCTTTGCTGACCTTGGTAGCAAAAATCGTAAAAGCGGTCGTCATGCTCAACCCCATTTCTTTACAGGCCAGTTCCATCCCTTTTTTCAAATTTTCGTCCATACGGAAATTAACCATAGATTGCGGCATATATATCACCTTATAATTTTAAAATTTGTGATTATTATAACATATGTGTAAAGCATATGTCAATGTATAGCTTTACAATGTTTTGTCAGCCATTTTAAATTTAAATATTATTTAGCTTTAAACCTTTTCCGTGATCCGTCCCGATATATTTTAATCCCAGAAAATCCATCATTGAAACAAAAAACTTCAGCTCGGTTTCCGGCTCATCATTAATATCAGCTTCATCAAAGTCTTTGGCGGGATAATATTTTGCCGCAAGCTTTGCCATTTCGACGTGTTTCGCGCCCTCGACACTGATGGGGCCATTCATAAAAATCGGCGGTAAGCCGCTCATGGCAGCGCATACGCTTGAATTTAAATCCCTTGATATTTTTTCAATATCAGCAACCAAGCCGAGATTTTTATAAGTAAAAGCGTAATTCAGCCAAATGAACATCATCATATCAAGAAAACGGAAACGAAAAATATCCAACCTTATTCTTGCAAAAAAATCGTCCAAATTTTTGGAGAAATTCAAATTTTTAAAATAATCAATAAGTATCTGTTCATTAAAATCAGCCAATAATTTATAATCCATTATTTTGACAAAATCCTGCATTACTATTCTGTATAATTTAATATTGCTTGGAAAACGGCCGCGATATGATAAAAATTTTATTTCAAACATACTGAGCGGTATAAGCATATTCCTTTCCATTCGCAAAAGCAGTTGCTTTTCAATGTCTGAATTTATTTCGCGCAAAATGATTTTGCACGGCTGGTTTCGCATATTATACTGTGTCCATTCGTCAAAATCATCTGTTATATGCAAATATTTAAAAAACGGCCTTAATTCAATGAAAAGATCGAAAATTTTATAAAATTCCGCTTCGTCCTCCCCGTTCCATTTGCAAAAAGCGTCTATTTTTTTATCCGAAAAAACAAAACAAAGCGTTTCGCTTGTCCCTTTGTCAAAATCAAGGAAAATCCCAAAATCATCACGGGAAATTTGAGCATCAAAATTACGCTCCGCGAAATCCGTTATAAAATCACAAACTTCACCCACGGATATTTTATCTTTTAGCTTGCCATAATAAAAAATCGTCCACGCCAATTTTATCCATCCTTTAAAACTGAATATATTTTATTAAATCCTCTTTTTTATTTTCACAATTCCCGCTGATGACTGCGTCCAGCAGCATATCCAATATTTCGCCCGTCTGTTTCCCGCTTATGCCCAAAGTCATCAAATCGTCCCCGTTAATATGCAAATCCGACAGCGTGTAACAGACATTCTCACAGGTTATATTATCTAATATTTTGTAACACTTGTCAAGTTCCCCGCTGACATCGTTATACCCGTCGGACAAAGCCCCCCTGTCGGCTTTTTTAATTTTCAAAAAGCATTCAAACAGCCCCGCTCCGTATTTATTTAAAACCCGCAAAACCTCCGGTTTTGTTTCGGGTATTTCCAGATCGTGCATAGCGATAATATCGCGGACGGTTTTTATTGTTTTATTGTCAAAGCAAAGCCTTCTGAGCGCCGCTTCCGCAATTTCCGCCCCGGCTTTTGCGTGATTCTTAAATGTATGATTGCCCTTTTCGTCAAAAGCGGCGGTGACGGGCTTTCCGCTGTCATGCAGAAGCGCCGCAAGCCGCAAAAACGGGTCGGGCTCGACGCCCGCAACCACATGGCAGGTATGCCCCCATATGTCATAGGCGTGCTTTTTGCCCTTCTGCGCGTAACCTTTTTGTGTTTCAAGCTCCGGCAGGAATGTAAATATCACTTCGGGGTAATCCCGCAAAACCTCAAAAGCGTTCATGCCGCACAAAAGCTTTTTCAATTCCACGGAAATGCGCTGTACGGACACATTTGCGAGCGTTTCCCGCATATCCTTTACCGCCGCGCCCGTTTCTTCTTCAATATTAAAGCCCAAAACGCTTGCGAAACGCACGGCGCGCAAAATCCGCAGGGCGTCCTCAGAAAAACGCTTTTCCGGGGGGCCTACGGTGCGGATAAGCTTGTTTTCGATATCGGCAAGCCCGCTGAAAGGGTCGATAACCCCGTCTATGGGATTATACGCAATAGCGTTCACGGTAAAATCGCGCCGGCTCAAATCCTCGCGCAGATCGTCCGTAAATTCAACAGTATCGGGGCGGCGGAAATCGGAATATTCCCCGTCCAGCCTGAACGTGGTTATCTCAATATTCATCCCGTCAATTACAACCGTGACCGTGCCGTGCCGCAGCCCGGTGTCTATGGTTTTAAAAGAAGCAAAAGCCTCTTTTATCTGCCCCGGCAAAGCCGAGGTGTTCAAATCCCAGTCGGTCGGGGGTTTTTCCATAAGCATATCCCGAACCGAACCGCCGACTAGGTACGCGGAAAATCCCGCGTCATTCAACAGGCTCAGTGCTGTTATAACGTTTTTTGAAAGCTTGAATTTCATATGTCACCTCAACTCTCAATTCTCAATTCCTTTAGGACAAATTTAGCCTGCTCCTCAATAGGCCTGTCGTCCACGTCAATAATAACGTCCGCATATTTTTCGTATAAGGGCGTGCGGGCCGCGTAAATCCCGGCTAAATCTTCCGCCCCCTGTCTTACAACCCCTCTTTTCGACAAGCTCCCAACACGTTTTTCGATCAGTTCAAGAGGCAGCCTGATATACGCTATCTTCCCAATCGCCTTAAAATGCTCCATGGCGTCTTTGCATAGAACCACGCTTCCCCCCGTGGCAATAACGGTTTTCTCAGCCGCAACTGATGAATTTACCTCGTTTTCCAAACGCAAAAAAGCGTCCTCGCCTTTTTCGCTGATTATCTCATGCAGCAGCATACCTGCCCTTTTTTGGATCAGCAGGTCGGCGTCAAGAAAATCATAGCCCATGATTTTTGCCAATATTACCCCCACGGTGCTTTTGCCGCAGCCGGGCATCCCCGTTAATATAATGTTATCCATAATTTAATAATACTTCCCTGTCGCAGTTTTGTCAATATTAATACTTGTTTTTATAAAGTTTTATTATATAATATAGTAAAGCGAATCATTGTTAAAACCATTTATGAATTTTAATCAGCGATTTGAATGTAATAATTAACGGACATGGTGTATGAAAAAGGGCTATTGGACAAAACGGGATTTAAAAAGGGAAAACGCGCGGCAATTCCGTGCTTTCGCTCTGGTTTTTGCCGTCCTTATATTATTGTCCGCCGTTACAATGACGGGGATATATATAAAAAAGAAAATTACCCTGGCTTATCTGCGTTCCGTCGTTACAAGCGAAACGGAAACCGAAAAAAACACGGCGGCGGAACCTGACCTTGAAGGCTTCACGGGCAGCGCGGGCTTTATGCTTGCGCTGATGAGCGACGAGGGCAAAGTTTGCTTTGTTGTCACCGCTTTGGCCGACCTTGACAAAAGGCTTATAGCCCTTACGCCCATACCGGGCGACGCCACACTTGCCGCCAACGGCTTTACGGGCGATATAAGCAGCCAATACGAATTCGGCGGCCTGACACAGCTTATGGCGGCGGTATCGGGGATTTGCCCATACAAACTCGACAGGTATGTTTCGATTGCGGAGAGAAATTTTATAGCCCTTGCGAAGCTTATGGGCGATGTCACGGTATATGTTAAAAATGATATATCATATGACGAACAGAATATCGGCCTTCACTTAAAAGCGGGCAGGCAGAACCTCAACAGCGTGACTTTGCTGTATTATATCAGATACGGCGCGGCGGGCGAAGGGCTTGCGGAGCTGCAGTGCGAAACCCTATGCGACATATTCGGCGCGTATGTCACGGCAAAAAACATAGATAAGGGCGAAACGCTGTTTTCAAGGCTTATCAACCTGACCGACAGCAATATTTCGGCGCATGACTACGTCAACGCGCTGCCGGTTATAAAAATGCTGCCGATTGCGAAGATGACTTATGTTACTGCGGCATATGAAGAATTAAATTTTAAATAAAAATGCAGAATGCAGAAATAAGGTCGCGTTATAGTTATATTTATTTTTTAGTTTTATGTCGCGTAATAAAAATTAATATATTTTATAATTTTTGATTTTAAAACTTTATATAATCTAAAAATAGTTGTCGGGCGAAAACTTATAAATTAGAATAAATCTAACTACTCGACATCATTTCTGCATTCTGCATTATTATTTCTGCATTAAAAGAGGTTATCAAATGGACAAAGAAAAAATAAAGTCCGCCGTGCGTGAAATCCTGCTTGCCATCGGCGAGAATCCCGACCGTGATGGGCTTCTGGAAACCCCCGGGCGCGTCGCGGATATGTATGGGGAGATATTTTCGGGGCTGAATGAGGACCCTCGGGAGCATCTGAAATTTTTCGCCGAAAATTCAAGCGACGAGATGGTGACGGTGCGGGACATCCCGCTTTATTCCATGTGCGAACACCATCTTCTGCCCTTTATCGGCAGGGCGCACATTGTCTACATCCCGAAAAACGGCAGGGTCATAGGGCTTTCAAAGCTGGCGCGGATAGTGGGCTGCTTCGCGAAAAAGCCCCAGCTTCAGGAGCGGCTGACCTCGCAAATCGCTGATTTCCTTGATGAAAATTTGAAGCCCCGGGGCGTGGCCGTCGTCATTGAGGCGGAACACCTCTGCATGACAATGCGCGGCGCCAAGGCGGCGGGGTCGGTCACGCAGACCTCGGCGCTGCGGGGCATTGTGAAGTCCGACGCGAGGACGAGGGCGGAGGTTATGGCGCTTATTAGAAATTAAAATATGTAGGGGCGGCCATTGGCCGTCTAATTTTCCTGTAGCAATCTACCTGTATAAAACGGACGGCCAATGGCCGCCCCTACACCGTTCTTATGTATAAAATTTTGGGAGGTATTTATAATGAAACAAGCTATTAAATCAGGACTTTTACAAGGTGTATTATTCGGGTTAATTACGTCAATTTTACATTTCATATTCGATAAAAGCATAAAAAGAGGTGTAATATACGGTATATCAATGGGTATATTTTTTACAGTTTTTTGGTTTGTTTTGTTGTACTCTCAATCAAAAAAATTTAAAAAAATTAAACAGGTAATGTCCGAACACGTGGATATTATTTATGACGGAGCCGCCACCCGCTTTATAAAAACGGGATTATCAGGCGACAGAGGTTGGCTTTTTCTAACAAATACCGAGCTTATTTTTATATTTATACCTCAAAAACATAAACTTCAAGATCGTAGGCATAACATTAATTTATCGGACATATCAGATATATCTAAACGCACAAAAATCGGAGCGATAAACAGCATCGCAATAAAACAAGACGGTAAAATACCTGTTAATTTCGCGTTAGACAATAGAAAAATCTGGCTTCAAAAAATTGAACAGGCTAAGGAAAATATTTTATGCGAATAGGCGTCTTAGGCGGAAGCTTCAACCCGCCTCACAACGGGCATATATATTTGGGCGAAAGGGCGACGAGCGGGCTTGCCCTTGATATAATATATATAATACCTGCATTTATCCCTCCCCATAAAGACGCGGACGGGCTTGCCCCCGCTGCGGACAGGCTCAATATGTGCCGTCTCGCCTTCCCTGCGGGGAAATATACCGTATCCGATATGGAAATAGCCCGCAAAGGCAAAAGCTTTACGATAGACACTGTAAAAACGATAAAAAACGAATATCCCGGCGCGGAAATTTTTCTTATAATCGGCTCGGACATGATGTCGTCCTTCGATACGTGGTATAAATACAAAGAAATTTTAGGATTGTGTACTGTTTTCGACGTGTCAAGGGATAATATGCCTGTCAGCTCGACTATGATACGCGAAAAAATCAAGGGCGGCGGGGATATATCATCCCTTGTACCGAAAAAGGTTGAGGCCTATATTGAAGAAAGGCGGCTTTATGTCTGATAAAATAGCAGCATATACACAGGCGGTCAAAGAGAAATTATCCCCCGAAAGGTTCGCCCACTCCCTTAATGTGGCGGAAACTGCGAAAAATTTGTCAATTAAATATGGATACCTCAGCGAACACGTTAATTCCTTTGATGTGTTCGCGGAAAAAGCCTTTACAGCGGGGCTGTTGCATGATATAATGAAAGATATCCCAAAAACGGAGCAATTAGAAATAATCAGTGGCGGCGGCGTTGCGCTTTCAGCGCTTGAACTGGCCCTCCCCAAGCTTTGGCACGCCATCGCCGGGGAAATTTACGCCCGGGACTTCCTTTTTGTGCGCGACAGCGAAATATTGTCCGCCATCCGCTGCCACACCACAGCAAAATCGGGGATGACCCTTTTGGAAAAAGTGCTATATATCGCCGATTTCATATCCGCCGACAGGGTATATGACGGTGTGGGGCGAATGAGGGAAAAAGCCGCGAGGGACTTAGACGAAGCGATGGAGGAAGGGCTTGCGTTTTCGATAGAAGAGCTTATAAAAAAATTATTTCCGATACACCCGGATACCATATCCGCATATAACGAAATCATCATGCCCGCCCGGCAATCATAACAAAATCAGGGGCGGACACAAGGCCCGCCCCTACGGAATCAGGAATAATTAAGACAGGAGCAATTATGAAAACTTTAAAAGACAAAATAATAAAAATTTTAGACGACAAAAAGGCCGTCGATATAAAAACAATCCAAATCGACGAGCTTTCCATCCTCGCGGACTTTTTCGTCATCGCCACAGGCACTTCGAGCACCCACATCAAAGCGCTGTCGGGCGAGCTTGAAAAAGAGCTTAAAAATGGCGGCATAATGCCGAAGGGAATCGAAGGCCGGGCGACGGGATGGATATTGCTGGACTACGGCAGCGTCATAGTGCATCTTTTCCTGCCCGACCAGCGGGACTATTATAATCTGGAAAGGCTATGGTCGGATGCGAAAATCGTTGATTTTCAAGGAGAAAATATTGAACAACTTTAAAATCACCACATCGTAGGGCGGGGGCTTGCCCCCGCCGGAAAGATTTAATGTTGTTAACGGCTACGGTTAGCAAAATTTCTTAATTAGAAGTTAGGGGTGCGTATTATGAACTACGATTTTAAAAATATAGAGAAAAAATGGCAGGACAAATGGGAGGAGACGGGCGTTTTCCATGCGCCTAACGGCGGGGACAAGCCTAAATACTACTGCCTTATAGAATTCCCCTACCCGTCGGGCGAGGGGCTGCATGTGGGGCATCCGCGGCCTTATACCGCCCTTGACATCATAGCGAGGAAAAAGCGGCTGGACGGCTATAACGTCCTGTTCCCTATGGGCTGGGACGCTTTCGGCCTGCCGACGGAAAACTACGCCATCAAAAACCACGTCCACCCCGAAGCCGTGACGAAAAAGAACATAGCCCGCTTCAAGGCGCAGTGCAGGGCATTGGGGTTCTCGTTCGACTGGAGCCGCGAGGTAAGCACCACCGACCCGGAATATTACAAATGGACCCAGTGGATATTTTTAAAGCTTTTCGAGCGCGGTTTGGCCTATAAAAAAGAAATGGCGGTCAACTGGTGTACCTCGTGCAAATGCGTACTCGCAAATGAGGAGGTCGTGAACGGCGTCTGCGAACGCTGCGGCGCGGAGGTCGTGAGGAAGGTAAAAAGCCAGTGGATGCTCAAAATCACCGCCTACGCCCAAAGGCTGATAGACGATCTGGACGGCCTTGATTATATCGAGAGGGTCAAAACACAGCAGAAAAACTGGATTGGCCGCTCAACGGGAGCCGAGGTTGACTTCAAATCGACGGCGGGCGACGTTTTGCGGGTATTCACCACGCGCCCCGACACCCTTTTCGGCGCGACTTATATGGTTATATCCCCCGAGCATCCCCTTATCGAAAAATGGCAGCCGAAAATCGAAAATTCCGACGAAATCGCGGCTTATAGGGACGCGGCGGCGAAAAAAAGCGATTTTGAGCGCACGGAAATCAACAAGGACAAGACCGGGGTTGAAATTAAGGGCATACGCGCCGTAAATCCCGTGACGGGCGCGGAAATCCCGATTTTTATATCCGATTATGTATTGGTGTCCTATGGCACGGGCGCGATTATGGCCGTCCCGGGCCACGACACCCGCGACTGGGAGTTCGCAAAAAAATTCGGCCTGCCTATAATCGAAGTGGTGTCGGGCGGGGATATCGAAAAAGAGGCTTTCACCGACTGCGAAACGGGGATTATGGTAAACTCCGGTTTTTTGGACGGCTTGTCCGTGGAGGAAGCAAAAATAAAAATAACGGAGTGGCTTGCGGAAAACAATTTGGGCGAGCCCAAGGTCAATTATAAACTGCGGGACTGGGTTTTTTCGCGGCAGAGGTACTGGGGCGAGCCTATACCTATAATAATCTGCCCGAAATGCGGCTTTGTGCCGCTGAACGAAAGCGAGCTGCCGTTAAAACTGCCTATGGTCGAAAGCTATGAGCCGACGGACACGGGCGAATCCCCCCTTGCGAAGCTGACGGACTGGGTCAACATAAAATGCCCGACCTGCGGCGCGGACGCGAAGCGCGAAACGGACACAATGCCCCAGTGGGCGGGGTCGTCATGGTATTTCCTGCGCTACACCGACCCGCATAACGGCAAAGAATTGGCTTCAAAAGAGGCTTTGGAATATTGGTCGCCCGTGGACTGGTACAACGGCGGCATGGAGCATACAACATTGCACCTACTTTACAGCCGTTTTTGGCATAAATTCCTTTACGACATCGGCATCGTCCCCACAAAAGAGCCATACGCGAAAAGAACCAGCCACGGCATGATATTGGGCGAAAACGGCGAAAAAATGAGCAAATCGAGGGGCAACGTGATAAACCCCGACGACATTATAAAGAAATACGGCGCGGACACCATGCGGCTCTATGAGATGTTTATCGGCGATTTTGAGAAAGCCGCCCCGTGGAATTCCGCTTCGATAAAGGGCTGCAAGCGCTTCCTTGACAGGGTGTTCGCCCTTCCGGACATATTGAGGGACGGCAGCGCGTATTCAAAAGAGCTTGAAACCCCCGTCCACAGGACAATCAAAAAAGTCACCGAGGATATCGACAATTTAAAAGCGAACACGGCCATAGCCGCCATGATGAGCCTTATAAACGGGATTTATGACAACAGGAGCGTAAACCGTGCCGAGCTTCGCGCCTTTTTGCTGCTGCTAAGCCCCTTCGCGCCGCATATTACCGAAGAAATGTGGGGGATTTTGAAATTCGGCGGAGTTGTGACGGAACAAAAATGGCCTTCATACGACGAAGAAAAATGCAAGGCTGACGAAGTGGAGATAGTCATCCAGATAAACGGCAAAATCCGATCAAAGATAACGGTTGACGCTGAAATATCCGAACAGGACGCTTTCGCCGCCGCTAAAGCGGATGAAAAGATTTCTGAGGAGATAAACGGGAAAACCTTGGTGAAATCAATTTATATCAAGGGCAAGCTTATAAATTTTGTAGCAAAATAGCTTAAAACGCTTGACTTTTCGTCTTAAAATAGTATACTAAAAAATGCAACCAATTTTCGAAAGGACGGTTTTATTATGCTCAGTAAAATTATTGCAATAATTCTCGCGCTTTGGACTATGATAGCAGGTTTGTTCGGCTTCGGCCCGCCAAAGCCCGCCGATGTAATGAAGGACTGTTACCCCATCGTGTTCGTCCACGGCCTCGGCGGCTGGGGCGAGGGTGCGGCGCTTAACAACGTTTTGCCCCATTGGGGGATGTTCGCGGGCAATATGTCCGATTACCTTGCGTCGGAAGGCTACGAAACCTATGCCGTGTCCGTCGGCCCTGTTTCAAGCGCCTGGGACCGCGCCTGCGAGCTTTACGCGCAGCTTGCCGGGGCTACGGTGGATTACGGAGCGGCCCACTCCGCCGAACACGGCCACAACAGGTACGGGCTTGCGTATGAAAAGCTTGTACCCGAATGGGACGCTGAAAATAAGATACATATGATAGGCCACAGCTTCGGCGGCGCGACGGTACGCCTTTTCACCCAGTTATGCGAAGAGGGCAGCGCTGTCGAGATCGCTGACGCCGCCGCAGATATTTCCCCGCTGTTTACAGGCGAATTAAGCGGCAGTATCGCTTCAATCACCACTTTGGCCGCGCCCCATAACGGGGCCGCCATACTTTCGCCGGCTGTAGAAAGCGGCAGCACGGGCGCTTTGGATATCGCCTTCGGTATGCTGGTCGTAATGGGCGAGCTTGTACCCGAAGTAAACAGGATTTACCCCTTCAGGCTTGAACATTTCGGAATGTCCAACGCAGACCTGCGCCGCGACCCGATAGGGACCGTTAAAAAATACTCCGCGTTCAACAGCGGCACGGACAACTCAAATTATGACCTCAGCATAGACGGCGCGTACGCGCTCAACCAAACAATTGATTGCCAATCGGATATTTACTATTTCAGCTTTGTCGGTCAAAAATCCGAGCCGGACGACGCGGGCAATTACATACCGAAATCCGATATGTGGTTCTTTTTCAAAGAGCCGTCCAAAAGCATAGGGCTAAAACACGAACCGTTTTTAACGGATTGCGGGATTATAATCGACGACAGCTGGCTTCCCAACGACGGCCTTGTCAGTGTGGTTTCCGCCGAATACCCGTTCAGCGAGCCGTATAAAACATACGACGAAAACAATATCGAAAAAGGCAAATGGCAGGTAATGCCGCTTCTTGAGGATTATGACCATCTTGATTTCGCCGGCGGCATGAAAATAGGCGGCACGCCGGGGATTAAGGATTTCTATTTAAATATAGCGCAAATCCTTGAATCCATAAGCGATTGATAAACAATTAAAAATAACCCGCTTTAAACAGGCGGGTTATTTTTTTACGCGGCTAAACGCCGGACGCTATTTTTCCAATTACTTTTTTGTTGTCGCCGGCGCGGTTGTGGTGTGCGCCGATGTCCCGCCCAGCCCGCTTTCCAAATCTGTAAGCATACTTTCAAGGGCACCTGTATGCGAAGCGGATTCGCTTGAAACGTGCGTAGTTGTATGGGCTGTAGTGCTGTGGTGCGTCGTCGTCACTCCGTCCCGCGCCCTTTTGCATCCGGCAAAAAGGGAAACGCAGGCGATCGCGATTATAAACAGTATTAAAATTGCTTTTTTCATTATATGAAATCTCCTTAAATCTTTTGAACATAATATGCCCCGGTATCAGACAATTTATACTCTTTATTAAAAATAAAAAACCCTGTCAACATTATGAAAATGCAAACAGGGATTTATTTTTTGCAATTTAATTTATTTTATAATATACATTCTGATAAGAGCCCCGAAAATTGAATTATAAAACATATTAAACAAACGCATGAGGGCGTCAAGAAACGCGTTGCCCGTCGTGTCCGGCGGGGTAAGATCGGTCGCCAATGAATCCAGCGTGCCGTCGTCAATAACAAAAGGCTGCGTACAGACAATTCCGCCTTCATTTATAATCTGCGCCCTTACATAAAACCCTACCTCGTCTGCAACTTCGGGATCGCAAAGGTCCAAAGCGCTGCCGGTGGCGATAATTTTACCGTAATTCGTAACCCATTCGATTACGTGGTCGTCAAGGTCGCTTGTAACGTCCAAAGTTATTGTAAAGCTGCTGTTGTCTACTGTAATGTCATTTATTTTGGCGTAATTACCGTTGCCCCTCGGCAGGCCTTCGCCGCCCAGCCTCGTATTGTCCCACTTTGAGCAAATATAAAACGTGCCGTTTTCCATAGCCGTCCTTAAGGCTTCATTTGTGTTCTCCGGCATTAAGAAAACCTCGCTTGAGCTGCCTATTGTTTCCAGCTTGTGGGAATCCGAATTAGCGAAGCCCCATACGTTTTTCCCGCGCGGGACATTGACCTGCAAAACCCCGTCCCACACAAGACGGCCCTTGCTTCCGCTGTCCCCGTCGTTATAAGCTTCAAGGCCTATAAGCGAATTCTCATATTTTGTAAAAAGATCGGCAAAACGCAAAAAATCGTTTGATTCCAGCGCGTCCTCAACATTATTGATTTTATCAAGGATCGGATGGCTCGGATGGTTTATAAAGGAAAGCCCCCCGGCCTTGTCAACGCCTTTTGCCGATGTTTCGTAGTCATATTCTTTGCCCCAGTAAGACTGGCCGTATTCGCAGAAAAAGCCGTTGATATGCGTCTTTGTCAATACGGCGGCGTTCAGTTCGATTCCCCTGTCAACGTCAAGCATTATCCTTCCGCCGCGGTCTTTGCCCTCAACCGTTATTTCCTCGTATCTGTCCTGCGGCACCGGCTTCAATACGTTTATGTAAGACTGGTAACCCAAAATCGGAACCAATTGGGGTTTGACGTTCCAGCCCCTGTTTATAACGCCGTGATCCGTTATCGCCAATATATCGTAGCCCTGTGCGTAATATTCTTCTACGGAGTCTGAAATTGTAGTTGACCCGTCGCTGTACAGCGTGTGCGCGTGAAGCTCTGTTTTATATCGGTTCCACGTACCGAAATCAACGGTTTCGTAAGGGTTTTTAATTTCAAGGAATGTTCTGCCAGACGCGGCGGACGCGTTTATCCCCGGAACTATAAACGCTGACAACATCAAAGCTGACAATATTATTGCCGTCAATTTTTTTGTTTTCATAAGCTTAACACCTCTATAATTATTAGTTTACATTGATTATACATTAATTTTACAATGATTTCAAGCATATTTAAAAAATAATTTATATTTATTAAAAAATAGTTTATATTTTCAATAATAATCACTCGACAACCAAAAAATTTTATGCTACAATAAATATGGAAAATAATATGAAAGAGTTCTATTTCTTTAATTTCATTAAAAGGCGGATTTTACAATGTTAAAAGGCATCCCCGATATTATCTCCCCCGAACTGCTGAAAATTTTGGCCGAGATGGGCCACGGCGACGAAATTGTCATCGGCGACGGCAACTTCCCCGCCGCGTCCAACGCGAAAAAGCTTGTACGGGCCGACGGCCATTGCGTCCCGCCGCTTCTTGAAGCCATACTGAAGCTTTTCCCCCTCGACAAACACGTCGAAGCCCCCGTGGCCCTCATGGCTACGGCAGGCGGCGAAAGGCCCGAAATATGGGACGCTTATAAAGACATCATATTTGAATACGGCTTCACGACTAAAATTGAAGAGGTCGAGCGGTTCGCCTTTTATGAACGCGCACGGGACGCCTACGCCATAATCGCCACGGGGGAAACCGCGCTGTACGCCAATATAATCCTTAAAAAAGGCGTAAAGGTTGAAAATTAAAATTTTCAACCTCGGGAAGATTTATGCTTTTCGGCCATCGACCGAAATATTGTTTCACAATACCGCATGAATCTTCCACCCATCATCTTTAGGAGAAATCATATGAACAAACAGGTTTTAGCCTTCGATTTTGGCGCGTCAAGCGGCCGCGCGGTTTTGGGGCGGTTCGACGGCGAAAAAATAAATTTAAAAGAAATACACCGTTTCTCAAACGACCCCGTGAGCATAAACGGCGCTATTTACTGGGATATCCTTAGGCTTTTTCACGAGATAAAGCAGGGCATTTTAAAAGCAAAAGCCGAAGGCGGTTTTGAGAGCATAGGCATTGATACATGGGGCGTTGATTTCGGGCTTGTCGGCAGCGACGGCAGCCTTGTCGAGAACCCCGTCCATTATAGGGACAGCCGCAACGCGGGGATGATTGCCGAAGCGGAAAAATATATTTCTAAGGACGAATTATACGGTGTAACAGGCATACAATTTTTGGAATTCAACACGGTTTTCCAGCTTCTGTCCCTTATCAAAAACCGCCCGCACATAATTGAAAGAGCGGATAAATTGCTCATGCTCCCCGACCTTTTAAATTTTTTCCTCACGGGCGAAAAAACGACCGAATATTCCATCGCGACCACGACACAGCTTGTTGACATAAAAAATAACGGCTGGTCGGCGGAAATAATGGATAAACTGAACATCCCGCAAAGCCTTTTTACCCCCATAATCAAAACAGGCTCGGCCGTGGGAGCTTTAAACGACGCGATATGCGAAGAATTGGGAGTGCCGAAGGCTAAGGTCATAGCCGTGGCGTCACATGACACCGGGAGCGCCGTGACCGCCGTCCCCGCCATCGAAAAAGATTTCATTTTTATAAGCAGCGGCACATGGTCGCTGATGGGTACGGAGCTTGACGCGCCTATTATAGGCGAAAAATCAAGACGCTACGATATCACTAACGAAGGCGGCTATGGCTATTCCGTGGCCTTCCTGAAAAACATCTGCGGGCTTTGGCTCATACAGGAAACCCGACGCCAATACCAAAAAGAGGGGAAAGATTATTCCTACGCCGACCTTGAACGCATGGCGGCACAGTCGGAACCGTTCAAATGCTTTATTGACCCCGACGCGCCGGAATTCGCCTCGCCTGGGGATATGCCGGGCAGGATAATTGAATACGCGAAGAAAACAGGTCAGCCCGTCCCCGAAAATACGGGCGAAATAATGCGCTGCATATATGAAAGCCTCGCGCTGAAATACCGTTATACCCTTGAAAATATTCTTGAATGCACCGGCAAAACATACGATAAAATCCATATCGTGGGCGGCGGCGCAAAAGACGGCTTCCTGTCGCAGATGGCCGCGAATGCCTGCAATAAAACCGTTGTGGCGGGGCCTGCGGAAGCGACTGTTTTAGGCAATATCGCGGTGCAGCTGATCGCGTCGGGCGATATAAAATCCGTGGCGGAAGCGCGGGAAATTATTGCGGCTGGCGAAAACTTGAAAATTTATGAGCCATCCAGCTGCGGCGCGTGGGATAGCGCGTATGTTGATTTTAATAAGTTGAGAGTTGAGAATTGAGAGTGGAGAATTTTTTGTTTTCCGTTATACATTTCTCTCAACTCTCAACTCTCAATTAAATAAAGAAAGGATCTGACAAAAATGTTACCGTTCTCACTCCAAAAAATCGTAGCCTTCTTCGTATCCATCTGCCTGTTTTTCTCTCTGTCCTTCCCCTTTTTAACCCCGGCCGCGCCGGAGTTCGCGCCGAAATATGAGGATGGGGAAATCCTCGTCAATTTCACCGTATTGGCCGACACGCATATCGAATCCTTCACCATTTCGCGCCAGCAATACCTTAAAAAAGCCCTTTTGGGTGCGAACGCGGCGAAGGGCGGCAGCGACGCGCTTTGCATTGTGGGCGACATGACCATGAACGGGCAGGAAACGGAATACGCCGTGCTTTACGGCACTTTGGCTGCTTATTCAAAGTCCGCGAATTTCTTCCCCATAATAGGCAACCACGACACATGGAGCGGCGAAAGCTATGAAAAAGAGCTTGAAAGGTTCGCTGGCTATTACAACAACCTTATGGGCGGCGAAACCGATAAGGTTTATTACAGTAAGGTTGTAAACGGCTATTATTTTTTAGTTTTAGGCACGGAAAGGGACAACGGGGTGTCGTCCTATATATCGGAAACACAGCTTGACTGGTTTGCCGGCATTATGGAGGAGGCGTCGGCCTCCGGCAAGCCCGTATTCGTGTTCCACCACATGCCCCTCAACAACACGAACAACGTGCAGAACCAGTGGCCGGAGGGCGCAATGGGCGAGCAGTCCGACGCGGTTCAGGCCATAATGGAAGCCTATGACAACGTGTTCTTCTTCACGGGGCATCTCCATAATACCTATGACCACAGCGCTTTCTCCAAAATCGGCGATTCCCTTTACCTCGTAGACGGCCCCGTCTTCGGTCAGGGCGGCTATGGAAGCATTTTAGATCCCGGCAAAGGCTGGCAGGTCGAGGGGTATGCCGATAAAGTCGTATTGCGGGCGAGGAATTTCATACAAAATGAATGGTATGAAACGTATGAATATGAGATACCGTTAAATTAATAATGACCAGTTTCACAAAAAAGGAATATCCTAAAGAAATATTAAACCGAATCGCAAAAAAAGCGAACTTAGGGGGAATTATTTCAATTACCCCCCTGACCGACGGCGAATTTAACAGCGCGTACAGGCTCGAAACGGGAAAAGGGCGGTTTTTGCTTAAAATCGCCCCCGAAAAAAACGCCGAGGTTTTGACATACGAGCGGGACATAGCCGAAACCGAATTATTCGTTTATTCATTGATTAAAAATACCGGCATCCCCGTCCCAGACGTTATTTATTCCGATTTTTCTAAAGAAATCATCCCGGCGGACTGGTATATTTTAAGTTTTTTGACGGGCGAACCGATGAATAAATGCCGCCTTAAAAAAGACGAAAAAAACAAGGTCATGTACCGCTTGGGCGAAATAACGGCGGAACTCCATAATATTGAATGCGAAGATTTCGGTTACCGCCAATGCGGTTTACACGATAATTGGTTTACGGCCTACAGTTCAATGATGCAAAATATCATGCAGGACTCGAAGAAAAAGAATATACGGATACCCTGCGAGAAAAAGATTGCCGATATAATACCGAAGGCCGAAAAGATACTGCGGAATGTGAAAAAGCCGAGATTGACCCATTTCGACCTTTGGGCGGGGAACATTTTTATAGACGGCAACAAAGAAATCGAGGCCATAATCGACACCGAAAGAAGCTATTTCGGAGACCCTTTGGGGGATTTCGTGAATTTCAGCTTTTTCGGCCTGCCCCACGGGGTCCTTATCGACGGGTACAACAGCCGGGCGGCAAATCCCTTTGAAAAAACCGACGAGACCGTGACGCGGATAAACCTGATGAGGCTGTATCTGGGGCTTATCATGCATACGGAAACAAATTACAGGAACCGTAAAACGTCCGGCATGTACATTTTCAAAAAGGTTTATTCTAACTGCATAATAAGAATTGCATTGAAAAATATAAAACTGTAAAGGAAGGTTAACATTATGTCATATCCAAAAATAGGCATAAGGCCCATCATAGACGGCCGCTGGGGCGGCGTCCGCGAGAGCCTTGAAGAGAAAACCATGAGCATGGCGAAGGCCGCGAAGGAATTAATTGAGGCGAACTGCCGCTATTCAGACGGCGCGGCGGCCATCTGCGTCATTTCCCCCTGCACAATAGGCGGCGGGACGGAAGCCGCGAAATGCGCGGAATTCTTTGAGACGCAAAACGTCACCGCCACGCTGTCCGTCACCCCCTGCTGGTGCTACGGCAGCGAGACCATGGACATGGACCCGAACACCATAAAAGCCGTTTGGGGCTTCAACGGCACGGAGCGGCCCGGCGCGGTTTATCTCGCGGCGGTTTTGGCCGCCCACGCCCAAAAAGGCCTGCCCGCGTTCTCGATTTACGGCCATGACGTGCAGGACGTGACCGACAACGGGATACCCTGCGACGTAAAAGAGAAAATACTGCGTTTCGCCCGCGCCGCTCTGACCGCCGGGCAGATGAAGGGCAAGACATACGTCGGCATCGGCGCGGTTTCGATGGGCATCTACGGTTCCTACTGCGACGCGGCCTTCTATCAGAATTACCTCGGCATCCGCCCCGAATGGACGGATATGTGCGAGATAAGCCGCAGGATAGAACTGGGTATCTACGACCATGAGGAATACGAAAAAGCCCTTAAATGGACGAAAGAAAACTGCAAAGAGGGCATGGATATCAACGATGTTGACGTGGGCAGGGATAAAAAGGACGCTGACTGGGAATTCTGTGTAAAGATGACCCTTATCTGCCGCGACATCATGCTCGGCAATAAAAAGCTCGACAGCGTGAAGCCCGTCGGGGACGAAGCCCCCAAAGCGGGAGCCTTGGATACGGGCTGGCATGAGGAAGCCCTCGGCAAAAACGCCATATTGAGCGGTTTCCAGGGTCAGAGGCAATGGACGGACTACCTCCCCAACGGCGATTTCACCGAAGCGATACTGAATTCAAGTTTCGACTGGAACGGCAAAAAGGAGCCGCTGACATTCGCCACCGAAAACGACGGCCTGAACGGCGTTTCCATGCTTTTCGGCAAGCTTCTGACGGGTACGGCCAGCATTTTCGCCGACGTGCGGACTTATTGGAGCCCCGACGCCTACGAGCGCGTCACGGGCAAAAAGCCCGAGGGCCTTGCGGCGAACGGCTTTATACACCTCATAAATTCAGGCGCGGCCGCCCTTGACGGCACCGCCGCCGCTAAGAACGAGAGCGGCGAAGCTGCCATAAAACCTTGGTGGGATATAAATGACAACGATATAAAGGCCATGCTTGAAGCTACCGACTGGTGCCCCGCCAACAGGGGCTATTTCAGGGGCGGCGGCTATTCCTCCCACTTCAAGACCCTCGCGGAGCTGCCCGTGACCATGATACGGGTGAACATCACAGAGGGCGTGGGGCCGACTTTGCAGATAGCCGAAGGCTACACCGTGACCCTGCCCGACGACGCCAACGATATACTTTGGAAAAGGACGGACGCCACCTGGCCGACCACATGGTTTGCGCCGAGATTAACGGGCGAAAACGCCTTCAAAGACGTATATTCCGTAATGGCGAACTGGGGCGCGAACCACGGCTCGCTGACCGTGGGGCATATAGGCAAGGATTTGATAACGCTGGCGAGTATGCTCAGAATCCCCGTATCAATGCACAATGTCGAGGATAAGGACATATACAGGCCGCACGCCTGGGCTGCTTTTGGCACGAAATGCCTTGAGAGCGCGGATTATAAGGCGTGTGAGGCGTATGGGCCGCTTTATAAATAAGATAGGAGATGAATTCAATGGGCGAAATGATCTTAAACGTCAACACTCTGCCGGATCATTTATTCCGCTATATCCGTAGCGATAAAATAAAATTTAATGAAGAAAACGGCGTTATTACGTTAACGCCCGTTGCCGATGTAACGGAGCGCGCAATGGCGGCCATAGACCGTTTGCAGGGAATGTTTTCAGGCAAATTGTCAACGGAAGATTTTATAGCGCAAAAACAAACAGAAAAGGATCTGGAATTATGAAAACCTATGTGCTGGATGCCTGCGCTTTAATTGCTATGTTGAACGAGGAAAACGGAAAAGAAATGGTCAAAAATGTTCTTGTCGATGCTATGACCGGTAAAGCGGTTGTAATAATGAACAAACTGAACCTTCTTGAAGTATATTATGATATCATCCGCAAATGCGGAAAAACATCTGCGGATGATATGGTGAAAACAATAAAAGATTCACCTATCCGCATAAAATCAGTTATTACGGATGATGTGTTTACAGAAGCGGGACGATTAAAAGCTTCTTACAAAATATCAATAGCTGATTCAATAGCGCTGGCTGAAACTATTGTTTTAAACGGTTCTTTGCTTACTTCCGACCATCATGAGTTTGATGTTATCGAAAAATCTGAAAATATAAGTATTGAATGGATTCGCTAACAAGGAATTATCTATGGAATTATATGAAAACTCGATAAAACCCGAAACCGCCGTTCTCGTCACCCTCGACACCGGGGATTTCGACGCGGAGGCCTCCCTAGCGGAGCTTGAGGAACTGGCAAGGACCGCGGGGGCGGAAGTTTATGCCAAGGTCACGCAGAAACGCGAAAAACCCGACCCCGCTACCTTTGTGGGTTCGGGGCGGCTTAGGGAAATAAAGGAACTTTGCGAAAACGCCGATATTGACCTGCTTATATTTGACAGCGAGCTTACGCCTTCACAGCTGCGGAACATCGAAAAGGAAACCGACGTCAGGGTCGTGGACAGGACTACCCTCATACTCGACATTTTCGCCGCAAGCGCGAGGTCGAGCGAGGGCAAATTGCAAGTCGAGCTGGCGCAGCTTAAATATTCCCTGCCCCGCCTCACGGGCAAAGGCACGGAGCTGTCAAGGCTCGGCGGCGGCATAGGCACGAGGGGGCCCGGCGAGAGCAAGCTTGAAAGCGACCGGAGGCATATAAGGCGGAGGATTCACAGCCTTGAAACTGAACTTGCACAGCTTGAAAAACGCCGCGAACGGCATAGGGAACGGCGGAAAAAAGACGGGGTGACGGCCGTCGCCATCGTGGGCTACACCAACGCGGGGAAGTCCACCCTGCTCAACACCTTGACGGACGCGGGAGTGTTTGTCGAAGACAAGCTTTTCGCCACCCTTGACCCCACCTCCCGGGCGCTGAAACTGCCCGACGGCAGGAATATCATGCTGATAGACACCGTCGGCTTTATCTCGCGGCTCCCCCACAAACTGGTCGAAGCCTTTAAATCCACATTGGAAGAAGCCGTTTCCGCAGACCTTATATTAAACGTCTGCGACGCGTCAAACGAGGAATACGAGGAGCATCTGTCTGTCACAAACGATATTTTAAAGGAACTGGGAGTGGAAAACAAGCCCGTTTTAAACGTGCTAAACAAATGCGACAAAGCGGAAAACGTGTTCACACTGCCGGAAAATGATAAAAACGTCCGGCTTTCCGCTTTAAACGGCACGGGACTTGACCGCTTTTTTGAATGCATGGCAAAGCTTTTGCCGAACCCGCGAAAAAGCGTTAAACTGTTGTTGCCGTTCAATTTAGGCTCCGCCGCTGCTGAGATAAGGAAGGCCGGGGTCGTCAGTTTTGAGGAATATCGACCGGAGGGGATTTATATTGAGGCGGTTTTGGATGAAACAGGCTTTAAAAAATTCCGAAATTTTGAGTTGAAAGTTGAAAACTCATAATAAACGGGGGAGCAAAGCAGTATGTTTTAGGTCAAAATAATGTATAATATTTAAATAAAACCTTAAAAGGATGGTCATAAGCATGAAAGAAATATTTGTAGAGGGCAAAAACCTGCCTGAAGCTTACCACAAAGCCATAAAAGCGCTGTATGAGAAGGGAGAAATCACAAGCTGCGACGATTGGGGGCAGACGCAGAAAGAGGTTTCAATGACCTATTGCGCCGCCGAGCCGCTGTCGGAGCCAATGATAAGCCGCCTCTATATCGGCGGGTTTTACGAGCTGCAGCAATATGTGATGGAGGTGCTGGACGGCGTATTGGACTTTAAAATCGGCGACGGCAACTGCTGGGAATATACTTATCACGACAGGATGGTAAACTTCCCCACGGGCAATGCCCGTTGCGAAAACGGCGGCTTCGATCAGGTGCAATTCGTTATAAACGAGCTGAAACGCAACAGCGACAGCAGAAGGGCGGTTATAAACATCAGGGACAACAATGTTGACCCGTTCAACAGCGACCCGGCCTGCCTTCAGCACGTCCAATATTTAATCCGCGGCGGCAAGCTCCACTGCAAGGTCTTAATGCGGAGCAACGACGCCGTAGAGGCTAGTTTTATGAACGCTTTCGCTTTTATTATGCTTCAAAAGCGCATAGCGGAAGAACTGGGCGTGGAAACAGGTTCATATACCCACCGCGCCAACAGCTTCCATTGCTACGAAAAAGATGTCAAACTGCTGGAGCAGTATATCGACGGCATAAACAACAAAGAATTTGAAGATATAACATATGAATACGAGGGATATTTCAAAGAGATAATGGATGAGAGCATCCCGTCGATCCGGAATCAGATTGCGATATTGAAAAATAATATGAGTGCCTAGAAAAAATAGTTGAGAGTTGAGAATTGAGAGTTGAGATATGGAAAATAAAAAGGTGCAAATCGCCCCTTCACTATTATCCGCCGATTTTTCCCGCCTGGCGGAGGAACTGGCGGACATAAAAACGGCGGGCGCGGATATGGTCCACATCGACGTGATGGACGGGCATTTTGTGGATAATATAACCATAGGCCCGCCTGTTGTGGCAGCTTTGCGAAAATGCTCGGATCTTTTTTTCGACGTTCATCTTATGATAGATGAGCCGTCGAAGTATATTAAGGCGTTCGCGGAGGCCGGGGCGGACAGCATCAATTTTCATGAGGAAACAAGCGAAAACAAGAGTGAGGTAATCGGCCTTATAAAATCCTTCGGCGCAAAACCCGCGCTGACGGTAAAGCCCGGCACGCCTATAGAGAGGGTTTACCCTTATCTTGACAAACTATACATGGTTTTGATTATGACCGTGGAGCCGGGCTTCGGCGGGCAGGCGTTTATC
>Ga0123353_10001991_pt1 | contig 25237 bp, 20 predicted proteins | sample TergutLab28metaG_3_FD_92763 | JGI IMG/M metagenome (GOLD analysis project Ga0123353, IMG submission 92763) | Labiotermes labralis P3 segment gut microbial communities from Petit-Saut dam, French Guiana - Lab288 P3 | ecosystem: Host-associated > Arthropoda: Insects > Digestive system > Gut ...
AGTAATAAAATAGTTCAGATGAGAGTAATGGAGTATGGAATCATTACGATTCACATAATTTATTATAGTCTATATATTATATAAGGAGGTGTCTGTATACGCAATGCCTGATTCAGTATTATTTTATGGAATTTCCGCGGCTGTTTTAGTCGTAGCCGCGATAGTATTTTTCTTTCTTGGCATCACATACCGCAAAAAAGTATCAGAACGTGAGATTCAAAGCGCAGAAGAAAAAGCTAAAAGAATAATCAACGACTCAATAAAAGGCGCAGAAAACAAAAAGCGCGAAGCATTACTCGAAGCAAAAGAAGAAATACACCGCAATAGAAGTGAGTACGAGCGTGAAGTAAAAGAGCGCCGCACAGAAATACAAAAGCAAGAACGCAGACTCCAGCAAAAAGAAGAGATGCTGGACAAAAAAACTGAAATAATCGAAAGAAAAACCGAAACGATAGAAAAACGTCAAGCCGATCTTGAAGTTGCTCACGAAGAAGTTTCTTCCATTAAACGCAGCCAGTTTGAAATGCTCGAAAAAATCTCCGGTTACACCGTTTCCGAGGCAAAGGCTTATCTCATCAAAAACCTCGAATCCGAAGTAACTCACGAAGCCGCAATGAAAATCAAGGAAATTGAAGACCGCATGAAAGAGGATGCCGAAAACATTGCAAGAGAGCATATCTCACTTGCTATTCAACGCTGCGCATCAGATCATGTAGTCGAATCGACCGTTTCGGTTGTTCCGCTGCCAAATGATGAAATGAAAGGCCGGATTATCGGACGCGAAGGCCGCAACATCCGCGCAATAGAAACTCTTACAGGTGTTGACCTCATCATTGATGACACGCCGGAAGCGATAACACTTACCGGCTTTGACCCTGATCGCAGGGAAGTCGCACGCATATCATTGGAAAAACTGATTTTGGATGGACGCATACATCCGGCGAGAATCGAAGAAATGGTAGAAAAGGCTAAGAGAGAGGTTGATGCAACAATCAAATCAGAGGGCGACCGTGCGACATTTGAAACAGGTGTTCACGGCTTGCATCCCGAGATAATCAAGCTGCTGGGCAGAATGCGTTTTCGCACAAGCTATGGTCAAAATGTGTTAAACCACTCAATAGAGGTTTCCCATCTAGCGGGTCTTCTTGCAGCAGAGCTCGGAGCCGATATAATGACAGCCAAACGCGCCGGACTTTTGCACGACCTCGGAAAAGCGATAGACCACGAGGTTGACGGCAGCCATGTAAACATTGGTGTCGACATTGCTCGCAAGTTTAAGGAAAACGATGAAATCATACACGCAATCCATGCACATCATGGCGATGTAGATCCGAGAACCGTCATCGCATGTATCGTTCAAGCATCCGATGCCATTTCCGCTTCCCGTCCGGGAGCACGCCGCGAAAATGTAGAAAGCTACGTCAAGCGCCTCGAAAGGCTCGAAGAGCTCACAGGCTCTTTCAAAGGGGTCGACAGTTCTTACGCAATACAAGCAGGCCGTGAAATCCGCATTATCGTAAAGCCCGAGGAAGTAACGGAAGATGAAATGATTATACTCGCAAGAGATATAGCAAAGAAAATAGAAGATGAGCTTGAGTACCCGGGACAGATTAAAGTAAATCTCCTGCGTGAAACAAAAGCTATCGACTACGCAAAGTAAAATGCTGTAAAAAGGGGCTGTTGTAAAGCAGCCCTTTTTGTGTGACTGTCAACTATATTAAACGGAAGGAAATGTCAGAATAATGCCGGTAAAATCCATATTCGCGGAAAATACATCAGCCGGACTTAGCGAGGAACAGATTAGAAGCTGTTTATTAAAATCGGTTCAAAATAGAAAACTGAAAAAAGTATTATTAATACCACCTGATATAACAAGGAAAAATTCGGGTGCAGGGCTTATCGTCTCACTATACTATGAAATCCTCAAAGACGTGCATGTGGACATTCTTCCTGCTTTAGGGACTCATGCTCCTATGACAAGAGAAGAACAAATTTCGTTCTTCGGCAGCGAGATTCCGCAAGAAAACTATCTTGAGCATGATTGGAGAAATAACGTAACAAAAGTAGGAGAGGTTCCCGGTGATTACGTTAGCAAAGTGTCCGGCGGTCTTGTACGGCAGTCGATGGATGTTGAGTTATCAAACTATTTGCTTGACCCTGCTTATGACCTTATATTATCAATCGGTCAAGTGGTGCCTCACGAAGTTGCCGGAATGGCTAATTACACAAAAAACATTGTTATAGGTTGCGGCGGAAGCAGTTTTATTAACTGTTCCCATATGCTTGGTGCTGTTTGCGGCATGGAAAAGGCCATGGGTAAAATTGATACACCTGCGCGTAAAGTTTTTGATTATGCACAGACGCAGTATATTTATAAGCTCCCCATTGAATATGTATTAACGGTGACCGTCAGCGAAGGGGATAAGACAGACATTTTAGGTCTTTACATAGGGAAAGAACGAAAATGCTTTGAGCAAGCAGCAAAACTCAGTCAAATTCATAACCTGATAAAGATGGATTCGCCGATTAATATTTGTGTCGTTTGGCTTGATGAGAATGAGTTTCGCTCAACATGGCTCGGTAATAAAGCAATATACCGCACCCGCATGGCAATGGCTGACGGGGGGAGACTGATAATACTCGCTCCCGGCATCACAAGGTTTGGAGAAGATGAGGAAATAGACCGCCTGATCCGCAAGTTCGGTTATATAGGCAGAGATAACATACTTCGTTTATGTGAAACTGAAACTGAGCTAAAAGATAATCTTTCCGCAGCCGCTCACCTAATCCACGGCTCGACTGAGGGGCGTTTCGATGTTGTGTATGCAACAGATAAGTTATCTAAAGACGATGTAGAAAATGTTGGATTTAAGTACATGCCTTTGTCAGAGGCGCTAAAGAAGTATAACCCAAAATGTTTATCATCGGGTTATAACAAAACAGAAGATGGTGAAGAGATTTTCTATATTGAAAATCCCGCATTGGGTTTATGGACAGTTGAATAGTAGTGGCAGTTCAGAGGGTATCCGGAAAACTTATAGTAATTCCAGCCAATGCACTGTACGATAGTTGAAAACTGTAATACCCGGCAAAACTTGTGTGCTGACTGAAATTGCTATAAGTTTTCCGGATACCCTCTGAACTGCCACAAATGAGATTTGAAAGGAATAACTGTTATGTCTGAAAACAACGGAACTTTCGTAGAGAGCATTCACCTTGCCGACCATTTGGAGCCATACAGGAAAAGGCTTATCACCGCCAATAGTATGATTAGTGACCGCTATCGTGCGAAGGAGTCTCTCAACGGGTTGTGGCATTACTGTGTTGATCAATACGACACTTGTCTGAGATCAAAGTGGTTTGAAGAAAACTATTATGACGGAGACGGCAGACCGTTCCCGCTTGATTACAGCTTTGATACGTGGGAGACAATCAAAGTGCCATCTTGCTGGAATTTGCATTCGGACAAGCTCTTTTTATATGAGGGTTCTATAGTCTACACACGTCGCTTCATTTACAGAAACCACGGCGAGGACAAAGTGTTTATTAAATTCGGCGGTGCTGCATATGAGGCATATGTGTTTGTAAATAAAAAATACATGGGCATGCACGAGGGTGCATCTACTGCATTTTATATTGATGTTACTGATGTTTTGGAAGATGAGAACCGCATTGTGGTTGTGGTCAATAACACACGCAAGCGTACGGGTGTCCCTTGCGAAAACACCGACTGGTTCAACTATGGCGGCTTATATCGTGACGTTGAAATACTGCGGCTTCCAAAGACGTTTATTCAATACTTCACTCTTTGTCTTGCAACGGAGGGTAAAGGTCTTTTCGCAACCGTACAGCTCAATGATGCCGGTGCAGGTTCAAAAGCGGTGCTTCGTATTGAAGAGTTGGATATTAAAGCTGATATTGACATAAGAAGCGGCAAAGGCGAACTGATGATAAATGCTGACCCTGTATTGTGGACTCCTGATAATCCTAAGCTTTATGATGTTAAGGTTGAGTACGGAAATGATTCTCTTTGTGAAAGGATTGGTTTTAGGAGTATTGAGGTTGTAGGAACGGATGTTTTTCACAATGGCGAGAAGATACTGCTCAAAGGTGTATGTGCTCATGAAGAGAGTGTGCTAAACGGCAAGGCTGTTTCAGAAGAAGAAATCAGGGAATACTATCAGTTGGCAAAAGAAATGAATTGCAATTATATGCGTCTTGCGCATTATCCGCACTCGGAAGCCTGCGCTCAAATTGCGGATGAAGTTGGTATGCTTCTTTGGGAGGAGGTTCCTGTTTATTGGGCTATCGAGTTCGGTAACAGGCGAGTATATGAAAACGCAGAGAACCAACTGACGGAGCTTATAAAAAGAGGTATAAACCGTGCGAGTACAATTATTTGGTCGGTAGGCAACGAAAACCCTGATGCCGATGATAGGTTGTTGTTTATGAAGTCGCTGGCTCAGCATTCAAAAAAGCTTGACCCCTCACGGTTGGTGTCAGCCGCATGCCTGGTAAACGGAGAAGAACTGATAATTGAAGACAGGCTGATTGATTATATTGATATTGTGGGGATCAATGAGTATTATGGATGGTATGTACCGGACTTTTCACAGCTCATCAAGCTGTTTAATAACAGCAACCCTTCCAAGCCAATAATCATCAGTGAATTCGGAGCAGATGCCCGTGTTGGCTTCAGAGGTACAAAGGATGAGCTAATGACAGAAGATAATCAGCTTTATGTGTATCAAAGGCAAATAGAGACTTTTAAACAGATTCCTTACATAAAAGGAACAAGTCCGTGGATTTTCTTCGATTTCCGCTGCCCGAGACGTACACATCCGGTACAAAACTACTACAACATCAAAGGCTTATTGTCAGCAGATAAGAAGTATAAAAAACCGTCATACTTTGCAATGCAGGAGTTTTATGCTAGTTGGAAAGCATAATGCCCTCTTCATGAATGATGGTACGGCTCTGTGGAGCCGAGGAGAAACACCGGGTGATGTAAGAAAGGACTAAAATAATGAATCTGAAGTTACGCGAAAATTGCAAGTACGGTATTGCCGCGCCTACAAGCATGGGTGTAAGAATAACTCCGCCGCACGGTGCTCCGGTTAATACAAGCAACCATTATTACATGCATGCGACAAGTGCGGAGTCTAATGCTGTTAACATTTCGTCTTCTCTTGGTTTCAAGGGTCTTGTGCTGACTAACTTTGTTGAGGGCAGTCCGATTTCTTATTTTATTAAGGGCGAGTTACGGAAGCGAAATATCGACTTTTTAGGTCCTGATATTCCACAGGGCGGTCCGTGGGGTTACAGACATCAATTTAATCTTGCCGACAGCGGTTTTGGCACAAGAGGTCCCAGAGTCTATAATGACCGTGCAGGCGAGGTCGGTTGTGTTTTGAATAAAAAGGATTTCGATTTGGATTTTATTTTCGGTAAAGAGGGTGTACAGGTTCTTCATTTGTCGGGTCTTGTCGGTGCTCTTTCTCCCGATACTACGCAGTTTTGCCTTGATGTTGCACATGTGGCGAAAAAGCACGGCACGCTTATTTCGTTTGACCTCAACCATCGTGCTTCTTTTTGGCACGGCAGAGAGGAAAAGCTGCGTGAGAGTTTTATCGAAATGGTCAAGCTTACTGATATCCTAATCGGTAACGAAGAGGATTATCAATTATCTTTAGGCATTGAGGGTCCGCAAGAAGGCGGCAGGGATTTGCAGGCACAGGTTGATGATTTTAGGGAAATGGTTGTCCGTGTCAAGGAGGTTTTCCCGAATGCGAGTATTTTCGGCAACACTCTTCGCCAGGTAGTCTCTGTAAATGAGCATATTTGGGGAGCACTAACTCTCTTTGGCGATACCTGGACTGTCATTGAGCCAAGACCGATACAGGTGCTCGACAGAATAGGCGGCGGCGATGGCTTCGCGGGCGGCTTGCTCTACGGTGTTTTAAAGGGTATGTCACCCGAAAACGCAACACAATTCGCATGGGCATCAGGAGCCTTAGCTACAACAATACTGGAGGACTACGCAACCCCGGCAGATGAGGATGTTGTATGGAGTATATATAAAGGGAATGCGAGGGTAATGCGGTGATGGGGGGACAACCCCCGGCTCTGCGGAGCCACCCCCTTCGTGAGCGAAGGGGGCAAGGATGAATAATCTAAAAGGGGGTTGTCTTATGAGGAGGAAATTTAGTGTACAAATCTGATATTGGTCTCATTGGTCTTGCTGTCATGGGTGAGAATTTGGTTATGAATATGGAGAGTAAGGGTTTCTCTGTTTGTGTTTTTAACAGGACTGCTCAAAAAGTGACCGATTTTCTTAATGGTCGTGCTGCCGGGAAAAATATTACCGGTGCCTTTAGTTTAATAGAGTTTGTTCTGAGCTTGAAAACACCCAGAAAGATTATGCTTTTGGTTAAAGCGGGTCAGCCGGTTGACGATTATATTGAGGAGCTTATTCCTCTTTTGTCGCCCGGTGATATTATTATTGACGGAGGGAACTCGCACTTTACTGATTCTATCCGCCGCACCAAATATGTTGAGTCAAAAGATTTACTTTTTATCGGCACGGGGGTTTCGGGTGGTGAAGAGGGAGCTCTCACGGGTCCGAGTATAATGCCGGGGGGTTCGTTCGCTGCATGGAGTCAGGTTTCTCCGCTTTTTAAAGCTATAGCGGCTAAAGTCGGTGATAATGTTGTCTGTTGCGATTGGGTCGGCAGTGATGGTGCGGGTCATTTTGTAAAGATGGTTCATAATGGTATCGAGTATGGTGATATGCAGCTTATTTGCGAGGCATACCATATTATGAAAACATACCTCGGCATGAGCATTGATGATATGCACAAGGTATTTAAGGTTTGGAACGAAGGAGAGCTTGACAGTTATCTTATTGAAATTACAAGAGATATTCTGGCGTATAAGGATGATGAGGGCAACTCCACAGTAGAGTCGATTTTAGATACTGCCGGTCAAAAGGGTACCGGCAAGTGGACTTCTGTTGCGTCATTCGACGAGGGTGTTCCTCTTACTTTGATAGGAGAGGCAGTTTATGCCCGTTATTTATCGGCACTTAAAGATGAAAGGGTAAGAGCTTCGGATATTCTTGCCGGTCCGTCGCCTTCGGGTGTGTTTACAGGGGATAAGGATGCTTTTGTTGAGGATATACGGCAAGCTCTTTTTGCATCAAAAATAGTATCATATGCGCAGGGTTTTGCGCTGATGCGTGCTTGTTCCGAAACATATAATTGGAACTTAAACTTTGGTGAAATCGCAATGTTGTGGAGAGGCGGTTGTATTATTCGTTCCGCATTTCTTTCCAAGATTAAAGATGCATTTGATCGTGATTCCAAGCTTGACAACTTGCTGCTTGACCCGTTTTTCCGCGATGCCACTGCTGCTGCACAAAGCGGATGGCGCAGAGTTTGTGCCGCCGCAATAGCAAACGGAGTGGCAATTCCGGCTTTAGCAAGTGCTTTAACATATTACGACGGCTACAGAACTGCACGCCTGCCCGCAAACTTACTGCAAGCTCAACGCGACTACTTCGGAGCGCATACATATGAACGCACAGACAAACCACGCAGCGAACTTTTCCACACAAACTGGACTGGCTTGGGCGGGAATACAGCGGCAACGTCGTATAATGTATAGTAGGGGCGACCGCCCTCGGTCGCCCACGGGCCGAGTAATAAAGAACAGAGGAGTATACAAGAATGCACTACATCAACAAAGACTTCCTGCTCGACGGCAGAACTGCAAAACACTTATACCATGACTACGCTTCGATGATGCCTATCATTGATTATCATTGCCATTTAGACCCGGAAGAGATATACAGCAATAAGCGTTTTACCGATCTTTCCGAAGTATGGCTCAGTGGCGATCACTATAAGTGGCGGCTCATGCGGGCAAATGGTGGTTGTGAGAAGCTTATAACCGGAGAGGCTAACGGCTGGGATAAGTTCACCGCGTTTGCGGAGGTTTTGCCGCGTGCAGTCGGAAGCCCGATTTATCATTGGACTCATTTGGAGCTTCGCCGCTATTTCGGGTGTGATGAGGTGCTGTGCCCCGATACTGCGGAAGAAATATGGGAGTTCTGCAATCAAAAGCTTAGAAACTTTGATGAGCTAAGTGTGCATGGGATTCTAAAGCGTTCGCATGTCGAGGCTTTAGTTACAACTGATGACCCGGCTGATGATTTGCAATGGCATATAAAAATCGCCGGAGATTTTTATATTTCAACAAAGGTTCTCCCCGGATGGCGCATGGGTGCGGTATTGAATATAGAAAGTCCCGATTTTTCAGAATATATAAATAAGCTGGGAGTCGCTGCAGATACGTCTATCGAGAGTTACAGTGATTTGAAGGCAACTCTGACAGAGCGAATGAAGTTCTTTAATTATCATGGTTGTCTTTCCGGTGATCACGGTATCGCAAAGCTCGTTTATGCTCCGGCTTCAGACGGACAGCTTCAAAAGATTTTCGCAAAAGCACTTGGCGGTGATGCTGTTAGTGAGGTTGAGGCTGATCAGTACAGGTTTGGTTTATTAAGTTATTGCGCAAAAGAGTATGCGCGGCTGGGTTGGGTAATGCAGTTTCGTTTAGGTACACTGCGTAACGTCAACACAGCCATGCTTAAGAAAATCGGTCCCGACACAGGGTTTGACTGCTCGGCATTTACGGGCGGTATGTTTGGTCTTGCAAAGTTTCTTGACTGCTTGGAGCTTGAGGGGTTGCTTCCGAAGACTTTGCTTTTTTCAATCGACTCTATGGACAACATGGCTTTGGCGACTTTGGCTGCGTGTTTTACGGAAACAGATGTTAGAGGCAAGGTTCAGCAAGGCAGCGCATGGTGGTTTAACGATACCTATAGCGGCATGGAGCAGCAGATTATTTGTTTTGCGGAACAAGGTGTACTGGGCAATTTCATAGGCATGTTGACAGATTCAAGAAGCTTTTTGAGTTACACAAGGCACGAGTATTTCCGTAGGTTGCTATGTAATGTGATAGGTAATTGGGTGGATACGGGTAGATATCCTGATAATCAAAAATATTTAGGGAGTCTTATACAGGATATCTGCTATAATAATGTTAAAGAATACTTTGGGTTTTAGGTCAGTCCTCCCTCGTCATTCTGCGCATAGTCGCAGAATCCATGACGCAACGATGCAATATGTCCTATAGAACATCCATATACAGAAATAGATTCTGCGACTGGCGCGCAGAATGACAGGGTTGGAAGTACCCCTGTAACCAGTTACTATTTTGATTTTAGGAGATTTCACAATGTTAAAACTAGACGAAAAATCGTTACAAGAAAAAGAGGCTTGGGAATCCTCGGGTTTTATCTTACCCCGATTTGACCGTTGTTCCGTAAAAAAACGCACGCTAACCTCACCTAAGTGGATTCATTTTGGGGCGGGTAATATCTTTCGTGCATATATAGCCGACATTGTGCAGCAACTATTGAATGAGGGGTTGTTGGATACCGGTGTCATTGTGGCGGAAGGGTATGATGAGGAGATTATTGATGTTGCTTATGCTCCTTATGACAATCTTTGTGTTAATGTTGTTCTTAGGGGTGATGGTTGCATTGATAAGGAAGTGCTCGCAAGCGTGGTTGAATCGGTTAAGATGGATGCTGACGGTTTTTTAAGGTTAAAAGAGATTTTCGCTTCAAGCAGCTTGCAAATGGTAAGTCTAACTATTACGGAAAAGGGATATAGCTTATATAAAGGCGATGGTTCGTTTTTTGATGATGTCGCTGCGGATTTTGAGGCGAGTCCGGCAGCATCAGAGGGTTCTGCGACACCCGTTTCGTACATGGGTAAGCTTGCAGCTCTTTGTTATCATCGATATCTTAATGGTGCTACTCCTCTTACTCTGGTCAGCATGGATAATGTGTCGCAAAACGGTAAGTGCTTGCATGATGCAATCCGCCTTTTTGCGGAAGCGTGGGTGGGTAATGGATTTGTTGACGATGAGTTCTTAGCATATGTTGATGATCCGGATAAGCTTTCGTTTCCATGGACTATGATTGATAAAATCACACCCGGTCCTTCTACCGAGGTTGCCGCACATCTACGTGAATGTGGTCTTCAAGTAAATGATATGGTTATTACAGAAAAGAATACCGAGGTTGCTTCTTTTGTTAATGCGGAAGAGACCGGATATCTTGTTATTGAAGATACCTTCCCGAACGGTCGTCCGCCACTTACAAAAGCCGGAGTTATATTGACAGATCGTGAAACCGTTACCAAAGTCGAGAAGATGAAGGTCTGCACTTGCCTTAATCCTCTGCACACATCTCTTGCTGTATTCGGTTGTTCGCTTGGCTTAAAAAGGGTGAGCGAGATCATGAGAGATAATGACTTAGTGAAACTCGTAAAAATGGTTGCCGAAGAAGGTATGTCTGTTGTTGTTGACCCCGGCATCATATCTCCGAAAGAGTTTGCGGACACAGTAATAAATGTACGTCTGCCAAATCCGTTTATACCTGATACCCCGCAAAGAATTGCTACTGATACTTCTAAAAAGATTGCCGTAAGGTTTGGCGAAACGATAATTGCATATTCAAAAAGCGATTCACTTGATGTTCACACCTTGCGTGCAATACCGCTCTCTCTTGCCGGGTGGTGTCGTTATCTTGTTGGCATCGATGATGACGGCAATAAGTTCCCGCTTGACCCCGACCCCATGCTCACTGAATTGCAAGCTATATTTTCCGGGTTTACTCTTGGCAGTGTTGAGGATTACAGTGTTGCACTAAAACCACTACTCTCAAATGCTTCAATTTTTGGTGTTGATTTGTATCGTGTAGGAGTTGCAGAACGTGTGGTGGGTTATTTTAAAGCGTTGATGGCAGGACAGGGAGCAGTGCGAAGAGTTTTAGGTTCGCTATAGAAGACACAATATATTGTGTTATTTGCACATTCTTCTTGACATTTTGTTGTATTCTTAATAAAATCTTAAGGAATTTACATTATGTTCTTAAGATTTTTATTTTATTCTTGAAGCCGCGTTAATATGGAACATTATATATTCATTTTTCGTCACATTATAGTCAAGTAAATAACGATTATTAAAAGGGAGAATAAGACAATGAAAAAGATATTGTTTCGTATATTGGTTGCTGTGTTGATTACAGCAATGCTGGCTTCTGCTTTGGCGGGTTGCGGAAGAACTCCAACAAGCAACTTTGTGCCGCCGGAGTTTGTATTTGTTCCGGAATTTGTTACATTGCCCGATGGCGTGGGTGATATCAGAAATGTTGTTTATTCAAACAATAAACTGTTTTTTGTATCAATGTTAATAAACGAAGAAACATGGGAGTCCACTCAAAAGCTTTTTTCTATGAACATTGACGGAACAGCTATATCGGAACTGACAGGATTTACACCGCTTAGGCACCCTGACCCTAATGCGGAAGGTCAATCATATATCGGTTCATTGAGTGTAGATAATGCAGGTAATCTGTGGATTTTTGAAATGGGTAATTTCTATATCGACAAAACCCCTGATGATTTTACCGGTGAAGATTGGGAAAGATGGCAGTTCTTTGAACAACTTGAGTTATCGAGAATCCGCAAGCTTGATGGTAGTGGCGCGGAAATTTCGTCGGTTGACATAGATCGGTTATCACCTCCGGGTGCAGATCACTTTTATGTATCATCCGTTGCCGTTGATGCCATGGGTAATATTTATATAAATACAGTGAGTTTTTCTGACGCAGGTGATAATAACGAAATTGTGGTACTTTCCCCTGATGGAGCAATCAGATTTAGGATTAAGATTGATGGCTGGATCCAACAACTTTTGCTTATGCCTGACGGAACAGTGGCGTTTCCCGAAGAAGTGCAGGGACCGGACGGTTACTCAAGACAATTACGTTTTATTGATTTAAACTCAGAAGGTCTTGGAGAATCAATTAGCATTCCGCAACAAGCGTGGCAATTGTTCCCGGGCAACGAAGACTATATAGTCTTTTTTCAAGAATGGAACTCAGGTATAAATGGCATTAGTGCTGAGACCGGTGAGAGCGTCAGACTCATAAACTGGATTGAGGCAGGTATATCAGATGGAAATATTGAGAATGTTCTTGTCTTACCTGACGGACGCATTCTATGCACAAACCGGACATGGGCAAATATGGGAGGTTCTTCTGTTGAGCTTATTTTCTTTACCAAAACACCATATTCAGAGCTTCCCGAAAGAATAGTGCTCACGCTTGCCGCAGCATGGCTTAGTTGGGAGCTGCGGCCTGCTATTATAGAGTTTAACCGGACAAATCAACGATATCGCATTCATGTTATTGATTACTCCGAGTTTAATACCGATGATGACTGGAGTGCCGGTCTTACAAGATTAACTACCGATATCATCGCAGGGAATGTTCCCGATATTTTGGATCTGAACGGTCTACCCTTCCATCAGTATGTGGCACGTGGTCTTCTTGAAGATTTATTTCCATTAATCGACGCTGACCCGGCCATTAACCGCAGCGACTTCGTACAAAACGTCTTGAGGGTGACTGAGACGGACGGAAAGTTACTTCGTTTATCCCCATCCTTCTCGATTAATACAATAATAGGTCATCCCTCTGTCGTAGGTCCGAATATGGGATGGAACATGGATGAGTTTAATGCTGTTCTTGCTGCCAATCCGCAGGCTGATATGCCTATAGGCCAGTGGCTGACAAATATAAATTTCTTAACAAGTGCTGTATTCTATAACATTGAAGAATATGTTAATTGGGAAACAGGAAATGTATACTTTGATACCGCTGGTTTTGCGCAACTCCTTGAGTTCTCAAGCAGATTCCCGGATGAGATTGATTGGGGTAATATGTGGGATGATGGCATGGACTGGGTTAGCGAAGAAGAGCTTATCATGACCGGCAGACAGCTTATGCAACAGTCTTGGATTAGCGGATTTCAACAAATCCAGTCATCTCTAAGAATGTTTGGCGGAGATATCGTATTTAAAGGCTTTCCGACAGAGAGCAGAAACGGAAACTCATTCAACTTAGGAACAAGTCTTGCCATAACAACAAGCAGTGTGGACAAAGACGGTGCATGGGAGTTTATGCGCACATTCCTAACCCCGGATTGGCAACGAGAAAACATTACATGGATGTTCCCGCTCAATCAAACGGTATTTGACGAAATGGTCGTTGAAGCTATGACTGAGCGTGAAGTACCCGATTGGGATATGCCTATTCCGCGCGACAGCGCCATCGCTATGCCGGATATGCCGGGAATGGGTTTTGATGCGCCACTTACGCAAGCACAGGTCAATCAAGTGCTGACTCTGATAGATTCAATCACGGGAATTACCGACTATAATCAGGCATTGATGGAAATAATCCAAGAAGATGCAACGAACTTCTTCAACGGTCGAAGCTCTGCGCAAGACACAGCGAGAGTCATTCAAAGCCGCGTTTCAAGACTTATAGCAGAGCAGAGATAAAGTAAATGATAAATGACAAATAAAGAATAGTAAATGGCGAATATCGTTGACACAAGCCGGCAAATAACCAATATTGTACAGTGAGGTATAACCATTGGTGAAGCAAAAGCTGAATCTACTCGCGGAGCGCTTTAATAAGCGCTCCCGCGACTCGATTAATGGTGCTCTGTGGCTGTCTCCGAGTTTTCTTGGAGTGGCGATGTTCTATATCGTCCCATTCTTTGTAATCGTTTATTATTCTATGATTGACAACCCCATACGCCGCAACTTCGTTTTCTTTGATAATTTTATCAACCTTTTCGGAAACCGTGCTTTCCAGGAAGCGGCGAGTAATACAATTAAGTTCTCTATCGTTGCTGTGCCTCTGGCTGTTACTTTGTCGCTGCTGATTGCGCTAATGTTGGAGGCGCGAATTCCGTTAAAAAGCTATTTTCGTACATTTTTTCTTAGTCCCCTGATGGTGCCGGTTGCATCGGTTGTTCTAATTTGGCAGGTTCTCTTCCATCCAAACGGGGCCATAAATGAGTTCATAATGATATTCGGAGCCAGCGGCATTGATTGGATGCAATCCGAATATAGCCAGTTCGTTGTTATTATTTTGTTTTTATGGAAAAATCTGGGCTTTAACATGATTTTATTTATGGCTGCGCTGAGTAACATTCCGAGGGAGATACTGGAAACTGCGGATGTTGAAGGTGCAGGGCCTATCCGTAAACTTTTTTATATCAAGCTTCGGTACCTCTCCCCCACATTGTTGTTTGTCACTATTCTATCACTTATCAACTCGTTTAAGGTGTTTCGTGAGGTCTATCTTCTTACGGGAGATTACCCTTACGGCGAATTATACATGCTGCAGCATTTTATGAATAATATATTCAGGTCACTCGACTATCAGAGACTCGCTGCTGCAGCTGTCGTTATGACCATCGCTATGGTAATCATCATCGCCACACTCTTCATCGTCGAAAACCGTTTCGGAAGGGATGTGGAAGAATGAGAAAACGTTATTTCGGGCGAACAGGTCTTTTTATTCTATCGGCGTTTTTCGCTTTTTGCTTCCTCTTGCCGACGGTACTCACTATTTCCAACTCTTTTATGACTCAAAGTGAGATTGATGCCAATTACGGTATGATTTTTGAAAGTACCAGACCGGGTGTCGGCACCTATGTTTCCGACAGCGTAACACTAAAGTTCATACCGGACAGAGTAAGCTTTTCCCAGTATATTACAGTTCTTTTCAGGAGTCCTGAATATATTTTAAAGTTTTGGAATTCGGTTATTCTCGTTATCCCGATCGTAGTTTTGCAAGTAGGTATAGCTTCATTTGCAGCATACAGCTTCACGAGATATCAAGGGAGGCTTAAGAACTTTCTGTTTTTCTTCTACATTGTTCTTATGCTTATGCCGTATCAGGTGACTATTGTGCCAAACTATCTGGTTGCGGACTGGCTTGATATCCTGGGTACCCGGTGGGCTGTTATATTCCCCGGTGCATTTGCGCCTTTTTCGGTTTTCCTTCTGACAAAATTTATGCGCCGCATTCCATCGGTTTTAATTGAAGCCGCAAAGCTCGACGGAGCAAATGAGTGGCAGATTTTTACAAGAGTCTGCATACCGCAGTGCAGAAGCGCGCTTTATTCAATAGCGATCCTTGTCTTTATCGATTATTGGAATATGGTTGAACTGCCGATTATTTTGCTCGATAACGCAGACATGCAACCGCTTTCGGTTTTCTTATCAACAATCAACTCAGGCGAAGCAGGCGTAGCATTCGCAGTAGCTGTTATATACATGATTCCCCCGCTACTACTATTCCTCCACGGCGAGGAAGCCCTGGTCGAGGGGATTACTCACTCAGGGTCGGTTAAGGGGTAAATTAACAAATAAAGCCCCCTTCCGCGGAAGGGGGTGGCGCAAAGCGCCGGGGGTTGTTTTATGAAGCATATGGAAGTTAAAAAAAGAGGTTGGGTTAAGAATGCAGCTATTATTTTTCTTGCTGTTATGCTGGTTTTGACTTTTTTCTCTAACACAATTATGAATCGCTCGCTGCCGGAGGTTGCAACACAATACGCAAGCTCGGGGACTATCACCGCAAGGATACGAGGCTCCGGTACCGTTGCGGCGAATGAGATTTTTGAGGTTAAGACAGACCGGACAAGGCAGGTTCTTGAAGTTCCCGTCCGCGTAGGTGATGTTGTAGACATTGGTGATGTGCTGATTGTCTTTTCCGGCGATGTCAGCGATGAACTGCAAGCTGCTCAGGATGCTCTACACGAACTGGAGCTCCAGCTTGAAAGAATGCTCCTGGAAATGAGCAGACCTGACGGGACTTTGACAAACGCCAACCGCGCAATCCAGCAAGCGCGCAATGAGCTTACCGAAGCACAGAGAGCGCGTGACCGCGTACCATACAGTGAAGCTGCAATTAGTCAGGCACAGGATGCGCTAAATCAGGCGAATAGTGCGCTAAGGCAGGCACAGAGTGCGCTAAATCAGGCACAAGCCGGGCTAATTCAACCGCAAATCACACTTGATGCTGCAATGACAGTCTTAGCTGAAAGAGAAGCAGATGTTGCTGAGGCAAGGCGTTGGCTCACAGAACTTTTATTAGATGGTATCACCGGTACTGATTTAGATAACGCACGGCTGGCACTAAATGCTGCAGAAGCTGCCAGAGATACGGCATGGGGATCTGTTGATGATGCGCGAGCAGCATATGATATAGCTAAAGTCCCGGTTGATAACGCACAATTAGCATTTTCTATTGCACAGGCGACTGTTGAACAGCATCAGACGGAGTTAAACACTCAAGTTGGTTACAGAGACGAATGGAACGCCGCAAATAATTTTGTTAGGCAATGCCAGCAGACTCTTGACCAATTGATTGCCGATCTGTCTCTTACGCAAGGTGGAATCAATATAGATAATTCTCTTGAAGCAATAAATCTAAGAGAGCTCAGACGTGAGATACAAGAGAAAAAAGATGAAATTGCAGAACTTGAAAAAGGCGATGGCAGTTCCGAGTTAAAAGCTCTTGTCGGCGGTACAATCACGACAAGGCCTATTTCTCCGGGTGATCAGGCTATTGCAGACGATGTGCTCATGACAATCGAAAATAGTGACAGAGGGTATTCGCTCAGCTTTGAAGTGACTGCAGATCAGGCGAGAAGGGTCAGTGTCGGTGATCAGGCAGAAGTTGATTGGTGGGGCTGGTGGGGTGCTGAAGAGATTCGAGCTACTCTGGTAAGCATTAGAAATAATCCGCAAAATCCGGCAACAGGCAGAATCCTGGTGTTTTCGGTCACCGGTGCCGAGGGTGGCACTCAACTCAACTTAGTTTTAAATCAAAGAAGTGAAAACTATAATATAGTAGTACCAAACACTGCAGTAAGGTCTGATTCCAATGGTGATTTTGTGCTGTTGCTTGAATCAAGAAGCAGTCCGCTCGGCAATCGTTTCGTAGCTCAAAGAGTGGATGTAAATATTCTGGCAAGAGATGATACGCATACTGCAGTTTCGGGTGGGCTGTCAAGCTGGGGAGATTTCGTAATAACCCACTCCTCAAGGCCCATAAACCCCGGCGACCAAGTAAGGTTGACGGATAATCCGTAATCAAATGACAAAGGACAAATAACAAATGACAAATAATGTAATTGTTGATAAAAGTAAGTTATTTGCTATTAGGATAATAAGATTATATCAGTATTTAAGAAATAACAAAAGAGAGTTTATTCTCTCTAAGCAAGTTTTAAGAAGTGGAACAAGTATCGGTGCTAACATTCGCGAAGCACATCAAGGACAAAGTAAAAAAGATTTCATTTCAAAAATGAACATAGCACTAAAGGAAGCAGCAGAAACAGAGTATTGGTTGGAACTTCTGTACGAAACAAACTATATAGATGAAAGGTCTTACAAAAGTATATACAGTAACTGTACAGAAATTAGTAAATTATTAATCTCCATAATAAAGTCATGTAAGCAAAATCTATAATTTGTCATTTGTCATTTTTAAGGAGATATCTTGTGATAAAACGAATAATATTAATCGCTGTTAATGTTTTGTGTCTTATCGGGTTCTTTATTTGTCTTGGTGTTTCTTCTTCTATCAGGGAGCCTCTTTATAGTCAGCAGGCTGCTGATGCGTGGAGGGGGCAGAGCGGAGAACGGTTTGCACAGCTTTCTGCTTTTTTCCCCGATGATACTTCGTTCGATTTAGAGAGTATTCGTCAGTTAAGAGGTTCTATAGAGCAGGAGCTTATCGCTGCTTCTCTTGAGTCTTCTCCGGACAATAGGCTTTATGCCGATGCGTGGTCGGGGACGGGGACAGTTTCTGTTATCAGTTCGCGATTGCAAAATCCTGTGTCGGTCAAGGCTATTGCTGTCGGTGGTGACTTTTTCCTGTTTCATCCGTTTCGTCTTGTAAGCGGCAGCTATTTGTCGCCGGAGGATGTTATGCGAGACCGTGTTGTTCTGGACGAAGAGCTTGCCTGGAGGCTTTTTGGTGCTACAAGAGTTGAAGGCTTTGAAGTTGTTATAAATAGCAGACCCTTTTTAGTTGCGGGTGTCATCTCCCGTGAAACTGACTTAGCAAACTCAAGAGCCTATACATATGGCGAAGGTTTGTTTATGTCGTTTGAAGCACTTATGGTACTCAGTGAAGAAGCGGCTGTTATTACGAGTTATGAAATTGTAATGCCCGATCCCGTAACCGGTTTTGCCCGGGGAACGTTAACTGATGCTATTACGGAGTCAAATATCCTTATTATAGAAAACAGCAACCGTTTTTCTCTTCTTAATACATTTTTAAACATCCGGTCTTTTGGTGAGCGCAGTATGCACACGGATTCTATTGCACTTCCTTATTGGGAGAATGCCGCTCGTTTTGTTGAAGACTGGCTTGCTTTGCTGTTGGTTCTTTCTCTGGTGCTTATCACATTTCCCATAGTTTGCGCGGTGATTTATATAGTGAATTTAATCCGTTTTGGTTTAAGGCACGGCAAAAACTCCCTTAAAAACCTTATAAAGGCAAGAGATGATCGTCTATATAAGAAATATGTAGAAGAACACGGTGACGAGGTGCAGATTTACAGTGTCGATGATATTATCAGGGAAGTAAAGGGTGAGTGAATGCTTGGAGTGGAAGATAGCAAAACAAGCCCGTCATTCTGCGCGAAGTCGCAGAATCCATGTCGCAATTATGCTATATATCCAATAAATCATCTACACACAGCAATAGATTCTGCGACTAACGCGCAGAATGACGAGTATTAAATATCCCACTGTACAATATCTACTTCACGCTGCTTTTCAGTACTTCCCGTATTATCTCCTCAACAGACAATTCTTCTATATCCAGGCTGCGCATTGCTGCGGATATTTCTCCCTGGCTGTAGCCCAGAACTGTCAGTGCGGCGGCTGCATCTCGTTGTTTTGTACCTGCAAGCCCTGCTTCATTGCTTGACGGCACATATCCTGATGCTTTGAGAGTGGGCATTTCCTTGCTCACTTTGTCTTTTAGTTCCAGTATAATGCGTTGAGCCAGTTTTTTTCCTATTCCCGGTGCAACGGTGAGAGCGGTTTCATCATCACCTATTATTGCAAGTGCAAGTGTTTCGGGTGAAGCAGATGACAGTATGGAAAGTGCTGCCTTCGGTCCTACGCCGGATACGCTCAAAAGTTGTTCAAAAGCACGCTTCTCGCTTGTATTAAAAAAACCGTATATATCAAATAACTCTTCTTTTACATTGCAATATGTATACAGCTTTGCCTTTTTACCTATTTCCAGGTGAGATAACGTATTGAGGGTGGTCATGCAAGCATACCCGACTCCGCCAATATCAACAACTGCAAGATTTTGTGCTATGACTGTTACATTGCCTTCTAAATAGTAGAACATATATTTTCTCCTTGATTTGTTAGTAGTGAGTTTGCAAACCGTGCGTGGCATATTGCGATAGCGAGTGCATCGGCGGCATCATCAGGCTTTGGGATTTTTTCCATCGACAGCAGGCTTTTTACCATTTCCATTACCTGGTTTTTTGTTGCGCGTCCGTATCCTGCAACGGCTTTTTTTACTTGTAACGGAGTGTATTCAAACATTGGTATCCCATGTTCTTCTCCTGCCAGTATAACCGCTGCCCGCCCGTGCGCAACAGATACGGCGGTCTTTTGGTTAGTGTTAAAAAACAACTCCTCAACTGCAATAGCATCGGGTTTAAAAGTCTTTATCAACTCCGAAACGTCCGTATTGATTTGCTTAAGCCTCAGTGCCAGCCGCATTCCCGCAGGTGTGGAGATAACTCCATACCTCATCGGCTTTGGGATACCCCCTGTTTCGCTTATTATTCCAAACCCTACAGTCGCTACACCGGGGTCGATTCCAAGTACAATCAAAGTTCAAACTCCTTGACTTTTTTACCTGCTTATTATACTCTTAGTTGCGTGTAAATTGCAATGAGAAAGGTTTGGTTTTGTAAATGCTTGAGTTAAAAAACGTTTCTGTATCGGGCTTAAATGATGATATTGAGATAGTAAACGATGTCAACTTGACACTTGAAGATAAGAAAATTTATGTTGTTACCGGACCTAATGGTGGAGGTAAGACTTCGCTTGCAAAAGCAATTATGGGTATTTATCCTATTTCGAACGGCTATATTTCGCTCGATGGAGAGGATATAACGAAATTGACCATTACAGGGCGGGCGCAAAAAGGTATCGGATATGCTTTTCAAGCTCCTCCTCGATTTAAAGGGCTTCATGTGCGAGATTTATTGACGATTGCTTCAGGAAATAATGATGAAGATAAGGCTTACTCATTGCTTGCCGATGTAGGGTTATGCGCTCAAGACTATATTGACCGCGAGCTGAATGCAAGTTTTTCGGGCGGTGAGCTAAAGCGCGTGGAAATCGCAACTATTTTAGCAAGGGAGCTTAAGGTTGCATTGTTTGATGAACCGGAAGCAGGCATTGATCTATGGAGCTTCCAGCGATTGACCGAAACGTTTAAAACGCTCAACGAAGTAAGTAATACAACAATCGTAATCATTTCGCATCAAGAGCGTATTTTACGCCTTGCTGATGAGGTTATATTAATATGCGGAGGAAAAATCACAGACGTAACCGGACCGGACAAAATTCTCGGTGAAATTGACTATTTTACAGAACCGGGGCGTTACTGCTCAAATTGTTTTGTAAGGAAGTAAAGACCATATAACCAAAAAGACAACCCCCGGCTCTGCGGAGCCACCCCCTTCGTGCGCGAATGGGGCAAGGAAATGTAATTGACCATGAATAGTTTTGTTAGGAGATAAGAAATGCTCAACACAATAGATAAAAGACTGTTAAAAGAAGTTGCGGATTTGCATGAGATTCCGCAAGGAGCTTATAATATTCGTAAAAACGGTGAAAAACATTCCCGAAATACTACCGCAAATATCGATATACAAACAAAGGAAGATAAACCCGGAATTAACATCACCATTAAACCTAATACTAAAAATGAAAGCGTGCATATTCCGGTCATCTTGTCCGAGAGTATGGAAGACCTTGTTTACAACACCTTTGAAATTGGTGAATACTCCAATGTCGTGATTGTTGCAGGGTGTGGTATTCATAATTCAACAAACGAAGATTCGGGACATGATGGTGTGCATGAGTTTTTTATAAGGCGCGGCGCAAAAGTCAAATACATTGAAAAGCACTTTGGCGACGGAAGCGGCGGCGGTAAACGTGTTTTGAACCCGACTACAATAATTGAAATAGAAGAGGACGGTACCGCAGAGCTTGAACTTGTTCAAATTGAAGGTGTCGATTCAACCAGGCGCGATACTATTGTCCGGCTTCATAAAAACGCGCGGCTTATTGTGTCAGAACGTTTGCTGACATATTTCGACCAAACTGCCGAATCAATAATCACAGTGGAGCTACTCGGTGACGGCTCAACCGCGCAGGTTATTTCCCGCTCAGTCGCTAAAGACAATTCAAAGCAAGTATTCCACCTCAACATGCGCGGACATTGCGAATGCAGAGGTCACATTCAATGTGACTCAATAATAATGCACAACGCCCAAGTATCCGCAATACCCGAAATCTCCGCCCTCAACGAAGGCGCACAGCTTGTACACGAAGCAGCGATTGGTCGGATAGCTTCCGAGCAGTTGACTAAGCTGATGTGCTTAGGACTGACAGAGCAAGAAGCAGAAGAGACGATACTACAAGGATTTTTGAAATAGAAGATTATAGAAAGCTTGAACAACGGGGATTGAAGTTATAATTTTCAATTCCGTCAAGCGTAATCCATGGACGGTGGAGCGTCCGTCAGTAGTGTACACGATGTACACTCTGGCGGTAGGAATTGCAAAATTATAACTTCAATTTCCGTTGCACACCAAATAAGAAAGATAATTATATGAGTATAAACTTTAGTGATGAGATTTTTCCTGATGAGGAGTCGGAAGCTGTTTTGCTATCGGCGAGTTATTTGAGTGAGGATGCGAGCGAAATTCGGTTGCGCCCGCAGACGCTTGAGCAGTATGTCGGGCAGGAGAAAGCCAAGGGGAATCTCTCGATATTCTTAGAAGGTGCAAGACGCCGTAATGAACCGCTCGACCATGTACTTTTGCATGGACCGCCCGGTCTCGGAAAGACAACGCTTGCCGCAATAATTGCCAACGAAATGGGTGCAGCTCTGCGAAAAACATCGGGTCCTGCAATTGAGAAACCGAAAGACCTTGCAGCACTGCTTACAAACCTGAACGAAAACGATGTTTTGTTCATCGACGAAATACACAGAATAAATCGTGCTGTCGAAGAAATCCTCTATCCGGCGATGGAAGATAAACAAATTGATATAATCATTGGACAGGGTCCTGCTGCAACTTCTATCTGTCTTGAACTCAAAAACTTTACACTCGTCGGTGCGACAACACGCTCCGGACAGCTCTCATCCCCCTTACGGGACAGATTCGGAATCGACTTAAAGCTTGAAATGTACACAATGGAAGAACTCAAGATTATTGTAGAACGCTCTGCAAATATTCTTTCTATACCTATAGAGACTGACGGTGCACAGGAAATAGCACTGCGAAGCCGTGGTACACCGAGGATTTCAAACCGTTTGCTGAGACGTGTCCGCGACTTCGCTGAAGTCACAGCAGACGGGGTAATAACTTATGAGGTAGCAGACGATGCTCTTACGCGCCTTGAAATAGATGCTATCGGTCTGGATTCCATAGACAGACGCTTGCTGAGCAGTATAGTGGAAAACTACGGCGGAGGTCCGGTAGGGCTCGAAACAATAGCCGCAACAATAAATGAAGAAGCAATCACAATAGAAGATGTCTACGAACCATTCTTAATGCAGCAAGGATTCTTAACAAGAACCCCAAGGGGACGTTGCGTAACAAGACGCGCTTACGAGCACTTGGGGTTGATGCATCCGGGAAATGAGCAATTGACATTTTAGCTTTCAACGTTCAACTTAACAAAAGGAGCTGATAAAAGTGGGTAAATATTTTGGAACTGATGGTATTCGTGGTGTTGCCGGTGAAGCACTTGATGCCGAGCTTGCTATTAAAGCAGGGAGAGCCGTTGCGACTGTTTTGATTCAGGCGGGAACTCAGGAGAAACCGCCGGAATCTGATTATCGTCCGAGAGTCCTTATCGGACGTGATACCCGTATATCTTGTGATATGCTTGAATCCGCGCTTGCGGCGGGGCTTTGTTCCGCGGGAGTGGATGTTACGCTGTTGGGAGTTCTACCGACTCCGGCCGTTGCATATCTTACTACAAAAACAGATTCTGACATGGGAATCGTAATTTCCGCATCTCACAATACATACGAGCATAACGGAATAAAATTTTTCGGCAGCGGCGGCTCAAAGCTTGGGGAAACATTTGAGGAATATATTGAATTTCTAATAGACGATGACTCCAAGGTCTATAAAATGGTTGGCAGTGATATAGGCAGAATAACGCACGACCACGGTCAGTGGACCAGCGAGTATGTTAAATACATTGCGTCAATATCAAATGTCGGGAGATATAACGGAAGGATTGCCATTGACTGTGCAAACGGTGCCTCTTCAGAAACCGCGCGTTTGCTGTTCCGGCAGCTTCATGCGGAGTTTGAAATAATAGCAGACGAGCCTGATGGCATAAACATAAATGTTGAATGTGGCTCTACTCACCTTAATTATCTTAAGGATATGATGAAAACCGGAAGATTCAGTATTGGAATAGCATTTGACGGTGATGCCGACAGATGCCTTATTGTGGACGAAAAAGGAAATGTTGTCGATGGTGATATGATAATTGCGGTTATGGCACGTGAAATGAAAGCGGAGGGTACATTAAAAGGCAGTGCTTTTGTCGGAACTATTGTATCAAACGCAGGAATGGATATCTTTGCGCGTGAAAACGGGTTCACATTCCATAGGTCGGATGTCGGAGATTGGAATGTTTTGGAGCTCATGCATAAATTAAATTGCAATCTGGGTGGTGAGTCCTCGGGGCATATCATATTCACCGATCACCTCTCATGCGGCGACGGTCAACTAACAGCAATAAAGTTTCTTAACGTGCTTGCTGCATCGGGAAAAACAGTTTCCAAGCTTGTTGGTGATATACCGAGATTGCCTCAAGTTATGCCAAGCTTTAGTCTTACGGGAGGTGCAGAGCAGCGCGACAGATTGTTATCGCACCCGAAGTTGGCTGATGAGGTAAAGAGATTGGAAGAGGAACTTAAAGGTAAGGGGCGTATAAATATCAGACCATCTGGAACGGAACCAATAATAAGGGTTCTTGTCGAAGCAGAAACCGAAGAATTATCCATGAAAATTGCTCAAGGTATTTTAGACCTTTTAGGTACATTGTGAGTAATTATTCGTTAACATAAAAATTTTGTACACGATTGGTCGTCATAAAATAACGTAAAAAGATGTTAATTTTGATATTTTTTGCATCAATAACACTCATTTTTTATACATATCTTCACTTTTTTATCTAAATAACTTGACTTTGCAAGCTGTAGCAAATATACTGTCATGTGCAATGAACGGTTTTGAGAATATTAAGAGCAATCCGGTAACAAAAAGAGCAAGCGTTAATAACTCCGCTTCCGAAGAATCTCTTGTGTCCGAGTACGCCTGGCTGGTAAGAGCTTGTGCGCGTCCATACTTTCTCGCAGGCGGCGACAGCGAAGATTTAATTCAAGAAGGGATGCTCGGTCTGCTATCCGCAATCAGAACCTACGATCCGGATAAAGGCGCAAAATTCTCAACATATGCCGAGTTTTGCATCCGAAGACGAGTCTATAGTGCAATAAAGTCAGCATCCGGTAATAAACATACCCCTCTCAACAGCTATATATCATTGGAATCTTCTCAACTTGAAGAAAGCAATGCCCCAAGTACGTACCATCCGCGTGTTCCTGAGGATTTTATAATAGCACGAGAGCAAGCCGGTGAGGTTGAAAAACTTCTGTACGGTGCATTATCTAAATTCGAGTCAAGCGTTCTGGAGTTATTTTTAGAAGGCACGACATATAAGGACATGGCAACAAAATTGGGAAAACCGGACAAATCAATAGATAATGCTGTGCAACGAATCAGGAAAAAACTTTCTCAGATTCTTCACGCAAACGGTAATACCGGCAAATCATGGCGATAATCAGTGTAAGAGCTGAACGCAAATACAGACCCAAAAGGGCACGATTTATTCAAAGAGAGGTTTCAAAATGTACGAAGACAAAACATTA